>Ga0316198_10001575_pt1 | contig 13463 bp, 9 predicted proteins | sample OudBieAanoxic_MG_FD_204935 | JGI IMG/M metagenome (GOLD analysis project Ga0316198, IMG submission 204935) | Coastal sediment microbial communities from Oude Bieten Haven, Netherlands - site A anoxic | ecosystem: Environmental > Aquatic > Marine > Coastal > Sediment | place: Netherlands...
CATTAAAGATTAAAATAACACAGAGGATGAAAAAAATGCTGGATGCATATAAAAAAAAACGACTGTACCCCTTGATATGTATGGGTATTAAATGTTTTTTTATATATTTTTAGAAAACATTGCAATATATAATAACCAGTGTTATTATATAGTAAGCAATTTTTAGGAGGATTTTATTATGAAAATAGGAAATTTAGAGATAGAAGTACCAATTATACAAGGTGGGATGGCAATTAGAGCATCAATGTCAAGATTAGCAGGAGCTGTAGCAAGAGAGGGTGGAATAGGACTGGTTGCTGGTTCGGCTATTGGAATAGAAGAGTTAAAAAGTGAAATTATAAAAGCAAAGGAATATATGGGAGAAAGAGCAGGAGCTATTGGAGTAAATGTAATGGTTGCTGTAAGTAATTTTGAAGAAGCAGTAAATGCATCTATCGATGCAGGAGCAGAGTTAATCGTCTGTGGTGCTGGATTCTCTAAAGGTATATTTAAAATAGGAAAAGAGAGAAATATACCAATATTTCCAATTGTATCGTCTGTTAAGGGTGCTAAGTTATCTGAAAGATTAGGAGCTACTGCCATTGTTGTAGAGGGTGGAAATGCAGGTGGACATCTGGGAACTGACCTTGATTCTTGGGATATCGTAAAAGAAATAGTAGAAGCAGTAAACATTCCTGTCTTTGGAGCCGGTGGAGTAATAGAGCCTGAAGATGCTAAAAGAATGCTGGATCTAGGAGCTGTAGGAGTACAGATGGGAACAAGATTTATAGCTACTACAGAGTGTGAAGTTAGTGATGAATTTAAAGAGATGTATGTAAATACAAAGAAAGGTGACGTAGTAGAGATTGCTTCGTGTGCCGGACTACCAGCCAATGCTATAGTGAGTCCATTTGTAGATAGATTAAAGGCCGGAACACAGGAGAAACCTACAAAATGTGTCCAATGTTTAAAAAAGTGTGACTATTCATTCTGTGTAAATGATAAATTAGTTGAAGGGCATGAAGGAAACATAGAAGATGGAATTTACTTTGCTGGGAAAGATGTGTGGAAGATAAAAGATGTAATCTCTGTTAAAGAGGTATTTGAAAGGTTCAGACCAGTATTTGAAGGCAGATAAAATAATTATAAAAAAACAGATCCTATGAATTAAACCTTCATAGGATCTGTTTTTTGTGTAGAATATTGTTTTTTGTCAGTGAAAAAATTCCAATTTTTAGTTGTTCTAATAAACCATCCTACCATAAAAGTTCCTTTGAATAAAGTGGTGATAGTTATAGCCCACCAAACACCATTTAAGCCTAATAGACCATCTTGAGAAAGAAATAATGCCAGGGGTATTCTTACAATGTTAAAAAAAGTAGTGATATAAAATGGCGGCTTGGTTTTTCCTAAACCATTAAAGGCTCCAGCAGTCAAGATCTCAATACACATGAATAGCTGGGAATAGGATAGAATTTTTAAATATTCAACACCATTTTTGATACTCTCCTCCTCTTGGATAAAGATCGAGAATATCCTTTCAGCACCGAGATAGAAAAGAAAACTTGTCAAAATCCCTACGGTACCCATAATAATCATAGATATTTTATATCCTTTTAATATTCTTTTTGGCTGATTTGCACCATAATTTTGTCCAATAAAAGCAGACAGAGCTACCTGAAAACCTATGGCAGTCATCCAGGAGAGCGACTCTACCTGAGAGCCTACCTTTTGAACTGCTATTGCCATGGGACCCCAGAACGCTATGATTCTGGCTATTATCATAGTAAGTCCGGTAAACAAACCACTCTGTAAACCGACAGGTATCCCTAAAGCAGTAATTTCACGAATAATTTTTAGTTTTGGTAATTGGAATATTCCTTTTAATGAAACCCGGGTTTTGAATCTTTTAATATAGATAAGAAATGATAATGTAACTGAGCCTTGTGCTATAATGGTGGCGATAGCGGCACCACTTACTCCCATAGCAGGGAATCCCATCATCCCAAAGATGAGGAGCGGATCTAAGATCATATTGATTACCAGGCCTATGGCATTCATATAAAAAGGTGTTTTAGTATCTCCATAACCTGTGAAAATCGCTGTCAGAACAGGATTAGTAAAGTTAAAGACCATTCCAAGACCTATAATAACTAAGTATTTTTTAGCCATATCAATAACAGCCAGATCACCCAGTCTAAAAAAACCAATGAGAGAATCTTTGAATAAGATCATAACAAGTCCGTAGATAATAGCTAAAACTAAATTTAACTGGATAGCATTCACAGTATAACACTGAGCTAATTTTAGTTTTTTGCCACCAATAGATTGAGCTATCTTAACTTGAGCTCCTACCTGAGAGATACTGATAAATGCAAAACTAAGCCAGAGGAAAAATCCAGCACTTCCTATAGCAGCTACAGCACCACTGCCCATCTTTCCTATCCAGATCATGTCTATTAAATTATAGGCCATCTGTAAAAAAGATGTTCCCATAACTGGGAGAGCCATCTTTAAGAGGGAACGTGCAATGTTTCCCTCTGTCATATTTGCTTTCATATTTCCTCCTTGTATATTTTTTTTAATATTTTGATTCTATATTGTACAGTATTTGATCTAAATTTACTATTTGTTTTATTTTTAATTAGTTTCTTTTGATTTCTAAGGAAAAACAAAGAAAAAGATTGACTTTGATGTGAACTTATTTTATACTAACTGTAAGATTATTTAACGTTTTTTGATGAAAAAATCAATATTTAGGAGGAAGAAAAAATGGCGAAGAAAAAGTTTCAAATGCCAACAGCCTATACTATATTATTTAGTATAATAGCTATAGTGGCGGTATTTACATGGATAGTTCCAGCAGGAGAATATAATTATGTGGAGGGGACAAAACAACCTATTCCAGGGACATATAAAGTGGTGGAGTCAAATCCTCAAGCACTATGGGAAGTAATAAATGCACCTATCAATGGTTTCTACGAAGCTAAGGATATTGCATTGTTTGTATTAGTAATTGGTGGATTCTTAGGTATAGTAATGAAAACAGGTGCTATCGATGCAGGAATTGGTCAGGTTATAAAAAAATTAAAGGGTAGAGAAAAGATAATGATACCTATCCTTATGACAATATTTGCAGCAGGAGGAACATCATTTGGAATGGCAGAGGAAACAATAGCTTTTTATCCTCTATTAATTCCTGTATTCATAGGAGCAGGATATGATGCGTTGACAGCAGTAGGAGTAATCATGTTAGGAGCCGGGACAGGGGTATTATGTTCTACGGTAAATCCTTTTGCTACAGGAGTAGCCTCTGGATTTGCTGAAATATCTATTGGTGACGGACTTGGATTAAGAGTGATTATGATGGCTGTATTACTTACATTTGCTATTATCTATGTGATGAGATATGCTGAAAAAGTTAAAAAAGATCCGAGTAAATCTATAATATTTGATCTGAAAAAAGAAAATGAAAAGCACTTTTTAGGTGGAGATGAACAAAAAACTCCAGAATTAAATTCTAAAAGAAAATTAATTCTTGGAGTTTTTGGTGGAACTTTTATTGTGATGATCTTAGGAGTAATACCTTGGGCATATAAATTTAATATTACAATATTTGAAACTATGAACAACTTTATCATCAATTTACCAGTAATTGGAAAGATCTTAGGTGGAATGGTTCCTCTTGGTGACTGGTGGTTCGGAGAGATGACTGTATTATTTATGGTTTCAGCTGTATTAGTTGGAAAAATATATGGAATGGAAGAAAAGGAAATTGTATCTGTATTCGTAAATGGTGCTAGAGATCTATTGGGAGTAGCACTTATTGTAGGAGTTTCTAGAGGAATTACTATAGTAATGAACGCTGGTGGAATGACTAATACTGTATTATATTGGGGAGAGCAGGCATTAACAGGTGTAGGATCTACAGCATTTGCTATAATCTCATACTTATTCTATCTGCCTATGTCATTCTTAATCCCATCAACTTCGGGACTAGCTACACTATCTATGCCTATCATGGCTCCATTAGGTGAATTTTCAGGTTTAGCAAAAAATGTAGTTGTTACTGGATATCAATCTGCATCAGGAGTATTAAACTTACTTACTCCTACATCAGCAGTAGTAATGGGTGGTTTAGCAATAGGAAGAGTATCATATACAAAGTGGTTAAAATTTGTAATGCCATTATTTATTTCATTCATAGTAATGACTATGGCACTATTAGCTTTAGGTTCAGTAATGTAAATTTTTTAAAATCCTCTTCTTTTGATCTGTCTCCCGATTGACGAGTACGAAAAAATTATATTTAGTAAATATGATTTTTACGATGTCAAGGGAGAAACAAGATAGAAAAGTTAGAGAATTAAAAGCGATTAAATCTTAGGGTTTTTTCGCTTTTTTTATAAAATGTTTTAAATTTATCAAAGGGGTAATCCATGAATTGCCCATAGGTTTCGCCATAGGTGAAAAGGGGGATAAAAATGATTAAATTATTAAAAAATGCAGAGGTGTATACTCCAGAGTATATTGGAAAAAAAGATATCTTAATCGCAGACAGCAAGATAGCCAAGATAGGAGATTCTATAGATATAGATGAAAGTTTAGCCACAATCATAGATCTAAAAGGAAAAAAAGTAGTCCCTGGATTTATTGATTCCCATGTTCATATTTGTGGAGGAGGGGGAGAGGGAAGTTTTAGATCTAGAACTCCTGAAATTCAACTGACAGATATGACCACTGCTGGAGTTACTACGGTAATTGGTGTATTAGGAACAGATGGTACTACAAGAACTATGACAAATTTAATAGCTAAGGCGAAGGGATTAAAAGAAGAGGGAGTATCTGCATTTGTACTGACAGGATCTTATGAAATACCTGTAAGAACTCTTACAGGAAAGGTTACAGATGATATCATCTTAATAGAAGAAGTAATTGGCTGTGGAGAGTTAGCAGTGGCAGACCATAGGTCTTCCCATCCCACAGCAGACGAACTATTAAGAGTAGCGTCTGATACGAGATTAGGAGGTATTCTATCTGGAAAAGCTGGAATCATCGGAGTCCATATGGGAGATAGTCATGAGGTTACAGATCTGCTTTTAGAGGCTATAGATAAAGGTGCAGTACCGATTAAACAGTTTGTACCGACTCATATGAATAGAAATCCATATCTATTTGAAGCAGCATTAAAATATGGTAAGAGAGGCGGAAATTTAGACTTTACCACTTCTACAACTCCTGAATTTTTAGCTGATGGAGAGGTAAAGTGTGGAAAAGCTACTAGATTGTGCCTAGAAGCAGGAATTGATATCTCTCAAATTACCTATACCTCAGATGGGCAGGGAAGTCTGCCTGAATATGACGCAGAGGGGAATTTTAAGGGGGTTAAATTAGGAAAATGTGAAACCTTGTATGAGGCTGTAAAGGAAGGGATGGAAGAGGAAAAATTAAAATTAGAAGAGATAATAAAGGTTATCACATCGAACCCTGCAACGACATTTAAATTAAAGGGAAAAGGATTTATAGAGGAAGGTTTTGATGCAGATCTAGTTATCTTAGATGAAAATTTAGATATAGATAGTGTGCTGGCTTTAGGAAAAGTAATGGTACAAAATAAAGTTGCCATAGTTAAAGGAACTTTTGAAAAATAAAAAATTAAATGAAGTAGGTGAAGCATTTGAAAAGGAAAGTAAAAATATATACCCACGCCTGTTCGTTAGATTGTTATGATCTGTGCAAATTTAAAGTAATAAAAAAAGGCGGAAGCATAAAGGAAATCGTTGGAGCTAAAGGCAATAAATTTACCAAGGGAATTATTTGCCAAAAAGGAAGAGCACACCTAACAAGGCTCTATGATAAAACAAGATTATTAAAACCAAGGTTAAAAGTTAATGGGAATTGGAAAGAAATAGAGTTTGAAGAAGCAATAGATATTATTGCTGGTAAATTAACAGTTTATAAAAAAGAGTTTAAATCAACTTCTATAGCTTACTATGAAGAATCAGGAGCTGGAGGGACATTGAAAGGAATTCCAGGTAAATTTTTTAATTTTTTTGGTGGTGTAACAACGAGTTTAGGAAGTAATTGCTGGGGAGCAGGGACAAAGGCTACTTTGTATGATTTTGGTGATGCCAGAACCAGTGATTTAGAAGAAACACAAAATGCAAAGACTATTATACTTTGGGGAAGAAATCCATTTAGTACCTCAATACATCTGTATGAAAGAATGCTTAAGGCTAAGAAAAATGGTGTTAAAATAATAACTATTGACCCTAGAGTAAATGAAACAAGTAAGATTAGCCACACCCATGTATTGGTAAAACCATCAACAGATGGAGCGATGGCAATGGCAATAACTAAATTATTGATTGAAGAAAAAAAACTGGATAGTAAATTTATTGAGGAAAATATATATGGTTACGATGAATATAAAGGTTATTTAGATACCTTAGATTTAAACTATTTAATAGGGGAAACAGGGTTAGATCTAGAAACTATACACGAATTAAAAGATATACTGTTAGCAGGCAAAGTAAGTTGTTTTATAGGTTATGGAATGCAAAGATACAGTAACTCTGGAAATGCAGTACGTGCCATTAATGCCCTGATGTCTCTTACTAAAAATATAGGGATAGAAGGATCAGGAGTATTTTATTCTAATAGAGTATATTCTAACCTGCTCAATGATGACCCTTTTAAAAGTGAAAGTTTTAAAACTGAGAAGAGAACTTTTTATGTATCTGAATTCGCAGATTTTATTGAAGAGAATCATGATGCCCATGAAACTCCTTTAAAAAGTGTATTTATGGCAAAATGTAACCCTTTGAGTAGATACGCAAATCTAAATAGATTAGAAAAAGCCTATGAAAAAATAGAATTTAAAGTGTGTATAGATATGTTTATGACAGACACAGCAGAAGCTAGTGACCTAGTAATACCCTGTACAAATACTCTAGAAAGTGAAGATATAATAAGTTCGGGAATGCATAACCCGCATCTATTATACAATGAAAAAGTAGTGGAACCAGCAAATAAATTAATGGACGAATACTATTTTTTCCAAAAATTAGCAGAAGTTATGGAGATGAAAGAGTATCCGCAGGTGGAAAAAGAAGAATATATCAATAAGATACTATCTTCGGTTTCATTAGACATTGAAAAATTAAAAAAACAAGAAATAAATCTTTCAAAAAATGAAATTGCTTGGTCTGATTTTGATTTTCCTACACCTAGCGGGAAAATAGAAATTTATAGTGAAGAAGCCAAAAAAGACGGATTAAGCCCGTATCCGGTCTATATAGAATCCTTAAAAATTAGTGAAGAGTATCCAATGAGGTTGATTAGTCCTCATCATAAAAATTCTTTATTTGGTCAGCATACAAAGGATATGAATGATAGGTCAAGATTATATGTCAGTCCAAACAGATTAAAAGGGTATCAAGTGGGAGAAGTTGTTAAAATTTATTCTATATATGGAGAGATAGAAACAGAAATTCATGTAGATGAAACGTTAAGTGATGACTTAGTTTATATCTATGCCATTTGGAGTAAAAAAAATGGTAACCCTAATTTTTTAACTTATAACGGTAAGTCTGAGATGGGTGGGCAGGTAACATTTTATGATACCTTTATAAATATCAGAAAAAATAATTAAAGCAATATTTTGAATATATTTACCAAATTCTGCATAAATTAAAAATGCTTTTAGATCTATAGTCTAAAAGCATTTTTTTATTATCTTTAATTTTCTATCAAACTATACAAGAGCTGGATCTCCTCTTTCCATATAGTCGGATCTATTGTCTCTAAAGTAATCGGCATATTATCAAATCTAGGGTCATTCATAAATCTTTTAAAGAAATCCATTCCTAACATTCCATTCCCAATACTTTCATGTCTATCTTTTTTACAGGCTAAACCATACATAGAGTCATTTAGATGAATTCCCTTTAGATAGTTAAATCCAACTAGGTTTTCAAACTCATCAAATGTTTTTTTATATCCCTCTTCGGTAGCTAAATCATACCCATAATCAAATGTATGACAGGTATCAAGTAAGACTCCTATACGATCTTTATCTTCTACTCTATCTATAATTTCTTTTAATTCATCAAAGTCTCCACCGATGGTATTTCCTTTACCCGCTGTATTTTCAAGGACTACAGTGATATACTCTGTAGCTTTGACAGCTTCGTTGATCCCTTTGGCTATAAGATCATATCCTTCCTCTAGGGAGATTAATCCTAGATGGCTTCCACAGTGTAGATTTATATATTTTAATCCCAGTTGTTCCCCTCTTTTTAGTTCATCGATGAGGGCATCCAAGGATTTTTGCCATTTTTCAGGATCACAATTAGCTAGATTTATAAGATATCCAGCATGAGGCATGATATAATCGGCCTTAAAATTATATTTTTTTATCTCATCTTTAAATTTATTGATAACTTTATCATCGTAGTCTTTAGCAGCCCATCTTTTTTGATTTTTTAAGAACATTGCAAAGGCTATACCACCAATGTCGTGAGCATTTTTAGGGGCATTGAAGACTCCTCCGCTAACACTAACATGTGCCCCAATCCATTTACTTATTTTATGTTTTTTATCCATGAATATACCTCCACTTAAACTTTGTAATCATTATAACATAATAATGATTTAAATAAAAGAAGGAGGTTGATCTTTAATTTGTGATTTGAGGCAGTCAAAAAAATCTAGACATAATTGGAAATCTCATTTTAACTTCTAATGGTCAGATAGATAACGAATTGGATAAATATAAGGTATCGCTGTGTTTGGGGACTTAAAAACAAAGGAAAAGGATTAGAATTTAGAGTGAACCCATGGAAGTATAAGATTAGGCTGTTTGAGTTTAAGATTTTAGGAGAGCTAATTCGATAAGGGAATCATTTTGAGAATATAAAGAATAGAGGAAAAAGGATATTTTAAAAATATTCCTTTTTTAGTATTTTTTTCTATTTAAAATAGGAATAAATAAAAACATCTTGTAAAAGATTAATTAGAATAAAGGAAACATAGAAAATTAGATGTCATAAAATTAAGCTTGAGCATTGGAATCACTACATATAAAAAATTGATAGATAGAGCTGATAAAATTATGTATGAATCTAAAAAAAATGATTTGAAAGTTCCATAATAATTATTTATTATTTTATCTTAGATCATCATTTAATTACAAAGGAGGAGAATATGAGAGTTAAGAATAGCAGAATTATAAATTTATTTTTAGCAGTAATCCTGATTTTACTTACAGCATGTAACTCCTATAAAGAGCCAATTAAAATAGGCATCGGTAATTGGCCACCCTGCGAGTTGTGGTATATAGCCAAAGAAAAAGGGTATTTCGGTGATACACCTGTGGAAATTGTCAGATTTTCCACATGGTCGGACAGTATGGACTCTCTTTATGTGGGGAAAATCGATTTAATACACTCCTCTTATTTTAACACTGTCTACTATGATTCCAGGGGAGAATCTGCCAGGATAATTCTTTCTTCAGATACGATCAATGGAGCAGATGGTTTGGTAGTTAAAAATTACATTGGAAGAATTCAAGATCTAAAAGGGAAGAAGATAGCGGTGGAACTGGGAACAGATGAACATTTTTTACTGCATAAAGTTTTAGAAAAAGAAGGATTGAAGGACACAGATGTGATAATCCTTTCTGTGGATTCAGAAGAAGGGATGAAAAGGTTTATCTCTGGTGAGGTCGATGCATGCTTTACCTATGAACCTTTTTTGAGCCGGGCAGCTGATAAGGGAGATGGCAAAATAACGGCTGTCACTGACGATACCTTAAATTATATCAGTACTTTAGTAGCTAGGGACGAGGTTTTGCAAAAGAGGAAAAAGGACTATGCCAATATTATCCGTGCCTGGTACAGGGCACAGCAGTTTGTGAAAGATAACCCTCAAGAGGCTTTTCAATTGATGGCTTCCAAAGAAGGGATGACCTATGATGAATTTAAAAATTTCTATGAGGGTTTTAATTTTTTTAGTCTGGAAGAAAATAAAAATATTTTTTCTTCGGAAAATTTTTTAGATGAATTAAAAGAAATTGAAATATTTCTTGTTGAAAATAATTTAATATCAAAAGATGTTGACACAGATAAACTCTTTGATGGGGATCCAATCGCTCAAGAGGCAGGCGGTAGAGATGATTAAGCAATGGAATAAATCCTTTATAAAACTATATTTTAAAATTATTGCTGGAATAATAGCAGCGGTAATAGTAAATATTTTTTTAACTTTTTCTCTGACTGATAACCTTTTTCATAATTATTTTGAAAAACAAGTTAAAGACCAGGTTTCCTCCACCTTGTCCGGTTTGGATTTTGGGATTTCAATTCTTTTAGATAAAGGGGATCTCAACTCGATACAAAGGATGGTTGAAAAAATCGGAGCATATTCTTTTATAGAAATAATACGTGTTTATGACCTAGACGATAAGATCCTTTCTTCTAATGACAAGGGTGAAGTAAATAAAAAAATAAAAATAGAAATTGTAGATAAGGTTATCAGAGAGAATAGGTTACAAAATATTAATTCGAATTTTGAGAAGAAAATTTTTGAGGCTGCAGTCCCCATTAAAGGGTCAGCATACAGTAAGGTAAACAAAAATGATATAATAGGTGTTATTTTTGTACAGGCAAACATCAAATCCTTTGAGGGAATTTTATTTAAATACCAAGATTTGTTCATTAAAAAGTATATTGCCAGTGGGACTTTATTGCTTACAGGTATCTTACTTTTATTGATATACAAACTGTTTTTACCTATTACCAAATTATCTAATGCAGTAAAGGAAGTCTCCGACGGCGATTATAAACATGAAATTATACATAACTCCAATGAAGAGTTTAGCTATCTGATCCAAAATTTTAATTATATGATTAAACAAATTAATACAAGAGATATGGAACTGAAGCAGGTTAAATATAAATTAGAAGGACAAAATGAAGTTCTAGAAAAAAAGGTCGATGAACGCACAAAAGAATTGAATCTGACTCAAGAGGTTACCATCAAGAGTCTGGCTGTTTTAGCTGAGACCAGAGACAACGAGACCGGCATGCATATTTATCGTACAAAAAACTACGTAAGAATCTTGGCAGAGCATCTTAAAGATCATCCCAGGTTTTCTAACCATCTGAATAAAACAACGATTGAATTAATTGTCAATTCAGCCCAGCTGCATGACATAGGTAAGGTTGGGATTCCAGACAGCATCTTAAGAAAAAAAGGAAAATTAACAAAAGATGAATTTAAAGAGATGAAAAAACATACAATTTATGGAAGGGACGCTGTATTAAAAGCAGAAAAAACTATGGGGTCCAATTCTTTTTTGCGTTTTGCAAAGGAGATAGCTTATTCTCACCATGAAAAATGGGATGGTTCGGGATACCCTGAAGGATTAACTGGAGAGGAAATTCCTGTTTCCGCAAGACTGATGGCCATAGCCGATGTCTATGATGCTTTGATGAGCAAGAGGCATTATAAAGAGGCATTTCCCCATGAAGAAACTATGAAAATTATCACAAAGGGAGATGGTAGGACTATGCCAGAACACTTTGATCCCTGTGTATTGGAAGCTTTTAAGGACTTACATTATAAATTTGAAAAAATCTATTTAGAGTTTCCTGAAAACGATAAATAAGTATGGTGATTTCTATTTTTAATTAAGGAAGTTTAGCAATAAAAAACTATTTAACAAATAAAATCATTACTTTATTTCTCCCAAGTTTTGGGAGAGCGATGCTTCAATTCCCCTACATTTTAAAGGGTGTCTATGACATCATGATAAATGAGTTTACTAGAATTATGGATGTATAACTTAGAGAGTGAAAACGGCATTGACTACAGTACTTGAACCCTTATAAACTAATAAAAGATCCTAAAATTTTTAGGATCTTTTTTAATTACTTTTGAGGACATAGGCACTAACGTGTGCCCCAATCCATTTACTTATTTTATGTTTTTTATCCATTAATATACCTCCAGTCAAACTTTGTAATTATTATAACATAATAATTATTTAAATAAAGAAAGGAGGTTGATCTTTAATCTGTGATTTGAGGAGCCCCTCAATAAGGAAAGAATTAAAATTTAGAATAGATCCTGTCTATCATAAAGAAAAATCATCTTTAATTTTTATTTTCTCACTAAATTTTAACTTATTTTTAAATAAAACCCAATTTCAAACTACTTTAGTTTTTAAAAATTGATTTTTTTTAACATGTATGTTAAAATTGCAAAGGTTTTATTAAATTTTAGTAAGAAAACAATTATTATTCTAGGGAGGAAAAAATGAAAAAAGTATTATTAGGACTATTTGCAATATCAGCTATATCAATGGCATCAACAGAACAGGGAACATTTAGTAATAGAATTGGATTTAATGTTGCAAATAAAGGAACGGAAGAATGGGATAATTCAAATATAGACAAAAATTTAGATGACAACATTTATGATGAAAGTTTTGGAATTAACTATAAACTTCTTTATAATGTAACTGATAGATTTAGATGGGGTGCAGAATTAGGATATGATGCTGTTGCATATTCTGATGAATATTCTAAAGCAGTTGATACTGATGATGATTATATAGGATTATTAACATATGGTATTACAGGAGAATATGATGTTTACCAAAATGATCAATTATCAATTTATTTAAATGGTTCATTAGGGGGAGCCTATAATGAATTAACGGAATATATTTACATGAGTGAGGTGACTTTGACTGCAAAAGCTTATGCTAAATTAGGTTTAGGTGCAAGATTTCAAAATGGATTAGGATTAGAAATTGGAAGCAAAGCAGTTGCATATAATCTTGATAGTTATTTGGTTGATGAAGACATGACTAGACAGCAATACTATTTTGAACTAAACTTCACATTTTAATTGAAACGTATTTAAGAAGAGAGCTTTTTAATGACTCTCTTTTTAAATACATTGATGATTCCTTTACTTTGAAGGAATCATTTTTTTTGCTCAAAAAGGAGGGCTTGCACTTGGGAACTTTATATCTTTGGAGCCTTCATTTAAAAAACTAATAAAATTAACTCCCAAATATCATGGGGTCACCATATAGTAATTATGACTAAAATTAAAGAAAAAAAAGCCATATTCTATGTTAGGAAGACTATAGAAAATAGCTGGTTTAGAAATGTATTGTTAAACCAATAATTACTCTATTGATCTGTAAATTTAAAGATGATATGATAGTGGAATATGCTTTAAAGGATATCAATAAACCTATTGGTATACCTACAAAGTAGCCTCTTTTTTAATATTATGAATATTCAAAAAAGTTTAGAATCTGTAAGAAATGGACTAACCTGAAATATTGAAAATAAATTTAAAAAGAAGAATACTAAAAAAATGGGAGGGGTATTATGAATAAGCTAGTATGTTCTATTTTCATTTTGTTTAGTATTTCAATGTATGGAATAGACGATTTAAATATC
>Ga0316198_10001577_pt1 | contig 13459 bp, 10 predicted proteins | sample OudBieAanoxic_MG_FD_204935 | JGI IMG/M metagenome (GOLD analysis project Ga0316198, IMG submission 204935) | Coastal sediment microbial communities from Oude Bieten Haven, Netherlands - site A anoxic | ecosystem: Environmental > Aquatic > Marine > Coastal > Sediment | place: Netherlands...
GGCGATTTTCGGCCCGCGTTCTGAAAACCTGATGACCGATATGAAAGAGTATTTGAAGCACGCCGGTCAGGAGGCCGAGTTAGCCGAAGGTGAAGCAGTAGCCGCAGTCCAATCTAAAGCCGATGACCTGCGACTACGCCCCAGTGACCCGGAAGTCCCAAAAAAGGTCGGTTCAATTCTCGCTGCGCTGGGTGGAGTAGACAACGTTACGCAAGTTGAAGCCTGTGCTGAGACCCGTGTGCGTGTGACGCTGAAAGACATATCCATGCTTGATGAGTCAGCGCTGCGTACTGCCGGCGTAAACGGAATCATGCATTTTGAAGAGGGAGTGAGTCATCTGCTGCTGGGACTGGATGCTGACCAGTATGCTGCAGAGATGCAGCTTGCACTTCCTTGATGTATTCGTTTTCAAAAATGGGTAGGCCGCTTTACAAGCTCGTGCAGATGATTGTGATGGTGTTAATTCTGGTCAACAGTCAGGGTATTCATGCCGCAGAAAAAGGCGTAACTGCCGAGCAGATGCAAAACTGGCGAGAGGCTGGGTTTGGTATGTTTGTTCACTGGGGTGCCTATTCCTACCTGGCCGGTGCCTGGGAAGGCGAACCCGTGGATGGTTATGCAGAGCATATTTTGCGTAAGCAGGAAATTCCACTTGCCGAGTACAGGGAAAAGGTTGTCGCAAAATTCAACCCGCTGGATTTCGACGCCGATGAATGGGTGCGGATTGCCAAATCGGCAGGTATGAAATACATCGTAATTACCGCCAAGCATCACGACGGTTTTGCCATGTGGGATTCAAAGCTGACGGATTACGACATTATCGATTCAACCGGTTTTGGCCGCGATCCCATGCGCGAACTACGCGATGCCAGCAAAAGGGCGGGCCTGCTATTCGGTTTCTATTATTCCCACGCCCAGGACTGGAGTCATCCTTATGGTCAGCGTAATTCCCGTGACTTTGGTTATGAGCAACCTCAAAAGCGTGGCTGGTTTAACCAGCCCGAATGGACCGAATACCGTGAGAAAAGCTGGATCTATGTGCATGAGAAGTCTATCCCGCAGATGGAGGAACTGATCCTTAACTATGACCCGGACATCATGTGGTTTGACACGCATAACTGGTTACCAGCGGACATGACCCGCGTCATAGTCGAACGTGCGAAAGAACTGAAACCTGACATGATTATCAACAGCCGTGGCACACCCGATATCAAGGATTACTTCAGTACCAATGACCGCCCGGAATACTTCCAGCGAACCGATAAGGAATACTGGGAAGCGATACCAACCACAAATAACTCATACGGCTACCATGCTTTTGACAAGAGCCACAAACCGGTTTCCTTCTTTGTGGATCTGCTTGTACGCGCTGCTGCACGTGGTGGTAATCTTTTGATGAATGTGGGCCCGATGGGTAATGGTGAGGTCGATCCGGTCGATGTGAAACTACTGACCCAAATAGGTGACTGGCTGATTCCAAATGGCGAGTCAATTTATGGGGTTGAACGAACACCATTGGCCGTCCAGGGGTGGGGTGACACAACGCTTAAGGGCAACAAGCTCTATCTGCATGTGTTGAACTGGCCGGATTCAGGTGAGTTAGTTGTCGGTGGCATCAAGTCCGGAGTAAAAGAGGCTCACTTCCTGGTAGAGAGTAACTCTTCCAAACTGGCTATGAAGCGATTGAATGAATTAGATGTTGTACTTTCTGTTCCGAAAAAAGCACCGGACGAACTCGACACCGTGATTGTTCTGGATCTCGATGAACCTGTCGAGGCAGATAAGACAATATTGCTGGATCCTGATGTTTCTAGCAATATGCTGCATGTTTTTGAAGGGGACCTGCATGGCAAAGCGATTAAGTTGGGTGGTGGGAATATCAAATCAAACTTTATCAAAGACTGGTCGTTTTCAGGTGATTACATCAGCTGGCCGGTCCGTGCCAATGAAGAAAACCGCTATATGATTACCGCTCGCTATACTGGCGTGGGCGACAGTGTCGGTAATGTGTTTATCGTCGAGATCGCAGGTCAGAGTTTCGAAGCAACGGTTGAAAAGATTGGTAAGGGGCAGTTAATCGTGTTGGGCGAAGTAAGCATTCCTCAGGGCTGGCACACACTGACGGTTAAGTCCAAAAAACAAAGAGCGGACAGTAACCTGGTCAATTTGACAGATATCAGTTTCGTTCCGGTAAAGAAGGAAGTGTTATAGCAACTAAAGGATTCAACGTGTACGCAGTGATTTTCAAGGCAACCGTGGCTGAACTGGACGATGAATATTTGCGTACGGCCCAGCGGCTGAAACAACTGGCGTTTGATAAATATGGTTGCCAAAACTTCGTCTCTGCTACCGAGGGTGAAGAGGAGATTGCGATCTCATACTGGGAATCCGAACAACAAATCCGCGACTGGAAAAATGATCCGGAGCACAGACGTGCCCAAATCATGGGCCGTGATAAGTGGTACAAGTCATTTAGTGTAGAGGTTTGTGAAATTCTAAGAACAGGCTAATACGCGACTGCAAACTGAAAGGTCCGGATATTTAGCGTCTATACTGAATATTGATAAGATATAAATTCGTGGAGAAGCACATGTCCGAAGTATCAACAAGTAACGCACCTAAATGGTTCATGATCGTTGTGGTGATTTTGCTGGTTTGGAACCTGTTGGGTGTTATGGCTTATCTGATGCAGGTTACGATGGGCCCCGAAGTCCTTGCCGCTTTGCCGGAGGCTGAGCGTCAACTTTATGAAAACACACCCGCCTGGGCAACGGCAGCCTTTGCAGTAGCGGTCAATGGCGGTGCATTGGGGTGTGTGCTATTGCTGTTAAAAAGAAACCTGGCTGGCATTTTTCTACAACTGTCACTGGCCGGCGTGCTGGTGCAGATGTTCCACTCATTTTTTATGAGCAACGCTTTTGAAGTCTTCGGCCCCGGCGGCTTGATAATGCCCGTGATGGTGCTTGCCGTCGCGATTTACCTGGTGACACTGGCTGCCAAAGCCAAGGTGCACCGCTGGACAAGTTAATTATTTTTAGATCCCGTTGTTATGATGACAGCTAATGACACACAAGTGCGCACAGCCTACCGGGTTGAGACCGACCGCCTGGTGCTGCGCTGCTGGTCACCTTCAGATGCACCGGTTTTAAGGGCCGCACTGGATGTCTGTGATGCTCACCTGCGGCCGATGATTCCGTTTATGAAGGATGAACCACGCAATCTGCAGGAAACCGCCCGCTGGCTGCGGGGACACCGCGCCGCATTCGATTTGGGCCAGATGTATCGATATGCGGTGTATGACGCAACAGAGGAAAACCTGCTTGGTGAAAATATGCTGTTGGCACGCGTTGGCCCCGGCGGTTTGGAAATCGGCTACTGGACACACAAGGACGCCATTGGTAAGGGTATTGCCACAGAAGCAAGCAGTGCAATGATTCGTGTAGCTTTTGAGATCGAAAAAGTAAAGCGCGTTGAAATAATGTGTGCCCCTGAAAACCATGCCAGTGCAGCCATCCCGGCGCGCCTGGGGTTTACCCATGAAGCTACCTTGAAAAAGCGTGCACTGGATTCGGCAGGTGGGGTTTGCGATTTGATGGTCTGGAGCCTTTTCGCTGCGGATTATCCGTCAAGTCCGGCCGCGAGTATCACATTTCGTGCATTTGACTGTATGGGTGATCTCATCACCTGACAGGGTAGCCGGGAAACTGGCAGGTCTGAACAGATCATCAATATCAGTGATCCCGAATATTTGCCGTCAAGCCATGGCGATCGTTGCGAAGCACTTTGGGCGCGGTTTCACCAAGGATCGGGGAAAGTAGGTGTTTTAGCGTAATTTTCTGCTGAAGGTGATGGAAAACCTACCGTGATGCGCTATATCATACGCGATCAGGCAGGAATGACTGATTATTGGGAAGGTGATTTAGCCTTACGGCAGGTGAAGCGAATTTGCACTGTCATACCATACTTAACTCGATTAGAAGCAGGTGAAATGATGAAAACAATGATTTTTGCAGTGTTGGCATTGACAATGTCAGTGACCGCTTTGGCCCAGGATGTGACGGATGACGGCTCCAGGGTGGTTTTGCCGATTGATCTCCAGAGTTGCAAGGTGCCAAACGCACCACCACCAATTCCGGAAAATGCCGCAAAGGAAGACCTGTTGAAGGCAAAAAAACTGATCACTGAGTTTCAGGGTGAAATGTTAGTGTATCGCACCTGTATGGGTGTTGAAACGGAAGAGAAGATCGATGGACTGGCAGAAAAATCAGGGTTAAGCGAGGGCAATGTCATGGCTATCTTAAGCGCCTATGACTATTCAGTGACCAAAGAAGAACAGGTCGCGACTGCATTTAATGAAGCACTGAGGGCATACAAGGCCAGCTTGGCCAAGTAAGTATTGACCACCACCGGTTTTCCGGCTGGTGTTCAGTCTCCTAACAGATATCTTTGTAGAAACAGAAACGTGGCCTGTTCAAACAGGTCACGATTTTCTCTTCTATCATAACCATGGCCCTCATTCAGGGCGTTCATATACCAGACGGTCTGACCTTGTTCCCGCAGGGCCGCCACCATCTGGTCTGATTCCGACTTGGGTACGATCGGGTCATTGCTGCCCTGCTGGACAAATAGCGGAATCTTTATCTTGTCGACATTGTTCAGCGGACTGATCCGCTCAAGGAAAGCACGCATTTCCGGGTCGCGTTCATCGCCATACTCAACGCGCCGCAACTCACGACGATAATCCTGGGTGTTTTCAAGAAATGTCACAAAATTGCTGATACCAACACGATCAACGGCAGCCCGTAAGCGGTCACTGTAGTGGGCTGCGGATGCCAGCGCAACGTAGCCGCCATAGCTGGCACCCATGATGGCCACCCGGTCTTTGTCGAGTTGCGGTTGTTGTGCAATCCAGTCGAGCAGGGCACCGATATCTTTCACCGAGGCCTCACGGTTGTAGCCATCATCCATGGTAATAAAGTAGGAACCATAACCGAGTGAGCCACGTATATTGGGTGCAATAACAGCGACACCCAGTTGATCGATCCAACTCTGGAAATCACTGTTGAACCGCGGCCGGAACTGGTTTTCCGGTCCGCCATGAACATGGATGATGACAGGGAACGGACCTTTGCCTTCCGGCAGATAGGCAAACCCCGGGATGGCAAGTTCCTTCTCCAGTTCTTCAACAAACGAGAGGAATGAAAACGGAACGGGCTTTGAAAACCTGGCGGTATCCAAACCACCGGTTTCACTGTAGGTCCAACGGGTCAGGGTGCCTGCTGACAGGGGGTTCCGCTTGAGACCCAGTACAAAAGCCTCGTTCGGGTTACGTGCCGAGTTCAGGGTCATTCCCAGTTTTTTACTGTTGGGGCTGAAGTCCAGGTCGCTCACCAGGCCCATCGGAATCTTTTTAACCCGCCTGTAACTGAGTCCCTCAGGGTCAAACAGATAGAGCTGGCTGATACCACCTTCGTTAGTAACAAATGCGCCTCTTGACCGGTCCGGGCTTAGAACAAACTGGGTAATGTCCCAACTGGCTGTGCTGGGCACAAAGGTAATTGCCCGCTCGTTGTTCAGGTCAATTTTTGCCAGTTCAGCTGCTCCGCCATTCTGGTTGGTAACAAAAAAGACATTGTCATCCTCGCGGTCGAAACCGGTGGCGATATTACTCGAGGGGTTTTCGGCATCACCGGTCAGCAGCTGAAGTTCACCATCGGGCAGGTTCTTTAGATAAATGCGGGAATCGGCCACGCTGACATATTGCTGAATCAGCAGTTTCTTTCCATCACGGCTGAAATCGACGGGTTTCCAGAGCGTGCCGTCATCGCTGGCAAGCAACAGGGTGGCAGGATCAGTGGAGGCAGGGCTTTGTACCCAGATATCATTTGAGCGGCCGTTTCTGCGGGTGGAGCGATAGGCCAGTTTATTCCCTTGCCGGTCCCAGCTCATTCGGTTGTTTAAAGCTTTCCCATCAGACAGCATACGCATCAGGCCATCCTCGGGGTTGAACAGGAAGACCTGGTCGAACTCATCACCACCTTCATCAAGGGTAAGTGCCATCAGGTTACTGCCTGGTTGAAGTTCTACTTCACCCACCGGTTCTTCACCAAAGGTTACCTGGTAGCGGGCGCCACCTGGTTTGTCTACCCGGTGCAATTGGGCTACCGGGCCCAGACGGGTTTTGATATAAATGCTTTTACTGTCTTTTGACCAGGTAGAGAAACTGGCAGACCTGATATTCTGGTAACGGCTGAGTATGGGTGGCAAAGACTCGGGAATCGGTGGAATATCTTCCATAACCAGCTGACCATCATTGGCCGTCCTGCGCAGCACCTCGGCAGTCGCATCGATATTGATGAGTACCAGTAAAAACAGAACAGTTAACAATGCTCGCATGGATAATTCCTAAATGTTTAAATATCACGATTAAGATGGCATTGGTATTGCCTCAGAATCAACCCGGGTTTGCCCGCGTTTTTGCATAGAGCTAAAGCGTTATTACCGTTATAATCCTTGCTCAACCCAGTTGCTGAATACTATGCAAAAACCCCTTCATATTATAATTCTTGCCGCCGGTGCAGGAACCCGCATGAAGTCACGTGTGCCGAAGGTTCTTCAAACCGTCGGCGGGCAGTCAATGATTATTCACGTTTTGGATACCGCATTGCAACTTCAACCGGCGGGTATTCACGTGGTATTTAACCCGAAGGTTCCCGAGGTGCAGGCGGCATGTGCTGACTATGACATCACCTGGGCGGCGCAGGCGGAACAACTGGGTACAGGTCATGCGGTACAGCAGGCCATGCCCGGAATTCCCGAAAACGCTGATGTACTGGTGCTGTATGGCGATATCCCCTTGCTTGAATCCAGTGTCCTAAAAAGTCTAGTTGAGGCACCATCAACCGGGGTAAAAGTGTTGACGATGGATATCTCTGAGCCAACGGGCTATGGGCGCATAGTTCGTGATGATCACGGCAATGTCACAGGTATCGTTGAAGAACGCGATGCGTCGGAGGCGCAACGTGCGATTACCGAGGTTAACTCGGGCATCATCATGGCACCGCGTCAGGTTTTGATGTCCTGCCTGGACAACATGGCCAGTGATAATTCTCAAAACGAGTATTATCTGACCGATGTGTTTTCCATTGCCCACCAACAGGGCATTCAAACCAGCAGTGTCATCGCACCCGTCGCAACGGACCTGGAGGGGGCGAATGACCGAATTCAACTGGCGGAACTGGAGCGGCGTTATCGAATGAAAAAATCCACTGAATTGATGCAGGCCGGTGTGCAACTGGCCGATCCCCAGCGTATCGATGTACGCGGTAATGTCGAGGTGGGCACTGATGTATTCATTGATATCAATGTCATACTGGAGGGCGATATCAGCCTTGGCGATGGTGTTCATATCGGTCCCGGTTGTGTGCTGAAAGACTGCCACCTGGCGGCTGGAACACAGGTGCAGGCCTACAGCGTGCTTGAGGGGATGCGTAGCCTGGGTGCCTGTGATATCGGCCCGTTTGCCCGTGTACGCCCCGGCACTGAATTGATGGAAGGCTGCAAGGTAGGTAATTTTGTCGAGATCAAGAAGACAACGCTCGGCAAGGGTAGCAAAGCCAGCCACCTGAGTTACCTGGGTGACAGCAGTATTGGTGAACGCGTGAATATCGGTGCGGGCACCATCACCTGCAATTATGATGGCGTCAACAAACACCAGACCATTATCGAAGATGACGTCTTTATCGGTTCTGATACGCAACTGATTGCACCGGTAACCATCGGTACGGGTGCAGATATCGGCGCTGGCAGCACGGTAAGCAAAGATGCCCCGGCTGGCCAATTGACCATTAGCCGTGCAAAGCAGGTCACCATTCGCGGTTGGAAACGACCGGTTAAAAAATAGGGGTTCTGACCATGTGTGGCATTGTTGCAGCCTCGGCGAGGCGAAATATCCGGGATGTCCTGATGGCAGGGCTGCATACGCTTGAATACCGCGGCTATGATTCGGCGGGTATCGCACTACAGCAGGATGGCCACCTTGCCAGGCTGCGGGCTGCGGGCAAAGTGAAAGACCTGCAGGCTTTGCTGGACGCTTCACCCATCAATGGTCATTGTGGAATTTCACATACGCGCTGGGCTACTCATGGTGTCCCGAACACGGAGAACGCGCATCCGCATACCTCCGGCGACCAGCTTGCGCTTGTTCATAACGGCATTATCGAAAACCATGAGGAGTTGCGGCAGGAATTACAACAATCCGGTTGCCGCTTTGATTCTGAGACTGATACCGAGGTCATGGTTCACCTGATAGCGCAGTTGATGGATTCGGGTCTGGACTTATTCTCTGCGGTTCGCAGGGCAGTGCTTCGTTTGCGTGGAGCGTTCGCTATTGCCGTGGTCAGTGCTGCGGAGCCGGGTATCGTCGTTGGCGCGAGAAAAGGTAGTCCCCTGGTTTTGGGTGTGGGGCAGGGAGAAAACTTCCTGGCATCGGATATTTACCCCTTGCTCAACGAGACTGATTCCTTTGTGTTCCTCGAGGAGGGTGATGTTGTCAGCCTGGCTGTGGATGGTTATCAGATTGTCGATGCGAATGATCAGCCCGTCGACCGCCAGGTAAAACAGGTTGAGACCAGGGCTGATTCGGTGCAACGGGGTCTCTATCCCCATTACATGCTCAAAGAAATATACGAACAGCCACAAGCGGTTGCTGAAACCCTTGAAGGCCGGCTTGGCGCTACCGCGGTATTACCAAATATTTTCGGGGTGGGCGCGGAAGCGTTATTTCACAAGGTCAAGCACGTTCATATTGTTGCCTGTGGCACGGCCTACCATGCAGGGCTCGTTGCCAGTTACCAGATTGAGCAACTGGCCGGTATTCCCTGCCGTGCCGAGATTGCCAGCGAGTATCGTTACCGCAAACCGGTTGTACCGGAAAACACCCTTTTTATAGCGGTATCCCAATCCGGTGAAACGGCCGATACACTGGCTGCTTTGAAGCATGCGAAACAGGCCGGCTATGTCACGACCCTGGCTATTTGTAACGTCGCCGAGAGCTCTGTTGTGCGCGAGGCCGACCTGGTCCTGATGACGCGTGCCGGGCCCGAGATCGGGGTGGCTTCAACCAAGGCCTTCACCACCCAGTTGGTGGCATTGCAGTTGCTGGTGCTGGAGTTGGCGCGTTTGAATGGTGTTGATGAAGCCGAGTATGCAGACTACGTGGGTGATTTGCATCGCTTACCGGAACTGCTCAATGAAGCCCTCAGTCTCAATAGCGCGTTCGAGGCACTGGCGGGTGCTTTTATCGACAAAAACGATGCCCTGTTCCTGGGCAGGGGCAGCCATTATCCGATTGCCATGGAAGGTGCTCTGAAGCTCAAGGAGATCTCCTATATTCATGCAGAGTCCTATGCGGCAGGTGAATTAAAACACGGCCCTTTGGCACTGGTGGATGCTGAAATGCCGGTATTTGCAGTGGCCCCTAATAATGTATTGCTGGAAAAACTGATCAGCAATATCGAAGAGGTCAGCGCGAGGGGCGGGGAGTTATATGTGATCGCCGATACCAAGGTCGTTTCAAGTTTTCAGCAAAGGCATGGGCATGTCATCGGCCTGGACACCGGTGGCTCATTGTTGTCTCCGGTGGTTATGACCATTCCATTGCAATTACTCGCCTATCATGTTGCTGTTCAGCGTGGCACGGATGTGGATCAACCGCGTAACCTGGCCAAATCAGTGACGGTAGAGTAATTCCTCGTTATTGGAACAGCGGTCCTGTCTCAGGGTTTTGTTGTTTCTCCGGGCAAATCCAGCAAGCCGCTTGCGTCTTCCTTTGGCGGCATTTGTAAGTGGTAGCCTTGTTCATCCAGGTTTCGCATGACCAGCGTGACGTCCTCATAGGCCAGTTTGCGTTCCGGTGTGAGTTCCAGGTTCATAACAAACTCAGGTGTGCCGAAAGCCTCTTTCAACTCTGTCGGTAAATCATCAAAATCCTGATCGGTCTGTAAATAGATATAGGTATAGTCCATCAGGCTGGAGCGAACGACAGAGCATTTCATATGGGTTCCCTTCATTAACTCTTACAAGGCAGTATATCTGCAATGGTGTTGAGCGCAGTAAGTGGGCTTGCTGGTTTTACTTGTAACATGCAATTGATGCCATAAACAATTATGCTTGATTCCAGGTTGCATAATGAGTTTTGTTTAACGAGTATCATGGTCCTGTGAACGATAGAATCAAGCACAAAGCCTTGGCCTGCACCCGCATCCTCACCACAGGGATGTCACGCTCGTGCATTTAACCATCGGCGTGACCGGCCATCGAGATCTGCTTGCAGAGGAAGTTCCTGTTCTGCAGGAACGGGTACGTAATTTTTTTCTCCAGCTCAAAAATGACTACCCCGACCTGAATCTGCAGTTGATTACACCCTTGGCGGAGGGTAGTGACCGGTTGGTAGCGGATGTGGCGATTGAGTTGGGTGTTGACCTCATTGTGCCCTTGCCCATGCCCCAGGCTGACTATGAACTGGATTTTTCATCTCCAGACTCAGTGAAAACCTTCAGAGAGACTTTGAAACACGCACGGGTCATCCACCTGCGCACACTGAAAAGAACCCGTGGCAATAGCCTGAGTCTTGAAGATAGAACCCGGCAGTATGCGCAGATGGGTATTTTTATTTCGAACCATAGCCATGTGTTATTGGCGCTTTGGGATGGAAAACCCTCACCCGAAGTTGGTGGTACTGCCAGTGTCGTTAATTACCATTTAACCGCGATCATGCCGGGTTTCTCAGCGGCCGAGGATTCCCCTAATCTTTTGGCTGACAACGAGAATGACCTGGTTTATCACATCGTTTGCTCCAGGAACCGCCCCAATGGCGCACCCAGGGAAGACCTGTCACCGTTTCAAAGCACTTGGGAAACTGCACAATTCGGACTCGAGTCCGGTGAGAGCCTACCGATTGAATACAGGATTATGTGGCAACGATTGCAGGATTACGGTCGTGACAAGGCGAAATATCAATCAGCCATTGATGAGGGCGGTGCTGATCTTCTGAAGAATGCGCCGGATCTTGAGTTACCCATTGGAGCTAACGAAATCGCCAGCCAACATCGTATTGCTGACTGGCTGGCCATTCACTTCCAGAAAAGAATATCCCTGGGCTTGATTGCCATTCACAGTATCGCGGTATTGGTCGGTCTGATCTTTATCGTATATTCAGAGTTTGACGGCCTCGACTTTCTGGTCAATTTCTTGTTACTCGCTTTTTTTTGCGGGTTTGTGCTGTATAAGATCGGTGAATACCGGCAGTGGCACCGCAAACACCTTGACTATAGAACGCTTGCTGAAGGTTTGCGTGTCCAGTTTTACTGGAGCCTCGCTGGTGTCATTGATGTTCAGTCAGCCGAGTTTGCCTATGATAATTTCCTTCAAAAACAGGATGTTGATCTCGGCTGGATTCGACATGTCATGCGTAACGTCAGTCTCGCGCGAAGCAGGGACAACGTGCCAGACCCGGAATGGGTGGATTGGGTTATTGAGCAATGGGTCGGCAATGAAGACGGTCAGACGGGTCAGCTATCTTACTACCGGAACAAGGAGCTTGAAAAAACCCTTCGGTTCAGACGCACAACTAACCTCGGCAGAGTCACTTTGTGGTTGGGTGTGCTGATCGCCCTTTTACTGGCGGTCGCCGGTATGGATATGGCAGACATCCATCGAACCTGGTTGTTGGTGTTGATGGGCATTCTTCCGTTGTTCGCGGGTGTTCGTGATGCATACTCGCATAAAAGGGCAGAAAAAGAGCTGATTAAACAATACCGCTTCATGCGTGGGATTCTGGCCAACGCCAGACGTCTTCTGGATAGTTCTGATGATGTGGATTTTCGCCGCTCCGTACTAAGGGCACTGGGGAACGCGGCGCTGGAAGAAGGTGCAGAGTGGATACTGATGCATCGTGAGCGGCCGTTAGAGCACGGTGGTTTTGCGGGTTGATAGTACGCAATATGAGTGCACTGTCCAGGAGTGCGTGATTTTCAGCACGTGATGAAAAAAATCCCCGCTTTCGCGGGGATTTCTTTATTTCCTGTGAATCGTTGTATTTGAGTTAACGGTTCATTCGGCCGTCTACCAGGTTTTCGACGACTTCTGGTTCGGCCAGGGTTGAGGTGTCACCCAGGTTGGAATAGTCGTTTTCGGCGATCTTGCGCAGGATACGGCGCATGATTTTGCCTGAACGGGTCTTCGGCAGGCCGGGGGCCCACTGGATCAGGTCGGGCGTCGCGATCGGACCGATTTCCTTGCGTACCCAGTTACGTAATTCTGCACGCAATTCCTCGCTGGGTTCAGCACCGGCGACCAGGGTGACGTAGACGTAGATGCCTTGTCCCTTGATGTCGTGCGGATAACCCACAACGGCTGATTCTGCGACCAGGGGATGGGATACCAATGCGCTTTCGACTTCGGCTGTACCCATGCGGTGTCCGGATATGTTCAGTACGTCGTCAACGCGACCGGTAATCCAGTAGTAACCGTCTTCATCGCGTTTGCAGCCATCACCCGTGAAGTACATACCTTCAAAGGTTGAGAAATAGGTATCGATGAAACGCTGATGATCACCATAAACCGTGCGCATTTGTCCCGGCCAGCTATCGGTGATGACCAGTTGGCCTTCAACAGCGCCATCCAGAACATTGCCCTCGTTATCGACGATATCCAGCATGATGCCGGGTAATGGGAAGGTAGCGGAACCCGGTTTCAGATCGGTAGCACCGGGTAATGGGCTGATCATGATGCCGCCGGTCTCTGTTTGCCACCAGGTATCAACGATCGGGCAACGATCTTCGCCCACCACGTGGTAATACCATTCCCATGCTTCGGGGTTGATCGGTTCGCCGACACTGCCGAGAAGACGCAGGGATTTACGGGATGTGCGTTTGACAGGGTCATCACCATCACGCATCAAAGCGCGAATCGCCGTTGGAGCGGTATAGCAAATATTGACATTGTGCTTGTCGCAGACCTGCCAGAAACGGCTGGTATCAGGGTAGTTGGGTACACCCTCAAACATGATCGTGGTAGCACCATTGGCCAATGGGCCGTAAACGATATAGCTGTGACCTGTAACCCAGCCGACATCTGCTGTACACCAGTAGATATCGCCTTCCTGGTAATCAAAAACCATTTCATGGGTAAACGAGGCATACACCATGTAACCACCGGTGGTATGCAGTACACCCTTGGGTTTTCCTGTCGATCCTGAGGTGTAGAGAATAAATAACGGATCCTCAGCACCCATCTCTTCACAGGGGCAGTCATCGGAGACACCGGCTTCCACTTCATGCAGCCAATGGTCCCGGCCAGCATCCATGTTTACGTCATTTCCGGTGTTACGGACCACCAGTATCGATTCGAGGATATCCATGACACCGTCACGCTCACAGGCGGCATCGACATTTTTCTT
>Ga0316198_10001578_pt1 | contig 13447 bp, 10 predicted proteins | sample OudBieAanoxic_MG_FD_204935 | JGI IMG/M metagenome (GOLD analysis project Ga0316198, IMG submission 204935) | Coastal sediment microbial communities from Oude Bieten Haven, Netherlands - site A anoxic | ecosystem: Environmental > Aquatic > Marine > Coastal > Sediment | place: Netherlands...
CTCCGTACCCGGGGCCATCGCCGCTGCCATTGTTGCCGGCCTTTACCCAGACGCTTGTGATGTTGCGGTCGCCACCACCGAAGGTCCCATAATGTCCCTTCAGCCCGTCGAACTTCTGGTGCTCGCCGTCGTCATAGGCCAAGACCACATTTGAAAGGTCCTTGCACGAGACGACGTGCACCTCGGTGCAGTCGAAATGAACCACGACGGGACCGGTTGGACCACCACGGGGACAGTCGAGCCGACACTCGTCGTAATCGCCATCGCCTCCCATCTGCCAATCGTCACACTGATCGTCGCCGGGCCAGTCGCCGCAGTCGTTGCGATCGCATTCGCCGTCGCTGCGCGGCATGATGGCGAGGCCGTCGCCTGCCGCGGGGTCACTTGCCGAGGAGCAGCCGAGGAGCGCGCCGAGAAGTAGAACTAGACTGATTTGGACCTTAGACATGCCGACGAGCTTAGAGTCGGATCCGACCCGCCTCAAGGAAAACTCCGCTGTAGCAGACAATGAATTACGGGCGCGTATGCTGACCAACCCAATCTAGCCGGATAAGTCCAACAGCGCTGTGCGTCCGGAACAGCCCGCCTCGCGAGCCATGCCTCCCGCGTCAACTCCCCCGTTCGTCACCGCAGACTCGCTGCGACACTGTGGGCTGCGCCGTCATCGGCATAAGCACCAGCGACGCGAGCTCCAGCGCTCTTCGCAGCGCAAACCCAGGAGATGCGTCTTGCAAGATCTCTTGCGCGATCTGGAACGGCGGCGCCTCGATGACTGCTCTCGCCAAGTCGCGAACTTGCGCGATCGGCACGTCGCCGCCGTCCGCTACGGCGCGGAGCAGATCGCGCGCGCGATTCTTCACCACTGGTGAGAAATGCGACCTCTCAAGGGTGTTTTGGGATGTTCCTGACCGACTCCCACCCTTGAATTCATGCGCTTTTTCTTCTGCAACGTCGGCTAAGGATCTAGTGAGGTAACACTCGTGGAGGTTCGAGTCCTCTCTTCCGCACCAGGTTCTCTGTAAACGCTACGCGCGTATCTACGAGGACATCGAACCGACGGTGTACTCGGCCCCTCTGTAGGGGCCTGCGTATTGCGGCGCCGTGCGCTTTTGTACCCGGAACGTTTTCTGGGATACCTTGAGGCGGCTGCAGGACTCCTCCGGAGTCAGCCACGGTGTCTCGGTTGTCGCGTTCCCAATCATCGTTCGTCTCAAATGGCGGTTCCAGATGTCCGTGCGCCTCGGTGGCCCCACTCACCTCAACCCCTGTTATCGGTTTTGCCCCTCAAAAAGTTGCGCGGGCCAGAGGGACCTTTCGGAGTGCGCGACTCCGCGATACCACGGCAGGTGAAAGGAACGCGCGAGACGAGCTTGGCGTTTTCCGTGGCGCGTTTCGGCGCCGGTGCGCCACCCAGTGACAGTGAGTGTCGCGAAAGTGCCAACCAGTGACTGTTGACGACAAGTGGCGTCCTCCGGCGAACGACTATGGGTTTTGCGTCCGATCACACCGTCCCAGGTTGAAAGTCGAGTGGCGGATGAAGCAGTCTCGTCCACTGCCACACCTTCAACCTGGAAAGGTTCACGTACTAGAGCCCGAGCCGAGGGACGCCTCGGGATCGGAGCGACCTTCTTTGAGCTTGGCCTGGATCAGTTTCCTACGCTCGCGCTGGGCTTGCGCCGTTTCTTTCACGGCGGTTTGGATTCTCTCGCTGAGCCGTTCGTTGGTTTCGTTGAGTCGATCGACGAAGGCCTGTGTGAGGGGCTCTTGAGCCCGGACGACCTGGTAGAGCTGGTCGAACACCTCGATGACCTCCGGCTCGAAAACGCCTTCCTCCTCGCGGGCGAGGTCATCGGCCACCTCGTCTTGGGTTCGGAGTGACCGCTCCACTTGCGCAATAGCGGCTTCGACGTCGCCGAACTTCAGCCACTCGAAAACGCCGCGCACGGATCGGTCAGGCTCTTCCAGCACCGAGTCGTAAGCGACCATGTAGAACGGATAACGGCGCGTGACGATGTCGCTGATGAGAGAGAAATTCTCCATCCACCACTCGAGCACCGAGGGCAGGAAGATGGCGTCGGGTATGTCGTTTTCCTCGCCCCGCTCGGCTCGCGCCTTGTGTTTGGCCTCCCGCTCGATCGTGTACAGCCGGTGCAGCGATCGAGCGTATTGGCGCCAAGGCCGAACTGTCGCGATCGCCCCGTCGATGAAGGCCCGATCGGTCCTGATCAGGCCAGGAATGAAAACCTTGACTGCATGTCGTCGCGTGTCCTCCGGGAACAGATAGACACCGGTCTTCGGGTCTGGATTCGTAGCGTGGTAAATCCCTTTGCGGAGCTCAGACTCCCAAAAACCAGCCGGGTTGGCGTCCTTGAGGATTTGTTCCCAATCGCAAGCGCACTCCCCAGGGACAACGTCGAAGCACCTCTCCGCGCGAGCAGCTCCGACGTCGTTGGGGCGGCCTCAGCTGGGCTGGTGAGATATGCGGGGTGCTGCAACGGGTCGTAGGTGAGCACCTGCAGAGTTCTCTGCGGCTAGCTACAGAGTTTCCAGCGCGGATGGGGGGCGTTCGGGAGGCAGCGCCAGCAGAGCAAGGGAAGCGTCCAACCCTTCGCACGCGGCGCTGCGATAAGCCTCTAGGGCGTGTGCAAAGCTTTCGGACCAGTCAGCATCGGCGGCGCGCATTGACTGAACTTGCACGCAAGGCCCAGGTGACGTGGGTAGCCCGCAGCCTTCGCGGAGTTCGTCGCAGCATGCATCGAGAGCCGCGCGAAGTGGACCCGTCGCGACTTCCAGTTCGGAACGCCATGGCTCCCGTCCCAGCACTTGACCAGCAGCCAATTCCTCGAGATCACCGATCGTGTGTCGGACGACCCCACGGATTGCATCGAGGCGGAAGATCTTCCATGCGCTTCGCAGAATGCTAGCAATGCAGATCTCGCCCATACACAACCCTAGCATCGAATGGACGGCAGCGCCTGGCGAGACCGTCGAGTCGCGGGGGATTGCATTCTGCAAGACAAGCCGCCGCCCCCATGCGACAGTCCGCTTACCCGGCGGCGCGCCATCTGCGATTCGCTTCCGAGCATAGGAGGTGAGTCGTCTTCCTCGGTGACGCGCCCTCAACGAGAAAGCGTATGAACCAAGACGAGAGCTCCGGAGCAGTCCGTCGCGTAGCGCTGCTCGGAAACCACCTCCCACGGCAGTGCGGGATCGCCACGTTCACGACCGACCTGGCCGACGCGATCTCGGCGACGTTCCCAGGCATCGACTGCGGAGTCATCGCCATGAACGACGCCGGGAAGCGCCACGCTTACGGCGATCGCGTTCGCTTCGAAATCGCCGAGAGCGATCCCGCGTCGTACCGCCGCGCCACCGACTTCTTGAACATCAGCGGGATTGACGTCCTCTGCCTCCAGCACGAATACGGCATCTTCGGAGGCAAGGCGGGCAGTCACATCCTCGCACTCCTCAGCGACGTGCGTATGCCGATCGTGACGACGCTACACACCGTCCTCGGCGAGCCCACGGTGGACCAACGCCGCGTGATGGACGAGGTCACTCGACTCTCCAGCCGCTTGATCGTGATGAGCCGCCGCGGCGCCGAGCTATTACGCGAAGTGCACGGGGTGCCGGCCGACAAGATCGACTTCATCCCTCACGGGATTCCCAGCTTGCCGAGCAGTCGAGCCAGCAAGAAGCGCCTGGGTGTCGAGGAGATGTCGCTGATCCTCACCTTCGGCCTCCTCTCTCCGGACAAAGGGATTGAATACGTGATCGATGCCCTGCCCGCCGTCGTCGCAAGCCACCCGACCGCGACCTATGTGGTCGTCGGCGCCACACACCCGCACGTGAAGGAGCGGCACGGGGAGGCCTACCGGCGCAGCCTCGAGCTTCGGGCTCACAAGCTCGGTGTGGAGGCGCACGTCGTCTTTCACGATCGCTTCGTGAGCGCGTCCGAGCTAGCCGAGTTCTTGTCGGCGGCGGACATCTACATCACCCCGTACCTGAACCCGGAGCAGATCACCTCTGGGACACTGGCGTACGCGTTAGGGAACGGAAAAGCAGTCGTTTCGACGCCTTATCGATACGCGCGCGAGCTCCTGGCAGACGACCGCGGCCTCCTCGTCCCGTTCAGAGACTCGGCCGCGATAAGCGCGACGGTGAACAAGTTGCTCGGCGATCCCGGAGAGCTCCACGCGCTCGGTGCGCGCGCGGCGGAGTATGGGCGCAACATGGCCTGGCCGTCTGTCGCGCGTCAGTACGTCTCGAGCTTCGAGCGCGCTTACGGCGAAAGCGCGACGTCGCGCCGCTCCTTCTTCGCGCCGAGGACGCTCGCGAAGCGCCAGGTCCACCTGCCCGAGCTCAATCTCCACCACCTCCGCACGCTGACGGATGACACAGGCATGCTCCAGCATGCTCTCTTCTCCGTTCCACGCTACGAAGACGGGTATTGCATCGACGACAACGCCCGCGCCCTGCTGCTGACGACCCTGGTCGAGGACGCGGGCACCGACGACTGGCCGACGACTCGCTCTCTCTCGTCGCGCTACCTCGCGTTCGTAAGTCACGCCTTCAATAAGGACTTGGGCCGGTTCCGGAATTTCATGGCGTATTCCCGGGAATGGCTTGAAGAGCGCGGGAGCGAGGACAGTCACGGTCGCGCTCTGTGGGCGCTCGGCGCCGTGGTGGGTCGCTCACGCGAACCGGGACGTAAGAGGCTCGCCGGCGAGCTGTTTCATGCTGCGCTGCCCGCCGTCTTGGAGTTCGAGAGCCCCAGGGCTTGGGCCTTCGCGCTCCTCGGTATCCACGAATACCTGCGCGCGTTTCAAGGAGAGAGCGGGGTCGAGGTGTTGCAGAAGCGGCTCTCCGAGCGGCTCTTGTCGAGATTCGAGACCGAAGGCGGCGGCGACTGGCCCTGGTGCGAGGACATCGTCGCCTACGACAACGCGCGCCTGCCGCAGGCCCTGATCGTTTCGGGCAAGCAGTTGGGTCATCGAGAAATGGTCGCGGCGGGGCTCGGGTCCCTGCAATGGCTCAACGAGCTCCAGAGTTCGGAGGAAGGCTATTTCGCCCCGATCGGCTCGAACGGATTCTACCCGCGAAAGGCCGAGAGGGCGCGCTTCGACCAGCAACCCCTCGAGGCCTGCGCCACGGTGTCCGCGTGCCTCGACGCTTGGCGCGTCACCGGGGACGAGAGGTGGACCCAGGAGATGTGGCACGCGTTCAGCTGGTTCCTCGGTGAAAACCAGCTGCACGCGTCGCTCTACGATCCGACGACAGGGGGCTGCCGGGACGGGCTTCACCCCGATCGACCGAACGAGAACCAGGGGGCCGAGTCGACGCTGTCGTTCTTGCTCGCGCTCAGCGAGATGAGCGCACTCGACTCCGAGATGCGACTGCGCGAAGAGAGAGCGCCCGCCCTTCCGACCGGCGAAGGCCCCAGGGGCTCCGGGTGACGTCACCTTCACTCGGTGTCCCGGCCGCGCTCCGCGTGGCGGTTCTCGCCCCGATCTCTTGGCGCGTTCCTCCCCGCCACTATGGGCCTTGGGAGCAATTCGTCTCTCTCTTGACCGAGGGCCTGGTCGAGCGGGGACTCGACGTCACCCTCTTCGCCACCGCTGATTCGATCACCAAAGCTCATCTCGTCGGGACCGCCCCACGCGGATATTCGGAAGACGCAGCCATCGACGCAAAGGTGTGGGAGTGCCTGCACATCTCGGCGGTGTTCGAGCGCGCATCTGAGTTCGACCTCATCCACAATAGCTTCGATTTCTTGCCGCTCAGCTTCTCTGGGTTGGTCGACACCCCTGTCGTCACTACGATCCACGGGTTTTCCTCGGAGCGAATCCTCCCCGTGTATCAGAAGTACGACGGGCGCAGCCACTACGTGGCGATCAGTGATGCCGACCGACACCCTTCGCTCGAATACGCGGCCACCATCCACCACGGAATCGACATGGGCGCGTTCACGCTCGGCACCGGACCACGCGACTATCTCTTGTTCTTCGGCCGCATTCATCCGCACAAGGGCACGGAGGAGGCGATCCTCGTGGCGCGGTCCGCGGGTCTGCCGCTGGTCATCGCCGGCATCGTTCAGGATCGAGACTACTTCGAGCGCGCGGTCGAGCCTCACGTCGATGGCGACAGGGTGCGGTTTGTCGGCGCGGTCGGGCCTGAACAAAAGAGCGAGCTCCTCGGCGGCGCGCGCGCCCTACTCCATCTTGTGAGCTTCGACGAGCCGTTCGGCTTCAGCGTGGTCGAGGCGATGGCCTGCGGGACACCGGTGATCGCCAGCCGGCGCGGATCCATGCCGGAGCTCATCGCGGAGGACGTGAACGGCCGCCTGGTCGACTCCAACGACGAGGCGGTGGAAGCCTTAGCGGGGATCGTTGAATTGGACGCGGAGGGTGTGCGCGCATCGGTCGAGCGTCGCTTCGATAAGAGCCGCATGGTCGACGAGTACATCGCAGTGTACCGGAGCATTCTGGACCGCTCCGCGTCGAAGAGCCCCGTGTGAGCGCCGATCCTCACTCGACCCGGGGCGTGCCCTTTCGACTCGGCGTCAACTATTGGCCGGCTCGGACGGCGATGGGCTGGTGGACCGCATTCGACCCCGCAGAGGTCGCGGCAGATTTCGGCCGGATCGCAGGGTGCGGATTCGATTCAGTCCGTATCTTCCTCACGTGGGGGGACTTCCAGCCGACCCCGTCGCGCGTCGATTCCACGATGGTCGATCGCCTCGTCGCGACCCTGGACGAGGCGAGCACCGCCGGACTCTCCGTCATGCCGACGCTCTTCACGGGCCACATGAGCGGCGTGAACTGGATCCCTTCATGGGGTCTCGGCGAAGAGGCTGGCAACGATCGATTCCGCGTCGTGTCCGGAGGCCGAGTCACTGCGTCACGCCTTACAAACTGGTACTCCGACGCGTCTATTATCCTGGCGCAGTCGGCGCTTGCGCGTGAGGTCGCGGGTGCGCTCGCCGGGCACAGGGCCCTGTGGGCATGGGACCTCGGAAACGAAAACTCGAACTGCGCGGTCCCGCCCGACAAAGCCCACGCCCGTGAGTGGCTCTTGCGAGTGACGGGCGCCATTCGCGCCGCTGACCCCCGTGCGCTCGTTACGCTGGGGCTCCACATGGAAGACCTCGAGCAGGACCGAAACCTCGGCCCGCGCGAGGCCGCCGAGGTCTGCGACTTTCTGCAGATGCACGGGTATCCCGGTTACGCCAGTTGGGCGGATGGCCCCACCGACGAGCGGGTCTTGCCTTTCCTCGCGCGGTTGACGCGGTGGCTAGGCGGCGGAGCCGACGTCCTCTTCGCCGAGTTTGGCGTGCCAACCAAAAGGCGCGGTGAGCCCGCCGGTGAACGATCCATCGACGCTTCCGGCCCAGCGCTCGTCGAAGAGCAGGCGGCGGCCTCGTACATCGACCGCGCCCTCGGCGCGATGCTCGAGTGCGGCACCATGGGCGCGATGCTTTGGTGTTATTCGGACTACGCGGAGGCCATCTGGGGGCTTCCTCCGCTCGACCTCGCGGTCCACGAGCGATCCTTCGGGCTATGGCGTGCCGACGCCTCCCCCAAGCCTGCGGTCGCTGTGGTCGAGGCATTCGCGAAGCGATCCGCAGCAGCCCGTGCCGGCAGTCCCACCGCGGACTCGACTTGGATCGATCTCGACGCCGCCGACTTCTATCGCGCGCCCGGGTCCGAGCTTCCACGCTTGTACCGGCGCTACTGCGAGGCGATCAGCGCGCCGAACGGCGCCCCCGGGAACGTCAATGAGCCCGGGTGAGCTCCGAGAGAAGGTCATCGAGGCGCACGGTGGCAATGCGGGTCCCGACGTCGGCGAAACCATAAGGAAGTACGAGGAGCTCGCCTGAAATCATGCTTCCGCACGAGTAGACGACATTGGGCACATAGCCGTCGCGCTCGTCTTCCACGGACTCGAGCAGGGGCTCGGCGAGATGACCGATCACGCGTGCAGGGTCCTCTTTGTCGAGCAGGATGGCTCCAAGAGCGTATTGGCGCATCGCCCCGACGCCGTGCGTGATCACGAGCCACCCCGCTTCGGTCTCGAGCGGGGATCCGCAGTTGCCGAGCTGCGTGACTTCCCAAGCGCGCGCGGGCGTCTGGATCACCTCGCTTTGGTTCCAAAAGCGGACGTTGTCCGACCACATCAGAAAGTTGTTCTCGTTGTCCAGCCTGGAGAGCGCAGCATAGCGTCCGTCGATCATGCGGGGAAAGAGCGCAATGCCCTTGTTCTTGGCGGACTCGCCGTTCAGCGTCGCGATTCGGAACGTCACGAAATCGGCTGTCTCGATCAGCTGCGGGAGGATTTGATATCCGTCGAACCCCGTATACTGAGCGAAGTACGTCACGGTTCCGTCGTCACGGGTGAAGCGGACGAAGCGAGCATCTTCCATCCCCTGACTCTCGGTCGGCCCCGCCGGAAAGAGAACACGCTCGGAGAGCTTCGAGTCTGGGTCGAACGAGCTTTCGTAGTTCGAGGACGCGAGCCAGTGGATCGTTCGGGTGGCATGCTCCGCATCGGGTCTGTGACCATATTGCTCGGCGACCTCGCGAATCACGGTCTCGAGCTGATCGAGAGTGAACCAATCCGGCAGCGCCTCGAGGACGGTGGCGGCAATCTCGTTGTATGCGTCGAGCTCGCGAAGTTTGGTGTGGAAGATGTGCTTCTCATAGACCGGTGCTCGGTGACGCGCGGTGCTCGCATTCCGACCTGGCGCTTCCATTTCGATCTGGCCGCCCGCGTCGATGATGCCCGAGCGAAACTCAATCGACGAGATGTGACCCTCGCCGATGGCCCGAAGACTCAAGACGAAGCGCTGCTCGCCCGGAGCGAGGCGCTCTTGGTCGGGCGCTAGCACGATCGAAGGATTGGTGAGCGCGGCGGACTCGATCGCGTACTCGTGGGTGAAATAGGCGCCGATGAGCAGCCGTCGCTCCGCCGAGAGCTCGCCCGCTCGGGCAAGATATCCCGCCGCAACGGCCGCGAAGTTCGCCTCGAATACCGAGCGCAAGTGGACGTGGCGCGCGGCGAACCGGACTTGCGTAGTGCTCAACGTCGTCGTCACCTCGGACTCGGACAACGCCAGGATCCGTGCCAGAATTCGCTCGACGCGCGAGCGCCCGTCCAACGAGTGTTCGGCTCCGGGCGTGAACGGCTTCGTGATCACCCGGGTCGGATCGGGCAGGAAGCGCGCGGAGGTTCTTGTAAGGGGGACAGGAAGCATCCCAACAGTCTCCTTCGAGGCGCAAGGCGTGGCCAGCAGAAATAGTCGAAGGGCTCGATTCTGGGCCTTCGGAGCAGAACCTCTGTGGTGCTCCGCGCGCCCCTCTTGAAGTGGCCAGCAGCCACTAGTAGACCTGTCGCATGCCTGGTGAACCGCTCATTGCTGTCTTTGTCGATTTCGAGAACTTGGCGATCGGCGCACAAGTCACTGAGTCCGGGCGCTTCCAGATCGAGCTCGTCCTGAAGCGTTTACTCGAGAAAGGTCGGATTGTATACAAGCGGGCCTACTGCGACTGGAGTCGCTATCAGAGCGCCGTGCGCGAGTTCCATGGTCAAGGCATCGGCCTCGTCGACATTCCGCAGAGCAGGATGAGCGGCAAGAACAGCGCTGACATCCACATGGTCGTCGACGCGATCGATCTATGCTATTCGAAAGACCACATCGACACGTTTGCGTTGCTCTCGGGTGACAGCGACTTTTCGCCGCTGGTTCACAAGCTCAAAGAAAACGATAAGCGAGTGATCGGCGTAGGTGTCAAGAAGTCGACCTCTGACTTGTTGATCGCCGGCTGCGACGAGTTCATTTACTACGACGACTTGGTCCGCGCGGCTAAGCCAAAGGCCACACGGGACCGCAGGCCTAAGAAGTCCAAGAGTAAGAAAGACGAAGCGGTAGAGTTCTTCATGGAGACCGTCGAGTCGCTGGACCGGGACTACGACACGCTCTGGGGCTCGATGATCAAGCAGACTCTGCGACGCGTGCATCCGGGCTTCAACGAGACCTACTACGGGTACCGTGGCTTCCCTGACCTGATGAAGGACATCGAAAGCCGCGGCCTGATCACCCTCGAATACGACTCGGACCACGGCAACTACAAGGTGACACCTAAGCTATAGGGCTACGGCGGCCGAAGGATTTGTTTCCGTGACACCTTGATCCGAGCAGGCCTGGTGGATTCGATGAGCTCCGTGAGCGCGTCGACGAAACGATCAGGCGCGTAGCGTGGAAGCCATGGCGCCAAGCGAGTAGTCGCCCTTCGTCTTATCGGAGACATGCAGCGGAGCTGAGGCGGATCATCGGGCACCTTGTCTGCTCCCGATGATCAGTACGCCCAAACAGCCCAGGGACGGCAAGACGGTCTGAGCATCGCCAATTCAAGGGCACAGTCAGGGCGGCACCCGGATTCACGACGCGAGGTCGGGTCATTCCGTCTCGGGTGATGCGAACACCATGCCGGCGAAGCCTTCAGTGATTTCAGGAGCTTCCGTGCACAATCTTGGCGGTTTCATCGCCGGCTGCCGGCCGCCGCCAACTCAGGGCTAGGGGACACTCTCCGGGTGCACAAGCACGCGATTCTAAAAGGATTCTCAGGCAAGGATCGCAACGACTGGTCTGATGGCACGCTGCGATCCTCGCCGGGGGACCCGCATGAATTCGGGGGGTTAGGAGGGGGGAGAGTGTCCCTACCAGGTCTCTTTGAATGGCCTCACGTCGACTTCGAAGGACCAAGCCGATTTTGGCTGGGTGGCCAGGTGGTAGACGGTATGAGCGATATCGCCGGGCCGAAGGTGCCTGCCTTCCTCGCCGCTTTGATCGTCTGTCCCGATGCCGCCGTCGACGATGACGAGGGCCACGTGAATGCCCTCAGGCCCCAGCTGCCGCGCGAACGACTGCGCAAGGCTTCGTTGGGCTGCCTTGGCGGACGCGAACGCCGCGGTAAACGGTTTTCCACGGAGGGATGCCGTAGCGCCAGTCACGATGATCGCGCCGTTCCTCTTCTCCCGCATGGGGCCGACGACCTCACGGGTGCTCTGCAAGAGCCCGCGGACGTTGATCTGCCAACCCTTCTCGAACTCGTCGTCCGGCACGTCGTCGAAGGTTCCGAACTTCCCCGAACCCGCGTTGTAGAGCAGCACATCGACGTCACCGAGGTCTTCGCGCACCTGCGCGAACGCGTGCTTGATCGCTTTCGGATCGGTCACGTCGCAGGCGTAGGCTTTACCGCCGAGCTCCGCTGCAAGGCCGCTCGAATAGTCAGTTGAGCGCGAAAGCAGCGCAACTGCATAGCCTTCGTGCGCAAAGCGCTGGGCAAACGCGCGCCCATTCTTCGGCCCTATTCCGATGATCACACAGACTGGTTTTTCCATGTCGTCATTCTAGGGCCCAGTACCGCGCTGCACAGTGCGGGGGACGGAGCAGGTCAGATACGGGTGATTTCGGGGCTGGCGGTGGGTGGTGCCGCGCGAGAACGACGAGAGTCCTATCAGCCCCCTTTGGCAGCGAGCTGCCGGATGTCGAGAGGCGTTTTGGGAAAGAGCTCGATCGCCGCTGCTGCCACGGATACGGCGCCGCCGCTCGCGTCGATTGCCTTGAGCACACGCGCACTGAGGAGATGCTTTGTCGCGCGTCGCCGGTCAAACTGAACCGTGTATCGAATCGTGAACTTCACCCAGTTTTCATCGAAGACGAAGGTGACCATCGGAGCTGTGCTGGCGTCTTCGAGTGGATAGCGCCTTTGCATACGGGCCCAGATGATCGTGGCCTTCTCGGCATATCCACCGCAGACTTCCTTCGCCGCTTCGGTGAGAGCGGCTTGGGCCATGTCGAGGTCACTCCCAAACCGAATCGGCACCGTGATCTCGTCCCACAAGAAAGGGAAGTCTCCTGAGTAGTTCACGACCGGCTCTTTGAAGACGAAGCTGTTCGCGACACGCACCATTCGGCCGTTGTAGAGGTCGCCATCGACCCACTGGCCGACTTCCGCCAGCGTCGTGCGAAGAACCCCGATATCCATGACGTCCCCTTTGATGCCACCGAGTTGAATGCGGTCACCGACGGTATAGAAGCTGCCGAACGATACCGCGGCCCATCCAGCGACGCTGACGATGACCTCCTGAAGAGCGAACGCGATGCCCGCGCCTGCGACTCCGAAAACCACGCTCAGCCGGCCTAGCCGATCGCTGAACATGGCGAGCAAAACCAGCGCGCCGAGCAGGTATCCGATGAAACCAATCGCCTTACGGGCCCGGTAGCGAACCGCCTTGTCGTCGATGTACCGAGTCGCGACTCGCTTGATGACCTGGACGGCGCCGACGACCACCACGACCGCGACCAGTGCGCCGACCAGCTTCGAGAGCACCGGGTCGTCCAGCCATTTCAGTGCGTTTTGGATCGCTTTTTCCATTGTTTATTCCTCACTCATCACGCCCGGCCAAGGAATGAGACAACGATACTCTCCGACCCGCGTGTCGACCAGAGGCCTTCATTCCTTCGACGCCGGCTTCAGCGCTCGAGCGCGTCCTCCATGCGCCGACTGTAGTCCCAGGAAGCAATCCAGATGGGTCGCAGGCGGACGATGAGCTCCTCTTCGGCGCGCGCGAGCAGAAAGTCTCCGAGGCTGGAGTCGGTCGAGCCGAGGTACCGGTCGAGGAGACGCTCGAGCAGCGGAGCGGCTCCGTCGGAGTCCAGGCTGGCCGTGGCTTGCCCTCGCACCCCGCGGTACGGGGGCTCGTCCGGGGCGATCTCGAAGGCGCATCGGGCATCCGCCTTCAAGCGCTTCGCGATTCGCGCATCCCGGTGGACCACGGCGAGGATTTCTTCGTCTTGCGCCAAAAACCAAAGCGAAAGGACGATGGGGAAACCCGAATCCGTGTTCGCGGCCAGCCGCATGGGGATCCGCGTCTCTGAGAGGAATTCTTGGACGCGGGACTCCGTCCAGGGGCCGGTGAGTCGAATCGGTGACGGCAGGGAGCTCATGGGTCGAGTCTATCTCTCGGACGCAAAAACGGCGCCTCGAAAGGAAAGATACGGCGTTCACAGCACGAGTGGCGACTTTTCTCTCGAACACCTTTGCGTTTCGACCATCGCAGCCCCAGATCCATGCCTCGCCATGGCGCACACCCGCAACTCCCTGAGCCGCGTCCTCGCAATCCTTGCGCTGGCACTGGTCTCTCCTGCCGCTGCCTCCCCCTTCGAGGATGACCTCGGCCCGGCCCCTCGCGAGGAGGACGGTCGGTTCATGAACTCTGCCGGTCCGTTGCCCGAGGTAAGTGCCTCGGTGACCCTGCCCTTCTTTTTCCGGCGCATTGCGAGCTCCTTTAGCGAGATATCGAGTGCGCTCGATCACGTACCGAACGATGGCGCCTGGCTGCGCGAGAATGCGAAGCACAGCGAGCCCTCGGTGACCTGGATCGG
>Ga0316198_10001579_pt1 | contig 13447 bp, 13 predicted proteins | sample OudBieAanoxic_MG_FD_204935 | JGI IMG/M metagenome (GOLD analysis project Ga0316198, IMG submission 204935) | Coastal sediment microbial communities from Oude Bieten Haven, Netherlands - site A anoxic | ecosystem: Environmental > Aquatic > Marine > Coastal > Sediment | place: Netherlands...
GATGCGTGGCTCCTCATCGATGAGGCGCGTCCCGGTGAACGCAAGATGTTCCAGCGCCGCATCGATGTCGGGTACCGCGAAGGCAACGTGATGAAGCCCCTCGCCCCGCTTAGCGAGGAATCGGCCGACGGGAGATTCGATGGAGAGCGGTTGCAGGATCTGAAGACTCGAACCGCCAATCGCGATCATCGCTTCTTCGACACCCTGCGATTCCACGGTTTCGCGAGACACCGGTTCCGCTCCGTATTGCTCCTTGAGGTCCGCGAGCGCCGCGTCGAGGTTGTGCACGGCGATCGCCACGTGGTCGATGTTGTAGGGGAGCATCGTGTGATGCTACCGGTTGGCTCCACTGTCGGCCGAGACGGACTCAGTCTGTTGTTCGGCCTCTTTGACGAGATCGACGTCGAAGCAGAATTGCGAACCGACAGGGAATCGATCCTCGTACCAGAGATCGCCGCCCATCGCCGTTGCCAGCTTGCGCGCGATGGGGAGGCCGAGGCCGACGCCCTGTTCGAGGCGGGCGTCCCCTTTCGACAGCTGCTCGAAGTGCTCGAAGATGCGTTGGCGGTCTGCCTCGGCGACGCCGCTTCCGTTGTCGGCGACAATCACCGTGTAGGTCCCTTCTCGACGTTCCTCACCCGAGATGTAGACCTCGTTGCCGCCGTACTTGAGTGCGTTCTCCATGAGATTTCTCAGAATCTGACGCAATCGGGCCGGATCAGACCAGACCTCGACGTACATTGGAATGTCGATCTCGACCGACGTCTTGTCGTCGAACACCATTTCCGCGACCGTTTCAGCGACGGTCAGGACGGTGACGTGCTCGAGGTGGAATCGGAGGTGACCGGAGTCGAGACGGGGAATTACCAGGATGTCTTCGACGAGGTTCTCGAGGTGCTCCGACTCGCCACGCAGGATGGTCAGGAACTCGTCAACCTCGGACGGAGGGAGATCACGCCAGTGATCGCGAAGTGTCTCGGAGAATCCGGAGATTCCAGTGATTGGGGTTCGGAGCTCATGCGAGACCATCGAGACGAATTCGTTCTTGACCTCGACCGTGCGTCGCTCTTGCTCGAGCAGCTTCTGCTGGCGATCCTGAACGTGAATCAACACCCGAGTGGCTCCCGAGATCAACGCGGCGACCGCAAGCAGCAAGATAACGGTGAGGAAGGCGTCGAAGGCGCCCTGATTGGTCCTGGAGAAGAGGCCGGCTCCATTCGCGGCTGCAACAGCTACCGACCAGGCCATGGCATAGGCGAAGAGGATTCCCGCCATTCGGGCGGGAAGCAGGAGGGCCATTGCCACGATGCCGTAGGCAAGGGCTGCGACCTCCATGGAGGTCGACGCTCCACCGATGAGGAACATGGAACCGAGCACGGTGATATCGACGAGCAGCGGAGCCGTCGCGGAACTCCCGTGGGTGCGTCGATACAGAGCGTCGGCAGCCACAATGATTCCACCGACCGCATACGCGGCGGCGAACGAGCCGCTTCCGGTCGCCAGGAGAATGGCCGCGACGAAGAACACCGTCACGGCGACGGCGGCACGTGCGGTCTGGTAGTTCGCACGTATCGACTCGTAGTCGATCGGGGCTCGGCCCGTCGACAGCATTGGATTCACAAGAACCCTTTCGCGCTCTTGTGGGTCTATCGGCCGGAATGTGGCCGGTGTTGACCGGTTATGGGCGGCGCCGTCGGAGTCCTTCAAGCACTGAGTCGGGCACCACGAGGTCTCCGCGGCCCGATCCGATCCGCAGACCGGGTTTGCCGGCTCCGTGGTAGTCGGATCCGCCTGTTGCAACGAGCCCGAGGTCGGCCGCTACGGCCGCAAGTTGCGTTCGGATCGTGGGTGAGTATTCCGAGTAGTGGGCCTCGATCCCGGCAAGCCCTGCGTCACGGAGATCCTCGAAGATGGTTCGGAGGGTTGCGGCGTCTGCGTTGATCGTGAGGGGATGGGCGATCGAGGCCACGCCGTCTGATTCGGTCGTCAACGCGATGGCGTCGATCGCGGTGAGTCGGTCGCGCTCGACGTACGCAGAGCCGCCGTCCCCGAGGAGACCAACGAATGCCTCGGAGCGGTTCTCGATCGCCCCGGCTTCCACGAGGGCGTCGGCGATGTGCGGACGGCCGACGGCGTCGCCGGCGGCGTGGCGCAACACATCGTTCATCGTGATGGAGTAGCCGAGTTCGTTGAGTCGCTCGACGATTCTCTTGTTTCGAAAGGTCCGGCCGGTGCGAAGCTCCGCGAGGCGGTCTTCGAGCGGTCCTGGCGTCGGCTCGAGGAAATAGGCAAGCATGTGGATCTTCACACCGGCGTGGTCGACGGAGAGTTCAACGCCCGGGATGAGTTCGATCGGGAACCGAGCGGCGGCTTCGCGAGCTTCGGGGATGCCCGAAAGGGTGTCGTGATCGGTGAGGGCAAGCGCTGTGAGGCCGAGCGCTGCGGCCTTCTCAACGACGAGGCTCGGTGTGTCGGTCCCGTCGGATGCCGACGAGTGCACGTGGAGGTCGACCGCCACGATGTCAGCTGAGGAAGGTGATCAGGACCAGGGCAATGATGATGAGAAGGGCATAGCCGCCGTACTTCTTCGCCAGGGCGAAGTAGTGCTTGCGACGCTGAACCTTTGCTTCGGCTGCTTGTTTTTCAGCGCGATTTGCCCGCTGTCGCTCTCGCTTGTCGGTTGCCATGGACGCAAGGCTACCGGACGCGACGGTTGAGTAAAACTCGGGTCTGTGTTGGGGATGGTCCCGGAGATTGGCGACTCTGGAAGTAGGCTCGACCTCGTACGAGACCGCGAAAATGGGAGTTAATGAACATGTCCTTCTGGGACCAACTTGTCGCTGAGTTCGAAAGCCTTGGGCAGGTAATTGCGGAGTGGTTGCCGCGCATCATTGTTGCGCTGCTGATCCTCATCATTGGACGGTGGATCCTCAAGTGGATCCGAACGCTGGTTGAGAAGTTCCTCAATCTGGGCTTTATGCAGTCGATTTTCGAGCGTGCAGGGATCACAAGTGCCCTCGCCTCGTCAGATCAGACGGCCGCAGGAATCACCGCAACCATTGTCTACGCATACCTGGTGGTGGTGCTGTGGCTGATGGTGGTCCGGGTGCTGGAGATCCAGTCACTGGTGGACCTCCTGGAGCGGTTCCTCGCGTGGGTGCCCATGATCCTGCTCGCCGCGATCGTGGTGGTAGTCGCTGCTGCGGTGGCGAACTGGACGGCCGGCCTTGTGCGGCCGTTCGCCAATTCGAAGGATGTTCCGTGGTTGACGTGGATCGTTCAGATCCTCATCATCCTGTTCGGCGTCTTGTTTGCGCTCGACATGCTTGAGATCTCCTTCGCCTCCAACATCACGTTGATCCTCACGGCCGCCATGGGCGTCGCGTTTGCGATCGCCTTCGGCGTTGGAGGGATCGACACGGCGAAGAAGTGGTGGGCGAAGTATCTCGCACCACGCTCTTCGTCCGGAGGGTCGGAATACAGCTGACTCGGCCGACGAATCCATCGAAACGGGAGGGGGAGCGCGGTGCGCTCCCCCTCCCCGCGTCAGTTCTGGGTCGTGACCGAGTTGATGTAGATCGTTTCGAGGGGCGTGCTCGGCGTCGGATCGGGACTGGTTGGTGACTGTCCGAGGGGGATTTCTTGGAGAAGGTCGAGAATCTCGAGACCCTCCGTGACCCAGCCGAAGATGGAGTACTGCGGCGGCAGACCGCCGTCGGCCAGCATGATGAAGAATTGGCTTCCGGTCGTCCCCGGACCCGCATTGGCCATGGCAAGGACGCCGCGATCGTATGGCACCGTAGGTGGAGGGAACTCATCCGGGACTGCGTAGCCGGGCCCGCTGGTCCCGGTCGCGGTCGGGTCTCCACCCTGAGCGACGAACCCGGGGATCACCCGGTGAAACACGGTCCCGTCGAAGTAGCCCTCGGACGCGAGGAAGAGGAACGAGTTGACGGTCTCCGGCGCCAGCGAGGGGTCCAACTTGATGCCGATATCGCCGCAGGACGTCGACAGTGTCACGCCAATGGTTGCGTCGGGGCTCAGGTCGAGATCGGCCGGAGCGTCGAACTGCATGGGAATGGCCGGTTCGGCAGCTTGAGCCCCGCATGCCGTCGGCTGCGCCCGGAACTCGTCGTAGTTCCGAGGAACGATCTCGAGGCCGACCTCTGGCGCAGTTGTGGTCGTCGTCGGTGCCGTGGTTGCTGGTGGTTGGGTTGTGGTTGTTGACTGCTCGGCGGCGGTGGTTGTGGTGGTTGTGGTCGCGTCAGACCCCCCGCACGCGGCAAGGGCGAGCGCGGCGCCGATGAGGAGGCTCAAGGTGGTTGTGCGTCGCATGAGGCGGGATGCTACGTCGAGGCCACGGATAGGAGCCCAGATCGCGAACCCAGGGTTCTCCACCCCGTATACGCGGCCGTCAGCCCGCGGAATGGATGGCGCTGCGAACCCAGGGTTCTCCACCTCGTATGCGGCGCTGCCAGCCCGCGGAATGGTTGAGATCATCCCCGTTGGGAGACACAGTTGAACGTCCGTCCGCTCCTACACTCATCGTCCACATGGCACTCGTTGTACAGAAGTTCGGCGGCACCTCGCTCGCCGACGCAGATCGAATCAAGAACGTTGCCCGGCGAGTCGTCGAGACATACCAGGCCGGAAACAGCGTCGTGGTCGTGGTTTCGGCGATGGGGAAGTCGACCGACGATCTCATCGGCCTCGCGACGCAGATCTCGAAGACGCCACACCCTCGCGAGATGGACATGCTCCTCACGGCGGGTGAGCGGATCTCGATGGCGCTCGTGGCCATGGCGATCGAGGCTCGGGACGTGCCGGCCGTCAGCTTCACCGGATCTCAAGCCGGCATCCTGACGACCTCGGAACACGGGAAAGCAGAGATTCTGGACATCCGCGCCTTCCGGGTTCAAGAGTGTCTCGACGAAGGCAAGGTTGCGATCGTGGCTGGGTTTCAGGGGGTTAGCCCCGATTCGAAGGACGTCACGACCCTGGGTCGGGGTGGCTCGGATGCAACCGCTGTCGCGCTTGCAGCATCCCTGGGCGCTGACGTATGTGAGATCTACACCGACGTCGACGGCGTCTTTACTGCAGATCCGAGGTCCGTGCCCTCCGCTACGAAGCTCGACGAGGTGACGTTCGCCGAAATGCTCGAACTCGCCAGTGCGGGAGCCGGTGTCCTCATGGCTCGCAGTGTCGAGTTCGGAATCCGCTACAACATTCCCATCCACGTGCGGTCGTCGTTTCACGACCGAGAAGGCACGTGGGTCAAGGAGGAGACGATGGAAGAACCGATCATCCGCGGGATCGCCCACGATGATTCCGAGGCCAAGCTGACGGTGAAAGGCGTTCCCGATCAGCCGGGAGTGGCCGCGGCTGTGTTCGAACCGATGGGTGCGGCCGGCGTCAACGTCGACATGATCGTTCAGAACATCTCGAGCCAGGGTGTCACGGACATCTCCTTCACGGTGCCGGCGAGTTCTGCGACAACCGCTGTTGAGGTTGCAGAGCAGGTGGCAGCCGACATCGGCGCCGATGGTGTGGACCTCGATCCGGACATATCGAAGATCACGGTTGTCGGAGCAGGGATGAAGTCAGAGTCCGGAGTGGCCGCCAGGATGTTCCGCATCCTCTCCGACGCCGGCGTCAACATCGAGATGATTTCCACGTCGACGATTCGCATCAGCTGCGTCGTACGCGGTGACGACACGGAGGCCGCTGTGGAGGCGTTGCATCGGGGCCTTATCGAGGAGACACCATGAAGCGCTTTGCGTCACCCACGGTCGCTGTTGTTGGTGCCACCGGAGCGGTCGGTCGCACGATGCAGGCCATTCTCGAAGAACGCGATTATCCGGTCGGTAGCATCCGTCTCCTCGCGTCCGAACGGTCGGCAGGAACCGTGGTGGAGACCCCGTGGGGATCGGTGACGATCGAGGACCTGGCTGTGGCCGACCCCACTGGCATTGACGTAGCGCTCTTCTCGGCCGGTGGTGGTCGGTCCAAGGAGTACGCCCCCCGTTTCGTGCAGGCCGGCGCAACCGTCGTCGACAACTCCTCGGCTTTTCGTATGGATCCCGACGTGCCGCTCGTCGTCGCCGATGTGAACGACGAGGCGATCGAGATCCACAAGGGGATCGTCGCGAATCCGAACTGCACGACGATGGCATTGATGATGGCCGCCGGCCCGCTCCACGAGGCAGCGGGCATCGACCGAATGGTCGCATCGTCGTACCAGGCCACGGGCGGATCGGGACAGCACGGGATGGCCACTCTTGAACGAGAGATCGAGTGGTTCTCCGGCAACCGGGATGCGCTTCAACACGGCGGCTGGGAAGACCCGGGTGGAGATCTCTATCAGCGACCCATCGCCTACAACGTTCTTCCGATGGCCGGTGCCATCACCGAAGAGGGCTACACCGACGAGGAGTGGAAACTCGTCCACGAAACGAGGAAGATCCTCGACGCTCCTTCCATCAAGGTCGAGCCGACATGCGTGCGTGTGCCGACGATGGTCGGCCACGGCATCGCTGCGACGATCTTCTTCGATCGGCCGTTGCCGCTTGATGAGGCGATCGAGGTTCTTTCTGAAGCGCCCGGCGCGCAGTTGTGGTCAGACGATCGCGTTCCGACACCGCTGGACTCCGCGGGTATCGACGATGTGCTCGTCGGCCGGGTGCGCGAGACCGTCGGCGACCGTGGCGGGATCAGCCTCTGGGTCGTCGCCGACAACCTTCGCAAGGGTGCCGCACTCAACGCGGTCCAACTCGCGGAGCTGCTGCTCGACCGGTAGGGCGTAGGCCCCGGACCCAGCCATTCCGCGGGCTGACGGCGCCGCATACGAGGTGGAGAACCCTGGGTTCGCAGCGCCATCCATTCCGCGGGCTGGTGGCGCCGCATACGGGGTTGTGAACCCTGGGTTCGCAGAAATGCGAAACCCCGCCACTGGGGCGGGGCTTCGATGAGTCGGGACGGCCGGATTTGAACCGGCGACCTCATCGTCCCGAACGATGCGCGCTACCAAGCTGCGCTACGTCCCGAATGACGGGATTGTACCCCCGTTCCGGTCCTGGCGTTCGGTCAGATGATCGACACGTCGATTCGGTCGACTCGGTTCCGTTCCATGTCGAGCACAGTGAGCCGCACTCCGTCGACGTCGATCGAGGCACCCTCGTCCGGCACATGCCCCGCTGCCGCCATGAAGAAACCCGCCACAGTGCTGTACGGCCCAACCGGGAGTGAGCGGCCAACTTCGGTCGAGAGATCCTCGATGGGGAGGCGGCCGTCGGCGACCCACTGCTTCGGACCGATGCGCACGACCGAAGGGACGCCGGGATCGTATTCGTCCTGGAGTTCACCGACGAGCTCTGCGAGGAGGTCCTTCGCTGTGATGATTCCTTCGACGCCGCCGTGCTCGTCAACGACGCACGCGATCGCGAACTTGCGCTGCCGCATCTCCGTGAGTGCGTCGAGAATCGTCGCCGTCTCCGGCATGAACTGCGGGAATCGAAGGAGTATGGCTATGTCTTCTGATGTTGCGTCGGCGCTCCGTTGCAGCAGATCCTTGACGAACAACATGCCGAGGAGGTCATCGAGGTCGCCGCTGGTGACGGGGAATCGGGAGTGGCCGGTCGCTGCCACGGCTTGGCGTACGTCGTCCATCGTGACAGGGGCCGTCAGAGCGACGATGTCGACGCGTGGTGTCATGACCTCCCGAATCGGCCGGTCGGCGAGGTCGAAGAGGGCATCGATGATCTTCCGTTCGACTTCCTCGATCTGGCCGTCCCGGTGGCCCAGTTCGGCGAGGGCCCGGATGTCGGCATCGGTGACGGCACCCGATTCACCTCGAACGGGGACACGCAGGAGTCGGAGAATGCCGCGTGTGATGGCTCCAAAGAACGACGCCAACGGTGCGAGCACTCGCGACAGCTGCCATATCGCCGGAGCCACTGCGAGGGCGAAACGTTCGGGGTACCGCGTCGCCAGCGTTTTTGGGGTGATCTCGCCGAACACCAGGATCACTGCGGTCACGGCTGCGGTCGCGAGCCAAGGTCCCCATTGCTCGCCGACGAGGCCGATGAACAGCGTCGTGGCAACCGCAGCTGCGAGGACGTTGACGATGTTGTTCGCGACGAGCAGCGTCGACAGCATCCGCTCGGGGTCGGAGATGAGTTGCTCAACACGGCGGCCGGCCTTGCTCTCGGATGCGAGCTGGTGCACCCGCTCCTTGGAGATGCCGATGAGGGCGGTCTCTGAGCCGGAGAAGAATCCCGAGCCGACCGTGCAGGCTGCCAGGATCAGGAGATAGATGATCTGCTCGGAGCTCATCGTTGAGCTCCGACAGCGTTGGTACTCGGAGGCTCAGCAGGCTCCGTCACGCGTCTCCAGAGGCTTCCGAGACGGCTGTGCGGAGGGCAGACGACGTGAACGGCTTGACCACCCAAGCAGTGGCACCGGAACGTCCGGCAAGGAAGGTATCGGCCTCGCGATCGAGCAGCAGGACGACCGGCACCGGGCTTTTGAGGTCGCGGATGGAGCGGGTGACCGCCATGCCGCCCATGGAGCCGACCTGCAAATCAACCACCGCGACATCAACCGACTCATCACCGGTGGCGACCGCCGCGGTGGACGGATCGCCGTGGTCGATCAATTCGTTGGTGCCGATGCTCAGGGCCGCGTGAACCTCGCTCACCACCCAAGGATCGTCGGCAACCACCAGTACACGTGACATCTGGGGGAGCGTAGTCCGTAGTCCGTAGTCCGTAGTCCGTAGTCCGTAGTCCGTAGTCTGTGTCTCGTGTCTCGTGTCTTGAGTTCTGGCCCATTGATTCTCCCACGCAACCGTGCGGGGGCTCATAACATCGCTGGCGTGTTTCGCCGAACCAGCCTTCTCCTGCTGATCCTCGCTGCCGTTCTCTCGGTCGGTGGAGCCATCGCGGCGCAAGATGACGATCTACCCGTTGTTGTCATTGACCTCAGGAAGCCGTTCGATCAGAGGTTGATGGAGTTTGCTGTGGACACGCTGGCCGACACGCCGGCTCACCTGTTCGTGCTTCAGGTCGATGCTCCTGGCATCGCGTCGGGCGATCCGGCACCGCTGGTTTCAGCCATCGAAGCAGCTCCAGCCCCCGTTGTTGTCTGGGTCGGAGCGCGCCCGGCCGTGGCATACGGTGGCGCGGCGAGCCTGCTCAACAGGGCCGATCTGGGGGCGGCCGCACCCGGGACCCGGGTCGGGTATCTCAACCCCACGGTGATGAGCGAAACTCACGACATCGCGCCACGGATCGACCGGTTCCAGGGCTCAACCGAACAGGAGCGGACGGTCGATGCGGTTGTCGCCACCATGATTCTCACGTCGAACTCGCTGGTGGTCGAGGAACCGATCCCCGGCTTCGTCGAGCAGATTGTTCCGTCGATTGGGCAGCTCATCGTCGGCCTCGACGGCGAGGTGATCACCCGTGGGGAGACTACGTTCGAGATAGAGACTGCCGAGATGGTTGTGATGGAGGACGGGACGGAGGTGATGTCGCCGTCCCGCCCGGTTCAGTTCTTGAAGCCTGGTCTCTGGGATCGTTTTCTTCGCCTCGCTTCCGAACCGGAGGCGACCTTCTTCTTCCTCGTCGCGGCGATCGCAGCGGCCACGTTCGAGTTCTATGCGGTCGGCGTCGGAGTGAGCGCAGCGGCTTCGGTCCTCGCGTTTGTGTTGGCGGGATATGGGATGGCGACACTCCCCATCTCGTGGGCATCCGTCGGCGCGGTTGTGGTTGGCATGCTGCTGTACACCTGGGATTTCCAGCGGAATCGGCTGGGATGGAGAAGCATCCTCGGAACGGTGTTCCTTGTCGTCGGCGGATTGACGATCACGATGGCACGCCCTCAGATGGCCCCGACCTGGTGGATTGTGCTGGTCGTGGTTTCTGGGGCGGCGCTCTTCTACGGCGTAGCGTTGACGACGATCGTTCGGTCGCGGTTCTCGACCACCACGATCGGGCGTGAGTACCTGATTGGGCAGCAAGGGAGAGCGGAAACCTCATTCGATCCAGAAGGGATCGTTGTTGTCGACAAGGCCCGCTGGCGGGGGAGGGCCCACCGCGCGGCTGGAATCGAGGCCGGCGACGGCGTCGAGATCACCGGTGTTGACGGGATTGTGCTTGACGTCGAACCGGCCGGCTGACGGCTGACTGATCTTCGAGTCTCGCGCGTAAGAGCGCGAAAAAAGTCGCGAAGAAATCCGGCGTACTGTCAGAATTTTCCTGGCGTCCTTGATGGACCGTTCCTACATTCCCTGGGCTTGGTCTTCGAACTCGTGGAGGGCACCCATTGTGATAGCACTCGATCGTACGTGGCAGCCGGTTGCATCCTGCAGCGGAAGCCACTCCCATCTGTTCTTTCCCCCGAATGTCACCGAACGCAAAGAAGAGCGAGAACGTCGAGAGCTGAGAGCGAAGTCGATCTGCAGGATCTGCCCGGTTGGAGCGGAGTGCCTCGACTACGCCATGACGATCCGCGAGCCGTACGGTATCTGGGGCGGACTCACCGAGTCTGAGCGTCGCCAGCAGAACCTTCGCGCGGTGAACTAACCGAACGTTCGTCCCCGCTGCGTCGGGTCCATCCTTCAGCATCCAGCCATTCGAGCAACGGCACAGCGTGCCGCCGCGACAGGCCGAAGTGATCACGGAACACTGCCACCGTGAATTCGTCGGGTAGTGAGCTGAGGCCGGCTGTGACCGTCGCAATTTGGTCGGCCAGAAGCACGAGGTCGTTATCGATGCGAACCAAGTCTCCCCGCCGGATCAGCGCGTGCTTCACTTCGGCCGAGAGACCGAGATCGGACGCCCGCGGGACGGCGAGGCCGGCGGCGAGGAGCGCTTGAGCGGCTTCCCATGCCGCCGCGTCAGCACTTCCAAGCGATGGTGCGAACCCGATCAGATGAATTGCGGGGCCGTCCTCTGCGAGATCGCCGCTGACCTTGACGAGGGCTGCCACCAGGTCGGCGTCCACTCGCAACCGCGACGCCGCTTCGGACTTCGGTAATCCGGGACGGAGCGGGTACCGCCCGTGGTATTCCTCCACTGCGGACAGCAGTTCGCTGCCGCGCAGAGCGAAGACCTCCGGCGACAGGTGGAGGGCTCCAACGGTGATGGCACCGCTCGGGGTCCCGCCTCCAGACGACCGACCAACTTCGTCGGCCTCAATCGAGCCGTGGACAGCAACCAGAGCGTCGGCACGCTGATCGGGACTGCCGTCGACCGCATGGGCGAGGGCTGCAACGTCGCTCGGAGTCGGCCGCCTGACCGGTGACGGATCGAGCACGGTTCCACCGGCAACTACAGAACGCCGGCCCGTATCGCGGAGGATGAACCGATCGCCCATCATCACCGGAACGGGCATAGCCGCAGTGACCATCACGGATTCCGCCTCCGCATCCGCCAAGGTGCGGATCCTGGCTGAGACGGTCGCAGTGCCGAGATGAACGTGATAGGCACCCCGATCGGCGACTTCTCCCGCCGACCGAGGCGGGAAGGTGAGCTGAGCAAGGAACCGTCCCGACATCGTGATCGACCCCGGCCGGGCGAGCAGTGTCCCGCGTTCGAGATCGCGTCGGTCGACACCAACGAGGTTGGCCGCGGCGCGCGAGCCGGGCTCGATCGTGTCTCGGTCGACTTCATGTGACTGGAGGCTACGGACCCGCACCTCCGGCCCGGGAAAACACCGCAGCCGATCACCAACGGAGAGGGATCCGCCCGTCAAAGTACCGGTGGCGACAACTCCAGCCCCGGAAATACCGAACGCCCGATCGATCCACATGCGAGGGCGTCCGGTGTCGGTCGTCGGGCCCGCGGCGGCGAGTTCCGCTGCGAGTGTTTCGACGAGATCATCGATGCCCTGGCCCGTGACCGCCGACACTTCAACAACTGGCCACGACTCGGCGACGCTGCCGGCGACGTGCTCTTCGACGTCGATCCTCGAAAGCTCGACAAGGTCCGAGTCGGCAAGGTCGACTCGGGTGATCGCGATGACGCCGTGCGCGACGCCGAGAAGATCGAGAACGGCCAGGTGCTCCTCCGATTGCGGCATCCAGCCTTCGTCAGCGGCGACCACAAACAGGGCGACATCGAGTCCCCCGACCCCGGCGAGCATGTTCTTGATGAATCGCTCGTGACCGGGGACATCAACGAAGCCGACCGCGTCCCCACCGATTGGAGCCCATGCGAAGCCGAGGTCGATGGTGAGGCCTCGCTCCTTCTCCTCGGTCCACCGATCGGGGTCTCGTCCGGTGAGCGCTTGCACCAATGTGGACTTGCCATGGTCGACATGCCCGGCTGTTCCGATGATCGGCATCAGATCTCGGCCAATGCCGCGGCAACGATCGCGTCCTCATCGGGGTGGACGGAACGCAGGTTCACCAGTGCGGCCCCGTCTCTTCGCGCCGCGATGACCGGCGTGTCGTGGTCTGCGAGAGTTCTCCAAACCTGCTCCTCCCGGCCGCTGAGTCGAAGCACCGGAGTCGGGATCGTCAGGCCGGGAACCGAACCGGCCCCCGGGAGTGATTCCCCATCGACGATTGCTCCAACTGTGCCCGATGCCTCCAGCACCACCTCTGTGCGCGCGTGGATCACCTCGGCGTGTGTTGTTGCCATCGACCAGAAAGGGAGGGACGTGACGGCTCCGGAGGCATAGGCCTCGAACGTGGCGGTCAGCATCGCGATCGTCGGGCTGTTGATGCGCAGTGCTCGGGCGATGGGGTGCGCAGCCATCCGCTCGATGGAGGCCATGCTGCCAACCGCGATGCCGGCTTGTGGACCGCCGAGGAGTTTGTCCCCGGAGAACAGCACGACGTCTGCACCCTGTTCAAGCGTTTGCCGGACACCCGGTTCGTCGGAAAGCCAAGCTGGCGGACTGCCTGCGATCCAGGGGACATTGGCATCCATCAAGCCGCTGCCGACATCGGCGATGAATGGAGCATCCAGCGACTCGGCGACGGTAGACATTTCAGAGAAGGGCACCTCCTCGGTGAAACCTTCGACGCGATAGTTCGAGGGATGAACCTTGAGGACGGCCTCGATCGTTCCGGGTACGGCGGTGAAATCGCTCGCTCTCGTGCGGTTGGTCGTGCCGACCTCAACGAGGAGCACCCCCGACGCGGTCATCAAGTCGGGGAGACGGAATGATCCGCCGATCTCGATGAGTTCGCCTCGCGACACGGCGACACGACCGTCACGGCCGGCAAGGGCGGCGAGCGCCAGGAAGAGAGCTCCCGCGTTGTTGTTGACGACAAGCGCTGCTTCGGCGCCGACCGTTGATGCAATGAGTCCGTTGAGGTAGGTCGATCGCTTTCCCCTGGTACCGGTCTCGAGATCGAATTCGAGGTTGCTGGCCCGTGGCACGTCTGCGCCAACGGTCGGTGCTCTGCCGAGGTTCGTGTGGAGCAGCACTCCGGTGG
>Ga0316198_10001580_pt1 | contig 13442 bp, 14 predicted proteins | sample OudBieAanoxic_MG_FD_204935 | JGI IMG/M metagenome (GOLD analysis project Ga0316198, IMG submission 204935) | Coastal sediment microbial communities from Oude Bieten Haven, Netherlands - site A anoxic | ecosystem: Environmental > Aquatic > Marine > Coastal > Sediment | place: Netherlands...
GGGCTCGCGGACTACTTCAGGGAAAACGCTCGACGGGCTCCCGCGGCCATTTGGCGATTGAGGAAATTTGCCCGTCGGTACGCGCGCCGTTTCGAGGAATACGACGTCTTGATGAACCCCACTGTCGCCATGCCCCCGCCCGAGCACGGCTACATCGACCCCGGGGTTCCGTTCGAAACCGCATTGGAGCGATTGAAGTGGTTCATCCCCTTCACCCCGACTCAGAACGTCTCGGGTGGTCCGGCTATCTCGCTGCCGCTGGGCCGGAGCAAGGACGAACTGCCCCTGGGCGTTCAGCTCGCATCGCCGCTTGGTGAAGAGCGAACACTTCTCGAGCTCGCGCTCGAGATCGAGGCTGCCGCGCCCTGGCCTACGGCAATCGGCTAGCGGCCAAGCAGCTCGGCCAAGATGGCCGGGTCGTCGGTGATGATCGCAGTTACGCCCTTGTCGAGCTGGGCCTGCATGAGCTCGGTCGTGTTCACCGTCCAGACGTTGACCTGAAGTCCAGCATCGAGCGCCGCTTGAACGGTATCGGCCGAAACCGAGAAGAGCGGATGGATCGCGTCCTGGTCGAGGCGGAGCGCTGCGTCGACGAGGTCTGCCCCGGGATCGGCCGAAAGAAGTGCGGAGTAGTATCCGGGGCGCGCCGTCTTCACGAGATCCGCGACGGTTTCATCGAAAGACGAGAAGATGGTGCGATCTTCGCCGCCAATAAGGGTCACCTCGTCGAGCACCGCCGCAGCCAGCTGCTCGGGTCCCGTCGAGTCGGTCATGCAGTCTGCACCAAAGACTTTCAGCTCGAGGTCCATGATCGCGTTGTCAGCGATCGCGCTGTACGCCTCTAGCAGGGTCGGGGGCCTTTCGTTCGTCGGTTCCCCCGCGCCGTCGAGTAGGCGACATGCTCGGACCTCGTCGAAAGTCATTTCGCTGACGCAACCCGTGCAGTCGGTCGTTCGGTCGACGGTGTCGTCGTGCATGATGATCAGCTGTCCGTCTTTGGTGATCTCCACGTCGAAAGAGATCCCATTGGCGCCTTGCTCCATCGCTGCGACGAATGAAGAGATGGAGTTTTCCGGAAAGGGATGGCCTTCTCGAGTCGGCCCGGTCCCGCGATGACCGAGATTGGCGGAAGGCGCGAGGAGCCTGATCTGATCGCGCACATTGTCTGCCGGCGCGTTCCCCATGCAAACCTCCCGTTCGTTCCACTGTGTGTCGCAGGCCGTGTCATCGCAGGCGTTTTCGGCCGCGCAGGAGTACCAGGCGCGGGTTTCATCCGTGCAAAAGACGTTGATCGTCTCGTTGACCACCCGCTCGCAGCTCGAGTCCTCCGAGCACGCCGCGCAGTATTCGGTTGCCACGGGGTCGATCGGAGCCGCCCCCGAGGAAGACCCGCAGCCAATCCCAAGGATCAGCAACCCGACCCATCCTGCACGCACATGCGTCATCTGCACACCTCCACCCGACATCAAAGCGCCAGGGTAACTTAGGATTGAGGGATCGTCCCGTGCGTTTCGAGGTCGGAGACGTGAACGTACCAAGGTGCCCGTGAATCGTAGTGGACGCTGAACCTTGGCTTGACGCCTGGGTCGTCATCCAGCGCGCCTGCACCAACGACCATCACTCTGCCGTTTCTCGTGAGCCAGGGCATTGCGGAGCCGCAATCGGTGCAAAACGCCGTCGACCAGTACTTCGCCGACGGCAGCTCGAAGCGCTTGACCTTGTCCTCTCCGCGCTCCCAGCTGAACTGGTCGACCGGAACGAAGATGTTGGCCACGTGCGAGGAGCCCGACTTCTTCCGGCAGCGGCTGCAGTGACAATACTGAAAGCCGCGGAACGGGCCTTCGATGCGAAATGCGACGGCGCCGCACACGCAGCTGCCTTGCACTGACTCAGTCATCGCGGTCACTTCGGGAGCGGGGTGAAATTGAGCTTCTGGCCGCCGATACTCGCTTCGGCCATCAAACCCGACGTCGGAACAACGATGATGGCGATGCCGTCAGCGTACTTCGCATTTGCGGCGCCACCCTGGTCGGCCACGTTGGCCGTTGCCTGCGCGCTCAGCTCCAGCCTGTTCTTCTTGAAGCGATTCAGCGCCGACTTCGTCCTGAACAAGATGATCTCTGCGAACTTCTGGCCCCCGATCTGTGCGCCAACTGTCCCTTGGGAGAGCTTCGCGTATCCGATGAGCGTTCCGCCCGCGTAGACCTCGCCGCGGCCGCCGGCCCCGCCTACGATGAACCCCCCCTTTGCGACTTCGGGAAAGATCGCATATCCAGCGAGTTTCCCGAGCGTGGCTTTGAAGGAGCTGTCCTTCGCTTGGAAGCGCTCCATGGCATCGTGGACGTCCACCGCCAATTGCTCGTCGCTTCCTTTCTTCGCCTCCGCCGAAGTGCTGGTCGCAAGGACCAGCAGGGCGAGGCCCGTCATGACTGCTCGTGAGATATGCATGACCGGAGTCTGAGGCCCCTGTCGCAAGGGTCAAACCAGCAGCTCAGGGAGCTCTCTTGGCTGGAGACTGACTCGAAAATTTTAGGTACTGTCGAGACCTTCCGAGGAGCCAGTCATGTCCGAGCCCGTCACCTTGCCTGGATTCATCGCGCAGCACGCGGCCCATCGGCCGGAGCGAAATGCGCTCGTCGAGGTCGCTCCCGGCTGTGGCTGGGTATCGACCAGCTGGGGCGACTACTGACGGCATGTCCGCGTCCGAATCTCGCCGCTCGTCCGGGGTCAGCCAAACTCTCTGAGGAGCGAGACGACTTTCGCCCTTTATTTTCGGGGCCTAACTGACTAGAAAGACCCTCAATGCGTAAATCCATCTTTATCCTCGGAGCGCTGCTGGCTCTATCCTTGGCCGTCGTCGGACCCGCGATCGCGGAGGACCCCGAATTCGTCATGGAGGTCGGGACGGTCGCCCCAAAGGGAAGCCCTTGGGCCGAACAGCTCCAACGGTTCAAAGCCGAGGTCCAGGAGAAGACGAACGGTCGGCTCAAGGTCAAGCTGCGGCTCGGGCGAGGAAACGAGCGATCGATGGCGCGCCGCGTTCAGATGGGAAGTATGCAGGCCTTTGCCGGTTCGGTCGGCGGCATGAGCTCCATCGTTCGAGAGGTCAACGTCATCGAAACTCCGTACCTGTTCGAGAGCTCCGAGGCCGCGGACAAGGCACTCGACACACCAGAGGTCACCGAACAGGTCAAGAAGGTTCTTTCGAAGCGTGGGTTGATCTTCGGGATATGGGCTGAGAACGGATACCGTTCGTACTTCAGCAATCAGAAGATCCGGAAACCGAGCGATATGGAGGGGATCCGGTTCCGCTCCCAGGAGTCGATGGTTCACGTCGAGACCTACCAGGCCTTCGGCGCGACCCCTGTCCCCATCGACAACGGCAACACGCTGATGAGCGTGCAGACGGGCGTCGTCGACGGCTTCGACAACACGCCGCTGTTCGCGATGGCCGCGAGTTGGTACCAGGGGCTCAAGGAAGGCGAGCGTCACATCTTCCTGAGCCGCCACTGCTACCAGCCTGCGCTCCTCGTCTACTCCAAGAAGTGGTTTGATACGCTTCCCAAGGACATTCAGGAAGTCATCACGACGATGCCTCACGACCTGACCATCTGGGGGCGGGAGCAAGTTCGAAAGATTGAGCCGGTCTTGCTCAAAAACCTCAAGCGCTATGGGTATGAGATTTACGAACCCACGCCTGAAGAGCTCGCGGCGTTCAAGGCGAAGCAAAAGGGCGTTCCAGACCGCATCGCCAAAGAGATGGGCCCGGAAGGGGTTGCACTCTTGAAGGCGATCCGTAAAACCTTCTGAGCCTTCAGCCCATGAGACCACACGTTCTTCACGGCAAGAACATCGCCGTTCAAAATCAGCCTCTCAAGGCCCGCCAGATGCTCGGCAAATATCGGATTCGACGCCGAATTGGAGCCGGTGCGTTTGCGACCGTATACGAGGCGTACGACACGATCGAGGGGATTCCCATCGCCCTCAAAGTTCCCAATCTGGATCAGCTCGACACGGAATGTCTGAGCGCCATCCATCGCGAGGTCCGGCTTACCGCGCGCCTGGACCATGAGAACATCCTGCCGCTCCGAAACGCCATGATGATCGACGGCCACTTCGTCATCGCCACTCCGCTCGGCGAGCGGACGCTCACCGACCGGCTGCACTACCGCCTGGGTCCGAAGACCGCTCTTTGCTACGCGGAGCAGCTGATCGACGCGCTTGCGTACGCGCACGAGTTGCGAATCATTCACTGCGACATCAAGCCGGACAACGTGATCCTCTTCCCGGAAGGGCAGGCGCGTCTGGCCGATTTTGGCATTGCGAAGGTCTCGCTCCGAACCCGAACGATAATGGGCTCCGGGCAGGGCACCGTCGGCTACATCGCGCCGGAGCAGGCGATGGGTAAGCCTTCGTTTCGCTCCGACGTGTTCTCGATGGGCCTGCTGATCTACCGAATGTTTTCCGGTGAGCTCCCTGCCTGGCCGTTCGATTGGCCTCTGCCGGGCGCCGACCGGCTTCGCCGCACCGTCAGCCGGGATTTCGTCGACTTTCTTCGACGCTCGATCGAGGTCCGGGAGCGCAAGCGGTTTCGAGATGGGGTGCAGATGCAAAGGGCGTTTCAAGCGCTGGCGCCCAGGGCTCTTCGGAGTCCAACACGCAGCAGAAGAGCTTCGCTGTGAGCAAGCCCCACATCTTCACGGATGTGGACATGGCGCAGGGTGAGCGCTTCGAGCTTGGCGGCTGCGAGGCTGTGGTGCTCAGCATTCGTAAGCCGGGACGAGACGGCCCTAACGAGGACGCAGCGGCGCTGATCTCCGTCGGCGAGGAGGCCGGCGTAGCCGTGGTTTCTGACGGTGCGGGAGGCCATCCAGGCGGAGCGGAGGCTGCGACGCTGGCGGTGAGGGCAGTCTGTGACTCGGTGGCGGAGCTCGGAGGGGAGGTCGAGAATCTGCGCGGTGCCATCATCAACGGCTTCGAGTCGGCCGATCGCGCGATTTCCGCGCTTGGAACGGGCGCCGCTGCCACTCTCGCTGCCGTCGAGATCCAAGGCACGAAGATGCGCTCCTACCACGCGGGGGATTCCATGGTGCTCGTCACCGGGCAACGCGGACGGATCAAGTGGCAGACCATTCCGCACTCGCCGGTCGGGTACGCCGTCGAAGCGGGCCTGTTGGACGCAGGAGAAGCCCTGCACCACGAGGACCTGCACATCGTCTCCAACCTACTGGGTGCCAAGGAGATGCGAATCGAGCTCGGGGCGACTCTGAATCTGGCCCGGCGCGATACGGTGGTTCTGGCGAGCGACGGGCTCAGCGACAACCTTCATTTGGAAGAGATCGTGGAGCGGCTGCGCAAGGGGCCGCTTCGAAGGGCGGTCGATGATCTGGCGGCCCTCGGGCGAAAACGCATGGAGGCGCCGAGCGAGCGGGCCCCTTCGAAGCCCGACGACCTCACGTTCATCGCGATCCGGCGTCGTCGCTAGTCCCTAGGAATTCGACCGGCAAGCATGGGCCAGGTTGTAGAACTTGGTGGTATGGTCCGCGCCATGCTGGCCAGGCTTGGTGAGGTTTTCAGCAGGTGGGCCGAACGATGGGTTCCCGATCCGTTCGTGCTCGCGCTCGTGCTGACCTCGATGACGCTCATCGGAGGCTTCGCGCTCTGCGGGTCGGTCGCCGCGGTGCTTCAAGGCTGGTACGGCGGCTTCTCGAGCACGCCGCTACTCGCCTTTGCCCTGCAGATGTGCCTCATCTTGGTGACTGGGCAGGCGCTGGCTTGCAGCCCGCCCGTTCAGCGGATCGTCCGCGCGGTCGCCCGCTTGCCCAAGCGAACCTCGACGGCCGCGGGCCTGGTCGCGCTCATCGCCTGCCTGACGGGCCTGATCCAGTGGGGCCTCGGTGCTGTGGTTGCAGCCTTCGTCGTTCGTGAAATCGCGCACATCGCGGCGGAGGAGCAGCGACCGATGGACATTCCCGTCCTCGGCGCTGCAGCGTACACGGGGCTTGCGGTCTGGCACGGCGGGCTCAGCGGCTCGGCTCCCTTGAAGGCCGCGGAGTCGGCGCAGTTCACCGAAGGCGCGACCCAGGCGATCCCCGTGAGCGAAACTCTGTTCTCGTCGCTGAATCTCGCGGTTAGCGGCGGCTTGCTGATCTTGTTACCTCTGATGTGCATGGCGCTCGCGCCCAAGGTCGCCTCGGTTCCGGATGCACCGACGGTGTTTGTTCCGAGCTCGACGCAAGCGAAGCGATCGCTCCTCGGCATCTCGGTCGGTCTCCTAGCGGTGCTTCTGGTCGTCTACGGCTGGATGCGTGGCGAAGTCGCGTTCGATCTCAACTCTGTGAATCTGTTCTTTTTGGCGCTAGCGCTCGCCGCGCATGGGTCGATTCGGGGCTTTCTCGATTCGGTGTCGGAAGGCGCTCGCGGCGCCGGCGCTATCATCGTTCAGTTTCCTTTGTACTTCGGCATCCTCGGCGTGATGAAAGCGAGCGGCATGATCGAAGCGCTGTCATCCGCAATGGCATCCGTCGCGTCCAGTAGCACCTTTCCGCTGCTGACGTTTCTAAGCGCCGGCCTGGTGAACTTCTTCGTGCCGTCTGGCGGTGGACAATGGGCGCTGCAAAGCGACGTGCTCCTGACGTCCGCTTCGACTCTTGGGCTCGACTCTGCGCGTACGGTCATGGCCTTTGCCTACGGAGACGAGTGGACGAATCTCCTGCAACCGTTCTGGGCTTTGCCGCTCCTCGCGATCACCGGCCTCAAGGCTCGGCAGATCGCCGGCTACACGCTGATTGTTGCGATCGGCATGGGGCTGTACGTAGGGCTGGTCCTGCTGGTCTTCGGCTAGAGCCCCGCCGCGACGGTGTAGGCCGCTTCGGTGCACTCGGCGATTTGTTCCAGCGTCACGCCGTCGGCTAGCTCGACCAGCGTCATGCCCCCGTCGCCCTTCTTGTCGATCTCGAGGACACCGAGGTCAGTGATGACCAGGTCGACGACCTGGGTGCCGGTCAGGGGCAGGGTGCAGCTCCTGAGGAGCTTGGGCTTGCCCTTGGCCGTGTGCTCCATGACGACGACGACTCTCGGAACGCCTGCGACGAGATCCATGGCACCGCCCATCCCTTTGACCATCTTGCCGGGGATCATCCAGTTCGCCAGGTCGCCGTTCTGCGCGACTTGCATGGCGCCGAGAATCGAGAGGTTGATGTGACCGCCGCGAATCATTGCGAACGACTCGGCGCTCGAGAAGAAGCTCGTGGTCGGAAGCTCGGTGACCGTTTGCTTGCCGGCGTTGATCAGATCCGCGTCTTCGTCTCCCTCGTAGGGAAAAGGGCCCATGCCGAGCATTCCGTTCTCGCTCTGCAGCTGGACAGTCATCCCGGCGGGGATGTGGTTTGACACCAAAGTGGGAATTCCGATACCGAGATTCACGTAGAAGCCGTCGCGAAGCTCTTGCGCGGCGCGGGCAGCCATTTGGTCGCGGGTCCAAGCCATCGTTCTCTCCTCAGGCGCGCGGGCGCGTGGTCCGTTGCTCGATGTGCTTCGAGGGAGTTGCGTAGTGAATGATGCGATCGACGAAGATGCCAGGCGTCATGATCTGATCGGGCGCTAGCTCACCGGGCTCGACGAGCTGTTCGACCTCAGCGACCGTGACTCGGCCGGCGGTCGCCATCATGGGATTGAAGTTTCGCGCGGTCTTTCGGTAGATCAGATTGCCCTCGGTGTCGCCCTTCCAGGCATGCACGATGGATACGTCCGCGACGAGGCCTCGCTCCATCACGTACTGTTCACCATCGAACTCACGAACCTCTTTGCCTTCGGCCACCGTCGTCCCGACACCTGTCTTGGTGTAGAACGCCGGAATGCCAGCGCCCCCGGCGCGAATCCGTTCAGCCAAGGTGCCCTGGGGGTTGAACTCGACCGTCAGGTCGCCATCGAGAAACTGCTTCGCGAAGAGCTTGTTCTCTCCGACGTACGAGGAGACCATTTTCGCGATTTGTCGTGTCTCGAGCATCACGCCGAGGCCGATGCCATCGACGCCAGCGTTGTTTGAGATCACGGTCAGGCCCGCCACGCCGGACTTGGCCACCGCTTCGATCAGTGATTCGGGAATGCCGCAGAGACCAAAGCCGCCGGACATCAAGGTCATGTTGTCGCTCAGCAGGCCATCGAGGGCCGCGGTCGCGTTGGAATACACCTTATTGGCCATGGCTCGTCTTTACCTCCGGCTCGATCGGCTGACAATCCCGAACACTAGTTGAAGCCCAGCATTTCTCTGGCTTCCGCGGGCGAAGCGACTTCTCGCCCTGCGTTGCGCGCGCAACCCGCGAGCGCTTCGATCAGTTGCCCGTTACCGGTCGTCTTGTCGCCGTTCGGTAGGTAGAAGGTGTCTTCGACGCCCGTCCGGAGCATGCCGCCGAGCTCGGCAGCTCTTTGATGCGTCTCCCAGATCTCTTCGCGTCCGATGAGCGTCGCCTGCCAGTGCGCGTCGCCACTTTTGTACTTCATGAGCAGCTCGAGAAGCTCGGGATCGCAGGGCATCCCCGAGGCGACGCCCATGACGAAGTTGTAGTGCATCTCCTTGGCCATCCCGGCTCGAAGATAGAGCCCGACCGAGCGGACGATGCCCACGTCGAAGCACTCCATCTCGGCCGTGGTATGCGTTTGTTCCATCGCGTCGAGCATCTTTTGGACCTTGTCGACGCCGTTGAGAAACACCATCGGAGGCCAGGCCCAGGTGTTGTCTTTCTTCAGCTTCAGGTAGTTCAAGCTGCCTGCATTGCAGGCGGCGATCTCAGGCTTGATTCGATGAAGACACGCGACGGGGCCAGAAACATCCTCGTCGATGACGCCGGTCGTCTGATTGATGATGATGCCGGGGCAGGCCTCGCGAATTGCGTCGCTAGCCGCTGCCGCTATCTCGGGATCCCAGGAAGGGAAGTGCCCCATGCCCGGCTCCTGGCGGCGGAAGTGGATGTGCACGATCGACGCGCCCGCGTTGTAGGCATCGCGCGCCGAAACCGCCATCTCTTCGGGCGTGACCGGCACGGGGTGCTGCTTCGGGTTGGTGAGCACGCCATTGAGCGCGCAGGTGATGATCGCCTTGTCCATCTAGGTCCTCCAGCTTCCAGAGCTTCGGCTGGGTTTCTAGGCTAGGTTTACGTTTACGTCAAGCAACCACTAGCTGCGTTAATCACCTATTGATACGGAAAGATTGCCGGGCTATCGTCTGCCAAGATGGCCACGCCTTCTAGACCAAGCGCCCGCAATGACCGGGTAAGGGCATTCGTCGAGGCGCACGGGGAGGGCGAAGCGCCCGATTTCTTCTCGATATCGGAACTCTCCGACGAGTTCGGCATTACGCATCGGGCGATCCGTTTCTACGAGTCCAAGGGCCTGCTTTCCCCAAAGCGGCTGAACGGCGCCCGAATCTACTCGCGCCGCGATCGGGCTCGCCTGCACATCATCGTTCGCGCCAAGTCCCTCGGCTACAGCCTCGAGGAAACCAAGGACTATCTCGACTTGTACGGCCAGCAGGGCGAAGGCCGCCTCAAGCAACTCGAGATCTCGGCAGCCCGGAGCGCAGAGATGATCGCGGAACTCGAAGAAAAGAAGCGGCAGATCGACGAAAAAATCGAAGAGCTCCGGCTGATCAACAAAGTCTGCCGGCAGAAGATCGCGAAGAAGAAGCCGCGCTGAAGGCTAGAAGCAATCTGCTTCGGCCCTGATGTAGGAATCCTCGTTGCTTTGGCAGAGGTTTGCCAGGAGCGAGATGCGGGGAAGCTCTGTGCGGAGCCAGTACCGCGACGCAGCGTCGATCCCTCGTCTACGTTCGTCCGGGATGGATGCGGTCTTCGCTACCGCGGCCATGTTGAGCCACTGCCAGCCGATGACGAGGGTCGCGAACATGTCGAGGTAGTCCCAGCTGTGGCCGAGCATGCCTTCGGCGTCGCCCGACATGCCGCGTCGTCCGAGCTCCATGGTGATCTCGCCCACGGTCCCGACCGCTCGTTCGAGCTCGTCGCATAGCTCCGCGTCGCAGCCGGCCTTCCTGGCGCGCGCGATCGTGCCGCCGATTTCTTCGGCTAGCGCTCGGAGCGGGGCGCCGCCTTTGGACATCACCTTCCGGCCGAGCAGATCCATGCTTTGGATCCCGTTGGTGCCTTCGTGAAGCGTATTGAGCTTCTGATCGCGCATATACGCTTCAGGGAGGTACTCGCTGGTGTATCCGTAGCCGCCGTGGATTTGAACGGAGAGCACGTTGGCCTCGAAGCCGCGCTCTGCCGGGAAGGTCTTGGCGATCGGGGTAAGCAAATTGAGGAGCAGATCTGCGCGCTCCCGCGCCTGCTCCGATGCGCCGTGAGCAGCGAGGTCCGCGTAGAGAGAGACGGTGCCGAGCAGGGCCAGGCTTCCCTCGACGATGGCTTTTTGGCGCAAGAGCATGCGCCGAACATCGGCGTGCTCGATGATGCAAGCCTGCTCGCCGCCGCGCTGACCGAAGGTTCGCCCCTGCTTGCGATCGAGCGCGTAGAGGCGCGACTCGTGATAGGCGGCCGAAGCCGTGGCGAAGCCGTTGACGCCCACCATGATGCGGGCCTCGTTCATCATCTGAAACATGCAGCGAAGGCCTTGATGGGGTTCTCCGACCAGCCAGCCGCGGCAGTCGCCCTCGTCACCGAACTCCAGCGCCAGGCTCGGCAGCCCCTTCCAGCCGATCTTGTGGATCATCCCCGCGATCGTCACGTCGTTCGGGACGAGCTTGCCGCCCTCCTCGCGAAGCCTCGGGATTGCAAAGAGCGAGATGCCCTTCGTCCCTTCGGGAGCGCCCTCGATCCGGGCGAGCGCGAGGTTGACGACGTTTTCCCTGATCTGGTGGTCCGCTCCCGAAATGAAGATCTTGCTGCCCTTGATCAGGAAGTGACCCTCGTCCGTGGGCTTTGCCGTGGTGCTGATGTCACCCAGGCTGCTTCCGGCCTGCGGTTCGGTCAGCGCCATCGTGCCCGTCCAGTCGCCCGCGTACATCTTCGTCATGAAGCGCTCTTTGAGCTCATCGGAGCCAAAGGCTTCGATCAGGTGCCCCGCACCCACCGTGAGACCGATGTAGCCGTACGCACTGAGGTTGGCCGCCATCAGGTAGGCGCTGGCCATGGTGTGGATGAGCATCGGCATCTGTTGGCCGCCGACCGATTCGGGGCGCGTCGCGGTGAGCACGCCCAGGTCGATCATCTGTTGGTAGAGCTTGGGCAGCGCGGGATGGGTATGGATGCGCCCGTCGCGAAACACGGGAGGCTCTTCATCCATCGGCTTGTAGGTCGGAAGCAGGTCGTTTCGCGAGAATCGCCGGACACTGTCGATGTAGAGGTCGAAAGTCTCCTTCGAATGCTGCCGATAGGCCTCGAGCTCGCAGAGCGATCCGGCATCGAGAACGGAGTAGAGGATGAAATCGACGATGCCGTCGTCGATCAGTGGGTTGCCTTGTGTTGCCATGCGCTTCGTCTGCCTCAGTCTGGCGAAACCTAGCACCGGAACTGCGCAGTTCCCGCGTGAATTGTCCAGACGCATGCGGTATCAAGGCGAAGTATGGATTTCACGCATTCGGAGCGGGCCCAAAACGTGATGGCGCAGGCGGAGCGCTTTGTTCGCGAGCGCATCGTCCCCAACGAGCAGACCTATCTCGACCAGCTCGTGGGCAGCGACGACTGGCGGGAGTGGAAGATTCCCCCGATCGTCGAGGAGCTCAAGGCCGAGGCGAAGGAGCTTGGGCTTTGGAATCTCTTCCTGCCTGACGAAAAGTACGGCGCCGGCCTCGACAACCGCGACTACGCGCCGGTCGCCGAGATCACAGGACGAAGCTTCCTCGCGCCGGAGGTCTTCAACTGTAGCGCGCCCGACACCGGCAACGCCGAGGTCCTGGTCAAATACGGCTCCGAGGAGCAGAAAAAGCTCTGGCTCGAGCCTCTGCTCGACGGAAAGATCCGTTCGGCGTTTGCAATGACCGAACCCGCGGTCGCATCGAGCGATGCGACCAATATGCAAGCCACCTGCGAGCTCGTCGGCGACGAGGTCGTGCTCAACGGGCAGAAGTGGTGGGCCAGCGGCGCCGGTGACCCGCGCTGCGGCTTCTACATTTTCATGGGCGTCACCGATCCGACCGCGAGCCGGCACGAACGACATTCGATGGTGCTGGTGCCGGCCGATGCCCCTGGCGTCAAGGTCCTGCGCATGTTGCCTGTCTTCGGCCATCCCGATGAGCCGCACGGTCACGCCGAGGTGCTCTTCGATGACGTGCATCTCCCGGCGAGCGCCATCATCGCCGGGCCGGGCCGAGGTTTCGAGATCGCCCAGGGCCGCCTGGGGCCTGGGCGCATTCATCACTGCATGCGCGCGATCGGCGCAGCGGAACGGGCGCTCGAGCGTCTTTGTCAGCGTGCCGTTCTTCGGGTCGCGTTCGGCAAGCCGCTCTCGAACCTGGGCGGCAATCGCGACATCATCGCGAACTCCCGCATGGCGATCGACCAGGCCCGGCTTCTGACGATGAAGGCCGCCTGGGCGCTCGACACGATGGGCACCTTCGGCGCGCTGGTCGACATTTCCGCGATTAAGGTCATCGCGCCGAACGTGCTGCAATCGGTGGTCGATGCCGCGATTCAAATCCACGGCGGGGAGGGCATGTCCGACCTCGAGCTAACCCGTCTGCTCGCGATGGCGCGCGCGCTTCGCATCGCCGACGGGCCGGATGAAGTGCACCGCGGCATGGTCGCGCGGCTGGAGCTCAAGAAGTACGTCTAGAACGGCGGGACTCAGCGGAAGAGCAGGCCGATGTAGGGGGTGACCCACTGCTCGCGCCGAAAGAAGAAGCTTCCGGGGCCGGAGAGCGAGTACTTCACCCCGATGTCGATGTAGCTTCCGGATGCCACACGGACGGCCAAGCCGACCTTTGCGGTCATGCCGGGGGTGAAGCGGAAGACTGCAACCCGCGTGCAGTAGTACCAGCCGCAAATGATGTCGGTGGCTTTCACGCGCCACCAGTTCGCGTCGAAGCTGATGCCGATGTACGGCAGTAGTGGGCTGCGGTTGGGCACCTGAACCCGAAACTCGGGGGAGAGGTAGAGGCGTGTCATCGGGCTTCGGTCGTAGCTCGACCCGGCCGGTAGATTGGGGATGTTGTAGAAGTTGATCGGCGTCCAGGCTGCGCCCAGCGAGAGACCGAAAGCGACGTAGCCCATGTCGAAGCCGCCGAAGCCCGTGAGATCGGCGCCAGGCCGCACCACATCGCTGTCGACCTTCAGCCAAATCGGGACGCCCAGGCTGAAGGAGCCTATGTAGCCGCGGTGCGAGGCTTGCTGCTTGGCCGATGTCGGGGGCGGGTACTGCTCTACCGGGCTAGTCGTGTAGGTCGAGCTTGGGGTTGGCTCGTACGACCAGGCGCCCTGTGCCGAGGCTCCCGA
>Ga0316198_10001581_pt1 | contig 13441 bp, 10 predicted proteins | sample OudBieAanoxic_MG_FD_204935 | JGI IMG/M metagenome (GOLD analysis project Ga0316198, IMG submission 204935) | Coastal sediment microbial communities from Oude Bieten Haven, Netherlands - site A anoxic | ecosystem: Environmental > Aquatic > Marine > Coastal > Sediment | place: Netherlands...
GGATGGGATTGCCGAGGGGCGGATGATTACCAAGCGCTACGATCTGCTCGACCGATATGATCGAAAGACCGGGTTGACATCAATGGCGCGTACGACCGGTTACACCTGCACGGCGATGGTCAACGCCATCGCGGAAGAGCTCTTCACCGAACCCGGGCTGTCGCCACCCGAGATCGTTGGACGGAACGAGGCGTGCTACGACTTCATGATGGATTACCTCGCCAACAGAGGCGTACATTTCAAAGTCACAGAGGAACTGTTGTAGGCGGCCCACCCACCTGCCCGTTTTGAACCGCAAAGAGCGCAAAGAGCGCAAAGTAAATCATTTTGGTGTGGTTCGGGCTCCTGTTTTCTTTGCGATGTTTTTGCGTGCTTGGCGTTCTTGGCGGTTCAAAATTCGGCCGAAAGAAATAGGATCAGAGACGGTCGACATTTCCATGGGCGCTGAGAGTCCTTTGTACCAACTCTGTGAGAAGCGCCTCTCTCTGGTCCATTTCGAGTTCGAGGGCGCGCGCCAGCACCGGCCAGGCGGTCGTGAGCAGGTAGAGGGGGGCCGCCAGACCGAGGAATAGCAGCCGTCCCTCGCTGCTGGCGCGTGGATTGTCTCCGTGGCCGAGAGCGGTTGCTAGCTGTTCGAACGCTGTTCGCAAAGGCGGCGCCAGTGACTCGACGGCCACGGCGCCGCCGTCGGCAAGGTCGCGCAGGAGGAGGCGGGTGGCTGCGTCATCCAACTGCATGTGATCGAGAAGCCGGCGAAGCGCGTCGAGCACACTGATGGGCTCTCGTTCTTCGGTTTCGGTTTCGGATGTAGGCCCCATGTTCGCGAGAAAGCCTGCAGCCTGCCGAAGGACAGAACGGTAGAGCTGCCGTTTGCCTCCGAAGTGGTAAGAAACCGCTCCCGGGTTGGCGCCGGCGAGATTGCAGATATCGCGCACCGAAGCTCCCCGGTATCCGTTGTCGGCAAAGAGGCGGGTGGCCGCCTGGAGGAGGCGCTCTCGGGTAGGTAGATTCATACAGTTGTTTGTATCAATTTCGGGCCGATTCTTCAAGTTTTTGCGGTTCTAGAGGTCAGGGGGACCACAGCGACGGGGAATTTCTGTGATTTGTAGACTCTTTTGTAGAATGATTAACGATAAGACGTTTAATTTCATCATTTTATAAATTTCTAACAAACGACTGTATGAATTTACTGAGGTCTTCTTGACTTCGATGAGACCGCCCAATAGGATCGATACACAGGATGAGAAAAACCGATTTGAGCGTTGTTGCGGTCATACCCGCCCGCTGGGCTTCCACCCGATTTCCGGGCAAGCCGATGGCGGAGCTCGCCGGCGAACCGATGATCGCGCATGTCGTGCGGCGGGCATTCGAGGCGACAACGGTCGATCACGTCATCGTGGCGACCGACGACGAGCGGATTGCCGAAGCGGCGGTTGTGGCCGGCGCTGAAGCGGTTCTGACGGGCGAGTGCTCATCCGGCACTGATCGGGTCGCGGCTGCGGTTGCCGATCGTGACGAGTGGGAAATCGTGATCAACGTTCAGGGCGACGAGCCGCTGCTCTCGGGCGACAACATCGATGTGCTTGTTGGCGGTCTGCTAGCCGACGACGAAGTAGGGATGTCGACGCTGTGCCGGCCGCTCGAGGCGGAGCGAGCCGAAGACCCGAATGCGGTCAAGGTGGTTCGGGACGCGAGGGGCCGGGCGCTCTACTTCTCGCGTTCGCCGATTCCCTATCCGAGACACCGTGAGGCGGCGTGGAAGCTCTGGCGACTTCACCTCGGAATCTATGGTTTCCGGCGCGAAACTCTCGAAGCCTTCGTTGCATTGCCGCCGTCCGAGCTCGAACAGGCGGAGGCCCTGGAACAACTTCGTGCTCTTGAAAACGGAATTCCAATATTGGTTCTGGATGCGCCGCATCCGGCGTTCGGGGTGGACACGCCGGAAGATCTTGAACGGGTCGAGAAGATCATCAACGGAAAGTGAGCGGGAGGAGTCCAGATGGCGACGAAGTTCGTGTTTTTCACCGGGGGTGTTGTTTCGGGCTTGGGTAAGGGCATCTCGGCGTCGTCGCTGGCGGCGATAATGGAGGCGCACGGCTATTCAGCGACCATGCTCAAGATAGATCCCTACGTCAACGTCGATCCAGGCACAATGTCGCCCTTCCAGCACGGCGAGGTCTTCGTTACCGATGATGGGGCCGAGACGGACCTCGACCTTGGTCACTACGAGCGCTTCACCTCGGCCTCGATGGGGAAGAAGAACAACTTCACCACAGGCAAGATTTACCAAACGGTGATTGAGAAGGAGCGGCGGGGCGATTACCTGGGCAAGACGGTGCAGGTGATTCCCCACATCACCGACGAGATCAAGGACGGAATTCGGGCTCTCGGTGGCGACGTCGACTTCGTCATGGTCGAGATCGGAGGCACGGTGGGCGACATCGAGTCACTGCCCTTCCTGGAGGCCATCCGCCAGTTCCGCACCGAGGCCGGGCGAGGCAACGTGCTCAATGTCCATCTCACCCTGGTGCCCTACATCAAGGGGTCTGATGAGCTCAAAACCAAGCCCACACAACATTCGGTCAAGGGCCTGCTCCAGATCGGTATCCAGCCCGACATCCTGCTCTGTCGGTGCGACCGGCCGCTGCCGCAGGATCTTCGCGACAAGATCGCCCTCTTCTGCAACGTCGAGTCGCGGGCCGTGATCCCTGCCCAGGACGCCGACACGATCTACGATGTGCCGCTCAAGCTGGCCGCCGAAGGCTTTGACGAGATCGTTCTCGAACTCCTCAATTTGCCCAAGGGTCAACGCGATCTGAGCCGTTGGCGCGCAGTCGTGGACGCGACACGTGCCGCGAAGGAAGAGGTCTCGGTCGGCATCGTCGGGAAATACGTGGATCTGGCGGATTCATACAAGTCGCTGAATGAGGCGCTGATCCACGGTGGTCTCACGAACGGCGTCAAAACCAACCTGGTCTTCATCGATTCAGAGGATCTCGAGGGTGCCGGCTATCCGGGCGAGCTTTTCGAGGTCGATTCGATCCTGGTGCCCGGTGGCTTCGGCAAACGCGGCATCGAAGGCATGATCCGGGCGATCGAGTTTGCCCGCGGCCACAAGATTCCTTTCTTCGGCATTTGCCTCGGCCTGCAGACCGCGATCGTCGAGTTCGCCCGAAACGTATGCGGCTTGGCCGGCGCCCATTCCACCGAGTTCGTCAGCCAGCCGCCGTACAAGGTCATATACAAGATGCGCGAATTGGTGGGGGTCGACCAGATGGGCGGCACCATGCGGCTTGGCAAGTACCCGTGCCGCCTGACACCAGGCAGCAAGGCGTGGGATATGTATGGATCTGACGAGGTGTGGGAACGCCACCGCCACCGCTACGAGGTCAACCCCGAATACGTGCCACTCTTCGAAGAAAAGGGTCTGGTGGTGAGCGGCAAGTCTCCCGACCGGATCTTCGTCGAGGTCATCGAGCTGCCCGATCATCCGTGGTTCCTGGCGTGCCAGTTCCACCCCGAGTTCAAGTCGCGTCCGTACAATCCGCACCCGATCTTCAAGTCGTTCATCGGTGCCGCAGTCGAGTACCGCAGGCAGCGCCTTGCGGAAGAGGCCGCCGATGATGAAGCTGTGGAGGTCGTGGCTGAAACCAAGGCCGATGTCGAAGAGGCCGTCGAGGCGGTCGAGGAGACAATGAAGGAGCCGCTGGAGGCTTGACCGGCGAATTCGGAATTCGGAATTCTGAATGCCGTTCAACTATTCATGCAAGTTTTGAGTTCTTAGTTTTGAGTTTTAAGTTACGGCCCATCCTTCCCACTTTTGGGGGTGAGGGTGGAAAATCCGAAATCCGAAATCCGAAATCCGAAATTCAGAGGAGGACGGACGGGAATTCCGAATTCCGAACTCCGAATTCCGAATTCAAGATGGGCCTCCTGCTAAACTGTCCCCGATGACGATCAAAGCATTCGAGCTCGCTGAAGGCATCACCATTGGTGGCGGCGCCCGCCCGGTCTACATCGCCGGTCCGTGCGTCATCGAGTCGCAGGACTTCGTGGTTGACGTCGCCGGTAAGGTCCGGGAGATTACCGAACGCCACGGCGTACCGCTGCTCTTCAAGGCGTCCTTTGACAAGGCCAACCGCTCCTCGGAGTCGAGCTTCCGCGGGCCCGGTGAAGAGGCGGGGCTCGAGGCCCTGGCGGAGGTCAAGCGTGCGACCGGCATGCCGGTGATCACCGATGTCCACCGCCCAGAACAGGCGGTCCGCGTGGCCGAGGTCGTCGACGTGCTGCAGGTGCCGGCTTTCCTCTGTCGCCAAACCGATTTGTTGCACGCCTGCGGCCAAACCGGGTTGCCGGTCAACGTCAAAAAGGGCCAGTTCCTCGCCCCAGAGGACATGGCCAACGCAGTCCAGAAGATCGCTGCTACCGGCAACGAACGCGTGGTGCTCACAGAGCGGGGATCCACCTTCGGCTATCACAATCTTGTGGTTGATATGCGTGGACTGCCGACCATGCGGGGCTTCGCGCCAGTGGTCTTCGATGCAACCCACTCGCTACAGCTGCCGGGTGGGCTCGGCCATGCCACCGGCGGAGCGCGAGAGTTCCATCCTTACCTCGCCCGAGCTGCGGCGGGCGCTGGGGTCGACGGCTTCTTCATCGAGGTTCACCCCAACCCGTCGGAGGCGTTGTCGGATGCCACGACGCAGCTCTCATTCGACGACTTCGATCGATTGATCGGACAACTCGAGGCGGTCTCAGCCGCAGTCCGGGAGGTGGCGCCTTGAGCCGCGAAATCGCACGCCAGGTTCTCGAGACCGAGGCAAACGCCATCCGCAACCTGATGGAGAATCTGCCCGAGGAGTTTGATCGCGCGGTGCATCTTATCGCCGGTTGCACCGGCCGAGTCGTGTTCACCGGGCTGGGCAAGTCCGGGATCATCTGCCGCAAGATCTCCGCAACGATGAGGTCCACAGGAACCCCGGCGCTGTTCATGCACCCTGCGGAGGCCATCCACGGCGATCTCGGAATGGTGACTGGGAACGATCTCGTGGTGGCGGTCTCCAACTCCGGCACCACCGAGGAGATCCTCGAGCTGCTGGCTGTACTGCGTCGCATTGGAATTTCGCTGATCGCCATCACTTCAAACCCGGAGTCGCCACTGGCAACCGCCGCCGACCTTCATCTGGATGTTGGGGTTCGGCGTGAAGCGTGTCCAATGAACCTGGCGCCGACTGCCTCGACCACCGCCAGCCTCGCCCTCGGCGATGCGCTGGCGATGGCGGTATCGGTGAAAAAGGGTTTCAAAGAAGAAGACTTTGCGCGCCTCCATCCCGGCGGCAAGCTCGGCAAAAGATTCCTCAAAGTGTGCGAGCTGATGCATACCGGCGACCAGGTGCCGCGTGTGACCGCGGACGCCGCCATGAAGGACGTGATTTACGAGATGAGCCGCAAGGCACTCGGGATGACGACCGTCCAAGATGATGCTGGCCGGCTTTTGGGGGTTATCACCGATGGCGATCTGCGACGGTTGATGGAGCGGGACCCGGATCCGCTCGCCCACACTGCGAGCGAGGTCATGCATGAAGGCGGTGTTTGCATCGACGCCGACGAGCTGGCAACTGCGGCCCTCAAGCTGCTCGAAGAAAGGCGAATCACCTCACTCATGGTCTGCGATGGCAGCGGCCCGCTGAAGGGCGTCCTCCACGTTCACGACTTGTGGGGCGTTGGGCTTTTCTGAATTCTGAATTTTGAATTCGGAAATGGTCTGCTAATCTCAGCCGCCTGCTCCCAGTGAAGGATGGGTGGGGATTCCGAATTCCGAACTCCGAATTCCGAATTTGGCCGAGAGGGAACCGAAGCCATGAGACTGACAATTCTGACTACCGGTGGAACGATCGACAAGACGTACGACGAGTTCCAGGGCAACCTGCGGAACGAGCATACAGCGATCGACGTCATCCTCGATTCGCTGCGGGTTCCGGACCTCGATATCCACAATGTGGAGGTCATGCACAAGGACTCTCTCGACATGACCGAAGACGACCGGGAGATCATCGCCAGAGCGGTCTGCGACGAGGCACCGACGGTAGACGCAATTGTCATCTTGCACGGCACGGACACGCTCTCTGACACCGGCGAGCTTCTCGTTCGGCGTTGCACCGGTCTCGAGATTCCGATCATTCTCACCGGCGCGATGCGGCCATACGAGTTTCGAGACACGGACGCCACGCAGAACGTGATCGAGGCTCTCCTCGCATCGCGGCTTCTTGACCCCGGGGTCTACGTCGCGATGCACAACCGTGTGCTCAAATTTCCAGGGGTCGTCAAAGACCGCGAGGCGCTGACCTTCGTTCGGAATGACTCACGCCGTCCCAAATGAGGAATTAGGAATGAGGAATTAGGAATTCCCAACCGCCCCCACTGTTATGGGATCGACCCGGGTGAGTGGGCGGCATTCCTAATTCCTAACTATCAATTCCTAATCTTCTTTGAAATATGTGGTGCCACACTGGCTGAAGCGCGTCTCTGATTCGAGCGGAAAGCGGTAATCCTCGGACAGTTGCTTCACCAATTTGCAGAAGACGGCTGCCTCATCCGGTTCGAGACCACGATGGAACACCCAGGCGATACGACCGTCCGGCTCAAAGAGCATGATGCTGAACATCGAGCGTCCACCGAAGTCGTCCGCGCCATTTTCCAGAAAAAGATCGCATAGCGTGGACTGCAGTTTGGTCCATGCCTCGGCCAGTTCTGGTTTCTGGTCCGGGAAGGCCTCGACCGCCGCTGTGTAGTCTTCGCGGAGCCCGGTGATGTCCATCCCGCGTGCCTCGGCCTCTGCGATCGAGAGACACCGAGGTTGCCCGTCGGTGGCAATCGTAGGGTTTGGAGTCCCCGACGCGTGCAGCACCACGCACACCACGCACGCAAGAATTCGTGTAATGGCTCTCACTGGCGCCCTTCCACCGTCCACAGTAGCACTGGCGATTCATGGGCTGTGTGATGTAAATTACGCCCAGGGGAGAATCATAAAGGTTAAATTTGCCTTATTTCGAATTCCGAATTCCGAATTCCGAACTCCGAATTTGACTTATGTACTAATCCGCGTGACCACAACCAGAGGGCCATCGACATTCGCCTCGTCCGACAGATCAACCTGTCCTTCGATACACCACAGGTTTTCGTCGGACGGGTCAAGCAGCACCTGCACCACCTGCCAATGGTTGTCACCGATGGCGGAGAGCTGGGTGTGTTCGGTGAGCCGGGCGCGGTGGTCGAAGATGAGCTCTTCGTGGTCGGCAAAGAACATGTCCATTGCTGCCGAAAAATCGTCAGGCTCGACAAGGGCCGATGGTTCGTCAACTACGTGCCGGACGCATGTGGAGGCCTCCTCCCAATCGCGACGGGCAAGCGAAGCTACCAGCTGATGGAGCTCGGCGCGCAATCGGGAGGCCAACGCCACCGGATCGGTCCTGAGCTGTTGCGCGGCCAAGATGCGGTGAGCGGTTTTGGCGTCGGGCACGCCTTCGAGAAGCAGTTCCGGGTGGCGCATTGATTCCCACTCCTCGATCAGCGAGGTGTCGACCCGCTCGAGCATCGCCCGCAGGAAGGCGACGATGTCGTGGACCGATTCGGTCTTGACCTGATCCGGGACGTTTTGATCGAGGGTCTTATAGACCTGGGAGAGGTAGCGGAGGAGCACGCCCTCGGAGCGCTGGAGACCATAGAGGCGAACGTAGTCGGTGAAGCCCAGATAGTCCTCGACCATCTCCCGCGCCACCGATTTGGGCCGCACGGCGTCGCCGCCCACCCACGGGTGATCGATACGGAAGCGCTCGAAGGCGGGGTAGATGTAGTCGGCGATCGGCTGCGGATGGGTCACCTCGTCGAGGCGGTTCATCCGCTCGTCGTAGGAAACGCCCTCGGCTTTGAGGCGATTGATGAGCTCGGTCTTGCGCCGGTCCACCTGACGACGGATGACGATTGTCGGGTCTTCGAGCACTGACTCGACGAGGCTCAGAAGATCGAGCGCATGTTCGGGATTATCGGCATCGAGGCCTTCAATGGCCTCGATCAAGAAGAGGGAAAGGTTGTGGAAGAGCGAGAAGTCCACCTGCAGGTCCTCAGCGACGGTGACCCAGAGGTAGCTCCCGGTGGTGTCCCGCTCCATGCGAATAATGCCAGCGCGGTAGAGCGACCGTGCGAGCTGCGCGGCGCGCTCGAGGTGGCGCTCTTTTTCCGCATCATCGTCGTGGCAGTTGGCAATCAGTCGCCGCACCGAGGCGAAGTTGCCGCTTGACGGATCATTGATTGCGGCGTCGCGTTGCAGAAGATCGATCAGCATCCCCGGAGTGATCTGAAAGCGCGAGGTGAGCTTTTCGGGTGGGTCGGCCACGAGTTTTCTGAAGGTGTCCTCAGACCAGGAGACCTCTCCCGGACGCCCCTTGCCGGGTCCCTTCTTCTGGCGCTTCTTGGGGTTCGCGGCCGCCTTGCGTTGTTCCTTCAGACGTTCGATCGTCTCTTCGGGGGCCTGGCATGCGACGTAGCCCTGATCGTCGAAGCCCTTGCGACCGGCGCGGCCCGAGATCTGTTTGAATTCGCGCACCTTGAGGCGGGAGACCTTGCGGCCGTCGAACTTGGCGAGTTTGGTGAAGAGCACGGTGCGGAGCGGGATGTTGATTCCGACGCCAAGGGTATCGGTGCCGGAGATCACCTTGAGAAGACCCTGCTGGGCGAGCTGCTCGACCTGCAGCCGGTACTTCGGAAGGAGGCCGGCGTGGTGGACGCCGATACCGAAGCCGAGAAATCGCTTGAACTCCTTACCGTAGGGAGTGAGGAATCGGGTGTCGCCGACGGCCTCCCGAATCGCAGCCTTCTCCTCCTTGGTAGTGAGCTTCATGCTGGTCAGCTTTTGCGCCATCTCGGCGCAATCCCGCTGAGTGAAGTTGACCAGGTAGATCGGTGCCTTGTCCGCTTCCATCGAACCCTCGATGGTCTCGTGGAGGGGTGTCTCGTGATAGCTGAAATCGAGAGGCACTGGGCGGTCGTCTGACTGAACCAAAGCGGCAGAAATACCGGTCCGATCTTCTACATGTTGCATGATGCCGCTCATATCGCCGAGGGTGGCCGACATGAGCAGGAATCGCGTATGGGGGAGGGTGATGAGAGGTACCTGCCAAGCCCAACCCCGGTCGCGGTCGGCGTAATAGTGGAACTCGTCCATCACGACGTATGGGGCATCGAGATCCTCACCCTTGCGAAGCGCGAGGTTTGCCAGCACCTCGGCCGTGCAGCAGATGATGGAAGCATCCGGATTGATGCTGGCGTCACCGGTTAGCATGCCCACATTGTCTGCTCCGAAGTCGGAGCACAGGGAGAAGAACTTCTCACTCGCCAACGCCTTGATCGGCGAAGTGTAGAAGCTTCGCCGTCCCTCGCAGAGGCCGCGGAAATGGAGGCCGAGAGCGACCAGCGACTTACCCGATCCGGTAGGTGTGTCGAGCACCACGTGGCGGTCGGCCATCAGCTCGAGCAGGGCCTCCTCCTGTGCGGGGTAGAGCTCGAAGCCGGCATCCACCGCCCACCCGAGGAAGAGGTCGAGGATCTGATCGGGGTTGTCGACGCCGCCGTCCGGCACCCGTGATCCGAGGCTGGCGATCTTCTCCGTCATGCGCTAGGACATCATCCCCGCGAGACGGGTTCCGGCGATCTGCTGCGCTTCTGAGATGATGGTGTCGATGAGTTCGCGGACGGTCGGTACGTCACGGACAAGGCCGACCGATTGGCCGGCGGTCATCAGGCCGACATCGGTGTCGCCGTCTTTGAGCACTCGAAGACCGTTCTTGCCGCTCACCAGCGGCGCCAGCTCGGCGATGCCAGCCCCCTGCAATTCCAGCTCGACGACTTTCTCGGCGATCTCGTTACGGAGAACCCTCTCTGTGTTGCGGAGCGAGCGCATGACATACATGGTGTCGGTCTCTGAGGCGTCGACATACCACTGTTTGACCTTTTCGTGGGCCGGGGCCTCCTGGGTGGCGACGAAGCGGGTGCCCATATTCATGGCTTCCGCGCCCAGGGCTAGCGCGGCGACCAGCCCGCGGGCATCGGCAAAGCCTCCCGAAGCGATGACCGGGATATTGATCGCGTCGACCGTTGCCGGGATCAGAACCAGCGAGGTGATGTCTTCTTCACCGGGATGGCCCGCACATTCGCAGCCGTCGATGCTGACGTAGTCGCATCCGATGGATTCAGCCTTCTTGGCGAAGCGCACCGAGGTGCATTTGTGAACAACCTTGGCTCCACCAGCCTTGATGCGTTCCAAATAGGGCTCCGGGTTGCGTCCGGCGGTCTCGACGATCTTGATGCCTTCGTCGACGATGACGTCGATCAGGCTGCCGTAGTCCTTCGGGATCAGGGTCGGCAGGAAGGTCAGATTGACCCCGAACGGACGGTTGGTGAGGGCGCGGGTCCGGGCGATGGCGTCGGCCAATCCCTCCGCTGTTTCGAAGGTGAGGGCAGTCAGGATTCCGAATCCGCCGGCCTCCGACACTGCCGCGACCAGCTCCGGCTGTGAGACCCACATCATCCCGCCCTGGATGATCGGGTGCTCGATCCCGAAATCTTCGGTCACCTGGGTCTTGAATACCTGCGCCATGCTTCCTCCCTGGGGGTCGCTGTAACGATCAGCGTAGAAGGTACCACGGTGAATCTGGTGAGGGCGATTGGCAGCTGAATCGAACGAGGAATTTTGAATTCTCAATTCTCAATTTTGAATTGCCGCTCACCCTCCCGGAGAACTGGGACGGGCGGTCCGGAATTCAAAATTCAAAATTCAGAATTCAGAATTCAGAATTCAATTTAAGTAGTACTCCTGCAGCATTTCCAAAAGTACTGCCTCGCGGTCTTTCGGCTGGATCGAATCGTCCTCCTCGATTTGTGCCCGGAAACCGGCGATGATGCGGGAGTCAACCTTATCCAGCACCTCTTCGGGCCTGGCGATGCCGCCGTAGCGACGGAGATCCCGAGCGGTTCGCGACGAGAGCCCATCTACATTGACAAACCACGCTCTCTCGACGCGGTCGGGCTCGATGCGCGCCCCGGTGAGATTGGCGCCGGTGAGGTTGACGTCGTTCATGCTCTTCACGACCGCAAAATCGGACCCAACCGCGGAGACGAGGGTGAAATCTGCGTTGTCGAAGCTGGCGTCGAAGAACCTCGAGTCGAAAAGGTTGGCCTGAGCGAGTTCGGCGCCCGAGAAATTGGCGAATCGCAAGTCGTCGAGGCGGGTCAGTGAGGCGTCGACCAGGACTGCCTTCTCGAAGAAAGTCTCTTCTCCGTGGATCCCGGTCAGGATCGCGCTCGAGAGGATCGCCTCGTTAAACGCGGTTCGCGTGACCTCGGCGTTGCTCATATTCACGCGAGGCATCTCTGCGTACCGGAAATCGGCGCCCTCGAGCTCGGTATTCGAGAAGTCCGCCGCCGTGAGCTGAGCCGCAGCCAGGTTTGCAAATCGTAGATCGAGCCCGGAGAAGTCTCGCTGCGAGAGGTTGAAGGTGAGGAAGTGGGTCGTATCGCGCAGCGAGTTGAACTTGGTCACATCCTCGTTCTGGAGGAGGGTCATGGCGTAGTTCATGTGGTGGGCATATAGTTTCGGCATGAAGTGGAAGGCGAAGTAGTTGCTGATTTCGAGGGGTTGGCCATCCTTCATCGCGGTCGAAGCCGTCGCCAGCTCACCCTCCAGGAACGTCGCGATCTCCTCGAGTTGGTTGTTGTGGAGGCTCCGCTTGAGGTGGGAGACCCGAAGCATGCCGTTGATTTCGTTGTAAGCCATCGACCCGACCACCGTCGCCGCGACGCCGATGATGAAGCCGAAGACGATCCCTTCCCAACGCGTGAACCGTTCGATGAAGTGCATCTCCGCCCCCCTCAGTTTGATGGTAACAGGCGCGGTGATAGCGTGAACCAAACGTTCCCGTGCCCGTGCCCGTCCCCGTACCCGAATGAAATACGAAGAATTTAGTAATAAGTTGTGCGCGGCCTAAGGCCGCGGTGACCCACCCCCGCCAGCGAGTGGCCGATGGCCGAACCCCAATTAACCCAACCTATTCGGCCGTCGGCCACAAATCGCTGCCGGCGGCGAGTTTGCGCTACCATACCCGCAGGAACCACAGCGGATGCAAGGCCTCATCGGTCGCACCCTCACCCACTACCGCATCGTCGAAAAGATCGGCGAGGGCGGGATGGGGGTAATCTACCGGGCGCATGACGAACGCCTCGATCGGGATGTTGCGATCAAGGTTTTGCCTGATTCGGTGGCCGCCGATCCGGATCGCTTGCACCGTTTCGAGCGCGAAGCGAAGGCGTTGGCTGCCTTCAACCATCCAAACATCGCAACGATACATGGATTCGAGTCTTTCGAATTCAGTGAGTCAAACGTAGGGGCGGGGTTTATCCCCGCCCGATCGCCATCACAAGCGGGAGAAAGACCCGAACCGACAGAGGCGGTCCACATCCTCGTAATGGAATTGCTCGAAGGCGAATCACTTCGGGAGCTGATCACCAAGGGTGGTGTCACAACCGGCAAGTCGGTGGAGTACGCAAGGTCAATTGCCGATGGGCTGGCCGCCGCTCATGAGAAGGGGATCATCCACCGAGATCTCAAGCCTGAAAACGTCTTCCTCACCAAAGACGGTCGCATCAAGATCCTAGACTTCGGCCTCGCCAAGCTCGCGCTGCCCGGGGCGGATCTCACGGCCGAGGCGCCGACGGCGACCCTCGATACAGCTCCCGGTGCCATGCTCGGCACCATCCCCTACATGGCCCCCGAACAGGTGCAGGGCCAGCCTGCAGACCACCGCTCGGACATCTTCGCCCTCGGTGTCGTCCTGTACGAAATGCTGACCGGGCAAAGACCATTCGGTGGATCCACCAGCGTCGAAACCGCCGCAGCGATCCTCAAAGAGGATCCCGAGCCGATGTCCTCAGTAAAGCCAGGAGTTCCACCCACACTCGCCAGCGTGGTCTCCAAGTGCCTCGAAAAGCGACCCGAGGATCGGTTCTCTTCAGCGCACGATCTGTCACTCACGCTCGGAGCGATAGACACCGCAGCCACTGCCCCTCCGGTCTCGGGTCAATCGGTTCTTTCCAAACGCTGGCCGCACATTCTCGCTGTGTTGATTGCGGCCGTTATTGGGCTGCTCGTAATCCTTCCACCGGAAACTCTCTTCGAGAAGCGAGGCGACGAACCCGCAGACCCGCCTCTGCTCCGAATCGTCGTATTACCTTTCGAAAATCTCGGGCCTGCTGAGGACGCCTACTTCGCCGACGGCATGACCGAGGAGATCACCGCCCGATTGGCGTCTGTGAGCGGTATCCAGGTGATCTCCCGAACCAGCGCAAGGCAATATGTTGATACGCCGAAGTCGATCCCGGAAATTGCCGACGA
>Ga0316198_10001582_pt1 | contig 13440 bp, 13 predicted proteins | sample OudBieAanoxic_MG_FD_204935 | JGI IMG/M metagenome (GOLD analysis project Ga0316198, IMG submission 204935) | Coastal sediment microbial communities from Oude Bieten Haven, Netherlands - site A anoxic | ecosystem: Environmental > Aquatic > Marine > Coastal > Sediment | place: Netherlands...
TCGACTCCAGAGCTCGTTGCTGAACTCGACTCGATGATTGGTGACGGACTCATCGACCCGTTCATTCTGGTCGAGGTCGACCAGCTCGTGATGCCCTGGCCAGCCCTGCCGGTCCCGATGCCGTCGTTCCTCACGGACTCGGAGCTCAACGGTGCCTACGAGACCCTCCTGGTTGACGATCTCGTGCCCTGGATCGACTCTGCCTATCGGACAAGGGCTGATCGAGATCACCGCTACATCTTCGGACGTTCGGCGGCGGGTTACAGCGCCACTCGGACCGCGCTGCGCCACTGGGATGTATTCGGCGGCCTCGGTACCCAGGTCGGAACCATCGCCATTGAGCCTATCGCCGCGGCGATCCCGATGATTCTCTCTGAATACCCTGACGGGCCACCCTACGAGTTCAACCCAGCAGCTGGACTGTGGTCCATGTACCTGTACTCGTGGTGCGCGGCATTGACCCCCAACATGGCCAACCCACCCTGGTACGTCGATCTCATCATCGATGCGGACGGAAACCTCGACCCGGCTGCGTGGCAGCGATTCTCTGCCCACAGCAACAGCCGGTGGGCAGCCGAGATGGCCGCTGCCGGCGGCAACCTCGATATCTTCATGGATGCCGGGGATCAGGACTTCTATCTTCCCTTCACGTTGTACTTCGCGGGGGTTCTCGCCTCGCTTGATCTGCCGCACACGTTGCAGATGTACGAGGGAGACCACGACAACCCACCCATGTGGGAGCGGCTGAGATCCCACGTCACCTATTTCATGCCCCTCAACGCCACCGTCGAGCTCAAGCCGCGGGTCCTCAACGGCCGCCACTGGTGGCCATTGGTCGAAGCCTCCATCGAGATGCCCGGCGATCTCGACGTCGCCGACATTGTCACCTCGACCCTGGCCATCACCCAGATCAACGGCACCGATCTCGACCAGCCGTTGCGGGCCCTCGTCGCGCACGACACCAGCGACGTCAACGGCAACGGCCGCGACGATCTCACGGTCTGGTTCTGGAAGCCCAGCCTACTGCGCACCGTCTCGGGTCTCGGCATCGAGGACAACGAGCCCTTTGATGTCACCATCGAGGGCGAGACCAGCCAAGGCTGGTTCCTCGCCGCCACCGACGAACAGCGCGCCGTCAACATGAAGGCCATCTCGGCCCCATGGACACCGTGGTCGCTGTACGTCGACTAACTCAGGGTTCGCGCCTCCCGGATCCCGCGTCCGGGCAGGACCTGGGCCCCGCGGCAACGCGGGGCCCTTTTTCCGCTCCCGATAAGCAGGAACATCGGGCCTGCATTCCGTCAACCGGCCCGCCCGAACACGCAAGCTGGAAGCTTGCGGCTACAAGCGCGCTCGTCTTTGTAGCGGCAAGCATCCCTGCTTGCCCTTGATCGCATCCGTGGAGTGCCCGCGCTCGGTGGCAGCGGCAGCGAGCAAATGAAACCCTTCCACGACTCCTGTCAAACGGCCGGCTATTGTTCATCTCATGGCGTAATAAGCACGGTTGTCGCAGAAACCATGGTTGATTGCGTATGATGGAACACAATGAACTACGATCCGGAAGGTCCCACCTCCGCCAAAAAGTCGTTCCGTGTCGGTCGCTGGTCGGTCGATCCCGCCGCGTGCGAGCTTCGCAACGGCGACACCGTCATCCGTCTACGACCCAAGGTCATGGATCTGTTGGCCGCATTCGCTCGCAACCCGGACGAGGTGCTGTCCAAACACTGCCTCCTCGATCTGGTCTGGTCCGATGTCACGGTGGGCGACGCCTCGCTGACGGTGGCGGTTGGCGAACTCCGCGAAGCCCTCGGCGACCACCCGGAGAAGCCCGAGTACATCGAGACCATTCCGCGCCGCGGCTACCGACTCATCGCTTCGGTGTCGCGCGACGGAGAAGGTAGCGTGAACGCCGAGCTATCGCGGATCTGGCTCACCGGAGCGGGGATCGAAGTCGCCCTCGGTCAGGGCATCAATCTCATCGGCCGGGCGGCCGATGCCGAGATCCAAATTGAGTCCCCCAAGGTTTCGCGCCGCCACGCCCGGATCACGGTCGATGGTGACGAAGCCGTGGTCGAGGATCTCGGCAGCAAGAACGGCACCTTTGTCGGCGACGTTCGGATCACCGGCCCGACGCCGCTCAATCACGGTGACCAACTCCGCCTCGGCCAGCTGGCGGCCCTGCTTCGCATCGTGATCGCGGATCACGAATCCACCGTTACCGAGCTGTCGCAAGAGATCGAAATCGGCACCCTCTCCGATGGCTGAACCCCATGTCTCTCGCGGCGGGTGACCGGCTCGACCGCTACGAGATTCTCGGCCCGCTCGGCGCCGGGGGGATGGGTGAGGTCTGGCGGGCCCGGGACACCGAACTCGGCCGCGAGGTGGCGATCAAGATCCTGCCGGACGCCCTCGCGTCGAATCCCTCACGACTCGAGCGCTTCCGCCGTGAGGGGCGGGCGCTGGCAAGTCTGTCGCACCCAAATCTCCTCACCGTCTACGACATCGGCCTGGCCGACGGCAGACCCTACTCGGTGGCCGAGTTGCTCCGGGGAAAGAGTCTGCGCAAGGTCCTGCGCCGGGGTCCGTGTCCCGCCGAGTCCGCCGTCGCCTGGGGTCTCGAGATCGCCCGCGGTCTGGCCGCAGCCCACGCCAAGACCATCGTCCACCGCGATCTCAAACCCGACAATATCTTTCTGACCCGCGACAACGGCGTCAAGATCCTCGACTTCGGGCTCGCCAAGATTCTCGAGCCCGAGCTCTTCGACTCGGCGAACGACGTGACTATTTCTGAGTCCACCGATATCGGCACGGTCCTCGGCACCATGGGCTATATGGCGCCCGAACAACTCCGCGGAGAACCGGTGGACACGACCACCGATGTCTTCGCATTCGGTTGCGTCCTTTATGAAATGCTGTCCGGACTGCGGCCGTTCGCTGGCGGTTCGCGCGCCGAGCAGATCTCCTCGGTGTTGCGTGACGATCCGGCGCCGCTCCACAAGCGAATTCCCCTCACCGTCCGATCGGTGGTTCGACGCTGCCTCGAAAAACGACCCCACGCCCGCTACCAGGGAGCGGGAGAAGTGGCGGCGGCGCTCGAGACCATCGACCCCGCATCTCTGGCCGATCTCGAGACTCCCGGCGCTGCGATGCCCACCGAGATTTCGGAAGGTGGCGGCGGTGCGACTGTGGTGGTGATGCCTTTTCTCAACCTCAGCGGCGACATCGAACAGGAGTATCTCTGCGACGGGATGACCGAGGAGATCCTCTGGGCCATCGGCAAGGTTCGTGGAATCCGCGTGCTCGCCCGCTCCTCCGGTTTCGCCTACAAGGGCACCAATGCCGATCCGCGCGAGGTGGGCCTCGCCATCGGCGCCGACCACCTCGTGGAGGGCAGCTTCCGTCGTCTCGGTGAACGGGTCCGGATCGCGGCCCGACTGGTCCAGACCTCCGATGGATCCCAGCTCTGGGGCGACAGCTACGATCGAACCGTTTCCGACATCTTCGAACTCCAGGATGAGGTCTCGGTGGAGGTCGCCAACCAGCTCCGCACCGCCCTGCTCGAGGACGAGGTGAACCGTCTGAGGCAACGCCATACCCCGGACCGTGAAGCCAACGACCTTTATATGCGCGGCCGCTACCTCTGGTACCGGCGGCGCGAGGGCGATCTACAGGCCGCCATCGCGCTCTTCGAGAAAGCTGTCGAGAAGGACCCGGAGTACGCCCAACCGCACGCCGGGATCGCCGAGGTCCTCGGCGTCCTCGGCACCAGCGCGTACATGGACCCGAAGATCGCCTTCGCTCGAGTCCGTACCGAGCTCGATTGCGTCTTCGCCCTCGACGAGACCATCGCATCCGCACACGCCACCAAAGGCCTGCTGCACGGCTATCACGAGTTCCAGTGGGAGGCTGCCGAGGAGGCCTTTCAACGAGCCATCGAGCTCGAGCCCAACTGGGGCCACGTCAAATGCTGGTACGCCGGGTTCCTCGGCGGTGCGCGTCGCCTCCTCGACGAAAGCGCCCTGCAGGCGCGGGCGGCGACGGCGGCAGAGCCCATGGCGCCGGTGGTCCAGACAATGGCTGGTGTCAATCTACTCAACGCCGGGGTCGACGACGGGTTCACGTATATCCGTCGAGCTCTGGAGATGGATCCCGAGCTTCCGACGGCACACCACTTCCTGGGCTTCCACCTCGTCAACCGGGGGCGGTACGACGAGGCGCTCCCGCACCTCGAGCGGGGCTTCCGCTCGGGCATCTTCCTCGATGCCGGCATGCTCGCTCTGGCGTGGTCAAAGCTCGGACAGCTCGATCGAGTCGCGGGTATCGAGGCGCAGCTCGACGAGCTCGCAGAGAGTCGCTATGTATCCCACTTCACCAGGGCAACCGTCGCTCTCGCCAAGGACGATGTCGAGGTCTGTCTCGACTGCATCGACACCGCCCGCGATCAGGGTGAGTACGAGGTGATGATGATCGAGTGCGTCGACTACCTCGCACCGCTTCGAAGCCACCCGCGCTACAAGCGCCACCTCGAGATCATGGGGATCCCGGAGGGGGTGAGGTAGGGGTCGCAAGCCGGAGGCCCGCGACTCCAATGTTCCGGGCCGGCGCGCCGGCGTCTTGCGGACGTCACAACCGCCATTCAACGCGATCAACGCCCAAGAGAGGCTGGCGGTCCAACCGAATCAGCAGTCCGCGGGGAGGACTCGAAACGGTCGTCCCTTAAACCCCCGAATCACCCGGAAGTGGCGCTCGTCAAGGGTGAGCAGATCGAGGCAACCCAGGCGGCGAGAGAGCACGACTGTCGCGGCATCTGCAAGCCCGATCCCGAGACCTTCGTGCCGCTCGATCACCCCTCGGGCCTCGTCAACGTCTCGGGCGTCAATCTCCACCAGCTGATACGCTCCGCGAGCCACCTCGGCGAGAAGCTCCCGCTCCACAACCTCACCGGCAAACTTCGCCACCAGGTAGTCGAGTTCCGCCAGGACAAAGGGCGATAGGACCAACGGCCCGCTGGCCTCGGAAATCACCCTCGCGCACTCGGTGTGGCGGCGTTGGTCGACGAAGAGCGCCGACAGCAGACCACTCGTGTCGAGGAGGATCATCAGGCGCCGAAACCATCGAGGAGGTCATCGACCCGCTCCGCGGCGGAAGGGTCACCCAGAGGCGCGGCGACGAGGGGGACCCTCGGTCGAGCGGGTGCACCGTCGCCAACCAGCAAGCCGATCGCCTCGCGAATCAGCTCGGCCTCCGACCGACCCCGTTCCGCCGCCACCCGCTCAAGCGACGCCTTGAGGTCTTCGGGCAAATACACCGTCGTTTTCATCATGCCATATATAGTACCATATGTCGTTCATCAGCAAAACGCCGGATTCCGGCTGACGTGCTGACGGGTGAGACGTGAGGAGCTAGGAGTTAGAAGGTCAGCGCTTCCTTTGGTCGCTAGTCAGAAGGTCAGCGCTCGCTTTGCTCGCTGTGAGGATGTGAGGACGACCTCCCACGACATCCGCCCCGAAAGACCTGACCTTCTGACTTTCTCACTTTCTGACCCCTCACTCTTCACTCCTAACCTCTAACGTCTCACGTCTCACTCCTCACCTTCTACCCGCCGGCCTCGCCTCTCTCACCGAGATCTGACATAATGAGATCGCAGCGCTCAACATTGCATCATGACCCTTTCGCAGGGTGTTCGTCTCGGCCGTTTCGAAATCCTCGCCTCCATCGGGGCTGGCGGGATGGGCGAGGTGTGGCGCGCCCGGGACACCGAGCTCGGCCGCGAGGTGGCGATCAAGGTGCTCCCGCCGCAGGTCGCGGACAGCCCTGATCGGCGGAAACGTTTCGAGCGCGAGGCCCGAGCTACCGCGGCTCTCAATCACCCCAACCTTCTCACCGTCCATGACGTCGGCATCGACCACGATCAACCCTATATCGTGACCGAATTACTCGAGGGAGAGACCCTCCGCCGGGTTCTCCGGCACGGCCCTCCGCCCCCGGTCTCGGCCGTGGCCTGGAGCCTGGGGATCGCCAACGGTCTTGCCGCCGCGCACAGCCGCAACGTCGTCCACCGCGATCTCAAACCCGACAACGTCTTCCTCACCACCGACAACCGGGTCAAGATCCTCGACTTCGGCCTCGCCAAGATCCTCGAGACCGAGATTGCCGACAAGGACGAAACCGCCGCGCTTTCGAGCGACACCGCCGCCGGCACCCTCCTCGGCACCATGGGCTACATGGCGCCCGAGCAGTTGCGCGGAGACCCGGTGGACACCCGCACCGATGTCTTTGCCTTCGGCTGTGTGCTCTACGAAATGCTTTCGGGGCGACGCCCGTTTGCGGGCGGGTCCTCCGCCGACTATGTCTCGGCGGCGCTCCGCGACGACCCGGCGCCCCTCGACGACGCCCTGTCCCTCGGTCTGCGGGCCATTGTCCGCCGCTGTCTCGAGAAACGGCCGGCGGCGCGCTACCAGGGCGCCGGTGAACTGGTGGCGGTCCTCGAGACCCTCGACCCTGACAGCCTCGGCGCGGTTTCGGGTACGCAGTCGGCGCCTTCCATCACGGACGCGCGCAGCGGCGCGGAGCCCGCGGTGGCCGTCATGCCCTTTGCCAACCTCAGCAACGACGACGAGCAGGAGTATTTCTGCGATGGGATGACCGAGGAGATCCTCGGCGCCATCGGCAAGGTGCGTGGGCTCAAGGTGCTGGCGCGGTCCTCATCCTTTGCCTTCAAGGGCAAGGATGCCGATCCGCGCGAGGTGGGGCGGACCATCGGCGCCGACCACCTCCTCGAGGGCAGCGTCCGCCGGTCCGGCGACCGGGTGCGGATCTCCGCGCGGCTGGTCCAGGCCACCGATGGCACCCAGCTCTGGGCCGATCGCTACGACCGCACCATCTCGGACATCTTCGAGCTGCAGGACGAAATCTCCATCGATGTGGCGAACCAGCTCCGAACAACCCTCTTCCTGGACGAAATCGCCGATCTTCGGCAACGTCACATCCCTGATCGCGAGGCCAACGACCTCTATCTACGGGGCCGCTACCTCTGGTATCGACGCCGCGAGGGTGATCTGCAGACGGCCATCGGGCTCTTCGAAACAGCGATAGCGAGGGACCCGGAGTACGTCCTGCCCCACGCTGGAATCGCAGAGGTTTTCTGCGTACTCGGCCTCAACGCCTATATTGACCCCAAAATCGCCTTCGCCCGGGTGCGGGCCGAACTCGATCAGGTCTTTTTTCTCGACGAGAACGTCGCCTCAGCCCACGCCGTCAGGGGCGCCCTTTACGGATACCACGAATATCGCTGGGAACTCGCCGAGGAGTCCTTTCAACGGGCCATAGAGCTTGAGCCTAACTGGGGTTTCGTTAGGTGCTGGTACGCCGGTTTTCTGGCTGGCTTGCGGCGCCTCGATGAAAGCGAGATACAGGCTCGTGCCGCGGCCGATGCGGAACCCATGGCGCCTCTTGTCCAGGCCTTGGCGGGGATCAATCTCCTCAACGCAGGATCAAAGGAGGGCTTCATCTACCTACGTCGGGCGCTCGAGATGGATCCCAGACATCCAGTTGTGAACCACTATCTCGGGCAGAAACTGGCTTACCTCGGCCGCTACGAGGAAGCCATCCCTCTCCTGGAGATTGGCTTTCGCGCCGGTCTCGTCCTGGATGCGGGAACGCTCGCTTGCGCCTATGCCAAGCTGGGACAAACCGATCGTCTCGAAGCCATCAACGCCCAGCTCGACGAATTGGCAACCAAACGGTATGTCTCGCACTTCACTCGGGCGTTGATTGCCTTTGGAAAAGGCGACGGCGATGGTTTCTTCAACTGCATCTATGCTTCCCGGCAGCAGGGCGAGATCGAGGCCATGCTGATCGAGTGTATCGATTTTCTCACGCCCCTCCGCGACCACCCGAGGTATCGAAGCTATCTTCAGCAACTGGGTATCCCCGAGGGCATTGTGCCAAACGCCGTGGATTCATCATGACCCTCACCCAGGGTGATCGTCTCGGCCGCTACGAGATTCTCTCCTCCATCGGGGCCGGTGGGATGGGTGAGGTGTGGCGGGCGCGCGACACCGAGCTCGGCCGCGAGGTGGCGATCAAGGTGCTCCCGCCACAGGTCGCGGACAGCCCCGATCGGCGGAAGCGCTTCGAGCGTGAGGCCCGCGCCACCGCAGCGCTCAACCACCCCAACCTGCTCACCGTCCATGACGTCGGCATCGACCACGATCAACCCTATATCGTGACCGAATTACTCGAGGGAGAGACCCTCCGCCGGGTTCTCCGGCACGGCCCTCCGCCCCCGGTCTCGGCCGTGGCCTGGAGCCTGGGGATCGCCAACGGTCTTGCCGCCGCGCACAGCCGCAACGTCGTCCACCGCGATCTCAAACCCGACAACGTCTTCCTCACCACCGACAACCGGGTCAAGATCCTCGACTTCGGCCTCGCCAAGATCCTCGAGACCGAGATTGCCGACAAGGACGAAACCGCCGCGCTTTCGAGCGACACCGCCGCCGGCACCCTCCTCGGCACCATGGGCTACATGGCGCCCGAGCAGTTGCGCGGAGACCCGGTGGACACCCGCACCGATGTCTTTGCCTTCGGCTGTGTGCTCTACGAAATGCTTTCGGGGCGACGCCCGTTTGCGGGCGGGTCCTCCGCCGACTATGTCTCGGCGGCGCTCCGCGACGACCCGGCGCCCCTCGACGACGCCCTGTCCCTCGGTCTGCGGGCCATTGTCCGCCGCTGTCTCGAGAAACGGCCGGCGGCGCGCTACCAGGGCGCCGGTGAACTGGTGGCGGTCCTCGAGACCCTCGACCCTGACAGCCTCGGCGCGGTTTCGGGTACGCAGTCGGCGCCTTCCATCACGGACGCGCGCAGCGGCGCGGAGCCCGCGGTGGCCGTCATGCCCTTTGCCAACCTCAGCAACGACGACGAGCAGGAGTATTTCTGCGATGGGATGACCGAGGAGATCCTCGGCGCCATCGGCAAGGTGCGTGGGCTCAAGGTGCTGGCGCGGTCCTCATCCTTTGCCTTCAAGGGCAAGGATGCCGATCCGCGCGAGGTGGGGCGGACCATCGGCGCCGACCACCTCCTCGAGGGCAGCGTCCGCCGGTCCGGCGACCGGGTGCGGATCTCCGCCCGGCTGGTCCAGGCCACCGACGGCACCCAGCTCTGGGCAGACCGTTACGACCGCACCATTTCGGACATCTTCGAGCTCCAGGACGAGATCTCCATCGAGGTGGCGAACCAGCTCCGGACGGCGCTCTTCAAGGACGAAATCGCCATACTTCGACAACGCCACATTCCCGATCGTGAGGCCAACGACCTCTATCTTCGCGGCCGATACTTGTGGTATCGACGCCGTGAGGGTGATATGCAGGCCGCCATCGGGCTCTTCGAGCAGGCGATTGCAAAGGACCCGGAGTATGCCCAGCCCCACGCCGGCATTGCCGAGGTTTTCATGGCCCTGGGTTCCAATTCCTACCTGGATCCAAAGTTCGCCTACGCCCGGGTGCGGGCCGAACTCGATCAGGTCTTTGTTCTCGATGAGAACGTCGCCTCCGCACACGCTGTGAGGGGCGCCCTTTACGGCTACCACGAGTTCCATTGGGAGCTCGCCGAGGAAAGTTTTCGACGAGCCATCGAGCTCGAACCCAACTCGGGTTCCATCAGGTGCTGGTATGCCGGATTCCTCTGTGGGCTGCGCCGCCTCGATGACTGTAAAGCCCAGGCTCTAGCTGCCGTTGCTGCGGAGCCCATGGCTCCCTTGGTGCTGGCTCTCGCCGGAGTCAACCTGTGGAATTGCGGATTGGAAGAGGGGGAAGCCTGCCTCAACCGTGCACTGGATATCGACCTCGAGCATCCGACGGTGAACCACTATCTCGGCTTGAAGCTGGCAGACCTCGGACGTGACGATGAAGCCGCACCCCGTCTGGAAATCGGCTATCATTCCGGCATCACCGTGGCTGGGGGCATGCTCGCTCTCTCGTTCTCAAGAATGGGCAATACCACAGCTCTTGAGGCGATCGAATTTCAGCTCAGCGAGTTGGCCAAGAAACGTTACGTCTCGAACTTCTCGAGGGCGTTGATTGCACTGGGCAAGAGTGAAATCGAAATATGCCTTGACTGTCTTGAGGCTTCCAGGCTACAGGGAGAGATGGAAGCGTTTTTGGTCGAGTGCTATGAGTGCTTTGCGCCGATTCGCACTCATCCGAGGTACAGGCGCTACCTCCAGGAAATGCGAATACCAGAAGGGGTGACTGCGAATGCCATTGACTGAGCGTGAACCCAAATCCAAGCGCCGTTTTTTCGCTATGAGAACTCGGCTAACGACATCGGAACATGACCCTCTCCCAGGGTGATCGTCTCGGCCGGTTTGAAATCCTCAGCTCCATCGGAGCTGGCGGGATGGGCGAGGTGTGGCGCGCGCGCGATACCGAGCTCGGCCGCGAGGTGGCGATCAAGGTGCTCCCGCCACAGGTCGCGGACAGCCCCGATCGGCGGAAGCGTTTCGAGCGCGAGGCCCGGGCCACCGCGGGGTTGAATTACCCCAATCTCCTCAACGTCCATGACGGTGGAGTGGTCGCCGATTATGGGTCAACCATCACCGAGCTGTCACGGGAGGTCGAAGGCTGAACCTTCTGCCGATAGCTGAGCCACCACCGGCCGTCAGAGTTCTGATTTCAGTCTTCTGAATCGTACTCGGTAACGCGGTCGTGGACTCCTGATCGTTGCTGCTCCATCAACAGCACCATCCGCTGTGCCTCTTCGAGCCAGGCAATCTTGGCGGCGAGGGGCATCCGCGCATAGCGCCGCCGCTGCGCCTTCTCGTGGGACTCCCAGCCCCACTCGTTGAAGGCCGGCTCGACGACAGGCTTCTCAGTCATGGTCCAGGACGAGGTCGACGTCGGCCGTGAAGCGCACGTGGCCATGCGCCACCACAGCCAGTCCACCGACCACGAGGTAGCGAACCCCGGCCTCGTTGAGGGCAAGGATGATCGTCTGAACACTCGAGCTCGTCACGTTCCCACTTTACCGCACGACGACTGATCTCGCCGAGCGAGGGGTCACGTGGTTCGAGAAGGACCATCCCGACGCACCGAAGCACCAGGGATTCGCGTGTGGTTTGATGGCAGCGGGGCGATTCGAGGATGCGCGGTCGGTGACTGACAGGATCTTCTCCGAATTTCCAGTTGCATCAGAGACATCTCACGAACTCCTGACCACCGACGGGGTCTGCGCCGCGCGTAAGGCAATTCGCTTCGCGAATTGCAGATACACTCAATACACACTAGAATACACATAAGCGAAAGGACACGGCATGCGAACCAATATCGTGCTTGACGACAATCTGATGCAGGAGGCGTTTCGGCTTACGGGTGCCCGTACCAAGCGGGAACTCATCCAGATGGCGCTGGAGGAGCTGATCCGGGTCCGGCGGAAACTCAACCTGGGCGATCTGGCCGGGCGGATCCGGCTACGCGACGACTTCGACCACAAGGCCATGCGGGATGTCCGTTCCGACAATCGTTGACACTTCGGTCTGGATCGATGTCTTTCGCGACGGAAAGGCTGCGCGCCGGCGACAGCTGGAATCCATGGTTGATCCCGACGACGTGCTGCTCACCCCATTCACCGAACTCGAACTCCTCCAGGGTTGCCGCGACGAGGAGGAGTGGGCGTTGCTCGCGACCTATTTGGAGACTCAGGAGTATCTGGCGCCGAAGCGAGTGACATGGGCCGCGGCCGCGCGAATCTTCTTCGACCTGCGCCGACTCGGCAAAACCGTTCGTAGCCCCATCGATTGTTGCATTGCGCAGGTTGCCATCGACAATGGTGTGCTGTTGATTCACCGCGACCGAGATTTCGAGGTGATCGCCGAAATCAGGCCGCTGCAACAGACTTTCGTACGGTGGAATGACTAGAGGCAATTCGTCGGACGAATTGCGGTGGGGCTCCGCCCCAATCTCGGAACAACCGATCGGACGTCAGATATCCGTGGCGAGATCGGCAGCCGCCGCGCGGAGGGACTCGGCGATGGCCGCGATGTCGCCGAGTCGCATGGTGAGAATGCCAAACAGCTCAAACGCAGTGACCTTGTCGTAGTGATGGGTGAGGCGGTTTCTATAACCGGCCATCGCGTGAAAGTGATCTGCAAGCTCCGAATCCTCGATGAGTCCATGTTCCTTGGCGAGTTCGGCAACCTCCCGATACTCGAGACCGGCGAGCCCTTTCCCTTTGGCGAGGAGGTGGCGCGCAACATCGAAAAGCGCCTCGAGCGCTCGGCGAAGTGCGGCGTCGGATGCCAGCGGGTTCCGCCGGTCGGAGGTGAACTCGTCGATCGACCCATGGGGAATTCCCTCGAGGTCGGTGAGGCAGGTGATCACGATCTGGAGTCGATCACCGACGACCTTGAGATCGACAGCGCCTGGGGTCATGAGGTGGCTACTCCAAAAGTATCGATCTCGGCCTGGCGTTGAAAAGGAAGGAGATCGGCGGCACGCCGCATGACCTCGAGTTCGCGCTCATCGGTTGCCGTTGAATCGCAAGTGGCGATCCGGTGGCCGTCAATGGCGCGGAACTGGAAGAGGGGATCGACCCTATCGAGGGGTACAAGATCCACCAGCAGTGGTTGGAAAACCTCCTCGAGCGCAATCTGCAACTCACCAAGACGATCAGTGTCGGGGTCTCTCGAAACGGCGAACACACCGACATCGAGGTCCGATCCTACGGCCGAGACCTGTTCACCTCGGAGAAGACGCAGACCGTCATCAGCGCGGGAACCAAAAAGGTAGACCGACAGGAGCTCAAACTCGCGGCAGATCTCGTGCAGTTCGTTCAATGGTGTCTCCAATTCGAGTCTACCAGCAATTCGTCGGACGAATTGCGGTGGGACTTCGTCCCAACCACCGTCTGCGACGACGGTCAGCCGGGGATGGCGTTGATTCCCTCGACGTTCGAGAGCTCGCGGTCGAAGGTGGCGACAAGCCCCTCGGTTTGATTTCGGGCGACGTTGACGATGGCGGCGTCGACGAGCTCAGTCAATCTCTTCGCTCAAGCGCTCGTTGCCATCCGGATAGGGCTCGGGTTGCAGATCCGCGAGGCTTCGTCGACCGGGCCCGCCCTCCGGCCTCGCGAGCCAGGTGCGAATGGCCTCGTTCATCAGCTCACCGACGGTGGCGCCGCGCAGCGCGGCGTGGGCTTTGAGCTGGCGATATACGTCCTCGTCGAGGTTTCGAATGGTGCGATCCATGTGTTCATTGTAACACTTGCAATTCGTCGGACGAATTGCGGTGGCTCGCTCCGCTCGCCAGTCTTTTTCTCTTAGCCTAGATCATGCCGGATCGTGATGGCATATGTCGACGGCTTGGTGGCGCAGTCTGATCGTGTGCTTAGTCGAGTTCGGCGACGGCAATGCCGCCGCTTGCCAGGGTTACGGTGTCGGAGGCGTTG
>Ga0316198_10001583_pt1 | contig 13439 bp, 13 predicted proteins | sample OudBieAanoxic_MG_FD_204935 | JGI IMG/M metagenome (GOLD analysis project Ga0316198, IMG submission 204935) | Coastal sediment microbial communities from Oude Bieten Haven, Netherlands - site A anoxic | ecosystem: Environmental > Aquatic > Marine > Coastal > Sediment | place: Netherlands...
CCCATGTCCGCATGACGCGCGCCAAGGTGCACATCCGCAAGGTGAAGCAGCAGGGGCATGTGTCGGACCGTGTCCCTTTCCCTCTGGTCGCGGCCCGGCAGGCGTGACGACACTCGCGACGACGCTCTCATTGTGCCACTCGACCACGCCGCGGACGCCGCTACCACGGTCCCCGTGGTAGCCGGTACTCGCGGTCTCCGAGCGGGCCGAGCGGACCCGCTCCCAGCGTGACCCGGACACGCCATTGCCGGTTCTGCGGCCTCGGTGTACCCTCGCCCGAGCATTCCGGTGCGCCCCACCAGAACGGGACCTCGGGACAGAACTGGGACATACGGCGCCCGGCACTCCAGACGCCTACGCCCGCCTGTTTCAGCCTGCCTGATAGGACGCAGCGGACCGAAGATGCAAGCTATCGCGCCCCAGGAGGTCATAGGTGTCGTATACGGATCGAACCCTCACATGTGTCGACTGCAGCGTGGAGTTCGTGCACTCCGCTGCCGACCAGGAGTTCTACGCAGAGAAGGGGTTCGTGTCCGATCCCAAGCGCTGCCCCAGCTGCAGAGCCGCGCGTCGGGCCATGCGTGATTCGGGTGGCTACGAGACGCGCGATATCGGCGGCCCGCGCGGCTACGAGCGTGGCGAGTATCGGGCGCCGCGCGAGTACTTCGCGGTCATCTGCTCCGAGTGCGGCAACGCCGCCCAGGTGCCCTTCAAGCCGCGCATGGACAAGCCGGTCTACTGCTCCGACTGCTTCCGCACGGTCCAGGCCCGCAACGCAGAGCAGGCCGAGACTGCCTGACCTCAAGATACCCACGGCGATGCACGCGGCCACCCCGAAAACGGGGTGGCCGTCCTGATTCGGTGGCCGGCGGCGAGAGTAGACTCGGAGGGCTGACGCGCACACCCACGCGCCTGGACCGGATCACCAACAGGTCACCCGACCGACGCCATGAGGTAGAGGGACAACATGAGCGACGCACCGCGCACCAAGATCACCTACGCCACCCTGCGCGCGGACAACGAGGAGCTGCACGCGGCCTTCGAGGCGGCCGTGGTGGCGGCGCGCGCGCGCCTGGGCGGTGGCCACCGCAACATCATCGGCGGGAAGGAGCGGGCCGGCGACGGCGAGTTCGAGCTGCGCTCCCCCATCGACCAAGACGTGCTGGTGGGCCGGTTCGGCCGGGCCTCCCGGCGCGACGTGCAGGATGCGATCGCGGCAGCGCGTGCGGCGCAGCCGGCGTGGCACGCGCTGGGGTGGGAGCGGCGCGTCGAGATCATGACCGCCGTCGGCGACCTCATCAGCGAGCGCGCCATGGAGTACGCCGCGCTCATGGCCATCGAGGTGGGCAAGAACCGCTTGGAGGCCATCGGCGAGGTCGAGGAGAGCGCCGACCTCATCCGCTACTACGCCCGCATCGCGGTCGAGAACGGCTTCTACCAGAAGCCCATGGACAATCTCGGCGATCCAGCCACGCACACGCGCTCGATCCTCAAGCCGCACGGCGTGTTCGGCGTCATCGCGCCCTTCAACTTCCCCCTCGCCCTGGCGGCCGGCCCGGTCGGGGGTGCACTGGTGGCAGGCAACACGGCCGTCTTCAAGCCGGCCAGCACAGGCGCCATGAGCGGCGTGCTGCTGATGGAGGCCCTGCGCGACGCGGGCGTGCCCGACGGCGTATGCAACCTGGTCATGGGCCCGGGCGAGACGGTCGGTGACGAGCTGGCCGGAAGCGAGGCCATCGACGGCATCGTCTTCACCGGCTCGTACGAGGTGGGCATGGGCCTGCAGCGCAACTTCACCAAGTCCTACCCGCGTCCCTGCATCATCGAGATGGGCGGCAAGAACCCGGCCATCGTGATGAAGAGCGCCGACCTCGACAAGGCCGCTGAGGGCATCGTGCGCGCGGCCTTCGGCTTCGGCGGCCAGAAGTGCTCGGCCAACAGCCGTGTCTACGTCGAGCGTGAGGTCCACGACGAGCTGGTCCAGAAGCTGGTCGAGAAGACCGAGGCGTTGAGCCTGGGCGATCCCCTGGAGCGCGAGGTGTTCCTGGGCCCGGTGACCGACCAGCGCGCGGTCGACCGCTTCAACCAGGCCGTGGCCGAGGCCCGCGCCGAGGGCACCGTCTACGTCGGTGGCGAGAACCCGACCGACGGCGACTTCGCCCGCGGCTTCTACGTGGAGCCGACGGTGGTGGGCAACCTGCCCCAGGACCACCGGCTCTTCCGCGACGAGCTCTTCGTGCCCTTCACGGCCGTGGCCCCGGTCGGTTCGCTCGACGAGGCCCTGGAGCAGTGCAACGGCGTGGTCTACGGCCTCACCGCCGGCATCTACAGCGAGGTCGAGGCCGAGGTCGAGCAGTTCCTCGACGGCATCCACACCGGCGTGCTCTACGTCAACCGGCGCGCCGGCGCCACCACCGGCGCCTGGCCGGGGGTGCAGCCGTTCGGCGGCTGGAAGGGCTCCGGCTCCACGGGCAAGTCGGCCCTGGGCCCCTACTACGTCGCGCTCTTCCTGCGCGAGCAGTCGCACACCATCGTCGACTGAGCCGCGGCGGTGGCTCCCGGGGCCCCTATACTCGCCATCCATCGTGCATACGGTTGATGCAGAGGGAGAGCGAAGGAGGGACCGTGACGCAGGCGAAGCTCGTTGAGATGGACCAGGACGTCGCTCCGCGCCTCGTGACGGAGGTGCCCGGCCCCAAGGCCCGGGCGCACGTGGAGTACGACCACACCTGGTCGTCGCCGAGCCTGCCGCGCGCCTACCCCTTCGTGCCGGTGCGCGGCCGCGGCGCCGAGGTCGAGGACATCGACGGCAACGTCTTCGTCGACTTCTGCGCCGGCATCGCGGTCAACTCCACGGGCCACTCGCATCCCGCCGTCATCAGCGCCATCAAGGAGCAGGCGGAGGAGCTGGTGCACTACAGCGCTTCCGACTTCTACCCGCCCATCTACGCCCGCACGTGCGAGGCCATCGCCGAGACCGCACCGATCAGCGGAGCCAAGCGCGTCTACCTCGGCAACAGCGGAGCCGAGGCCGTGGAAGCCTCACTGAAGCTGGCACGGGTGGCCACGGGCCGGCACGCCGTCGTCTCCTTCCTGGGCGGGTTCCACGGCCGCACCATGGGTGCCGTCTCGTTGACCGCCTCCAAGGCCCAGTACCACGCCGGGCTGGCGCCGCTGGTCAGCGGCATCTACCACGCGCCCTACGGCCACGCCGCCGACCTGGCCTGGTTCGAGGAGGTCCTCTTCGACAAGCTCGTCCCGGCCGACGAGGTCGCGGCCGTGCTGGTCGAGCCGGTCCAGGGAGAGGGAGGCTACATCGTGCCCGGGGCCGGCTTCATCAGCGGCCTGGGTGAGCTCTGCGAGCGCCACGGCATCCTGCTCATCGCCGACGAGATCCAGTCGGGCGCGGGGCGTACGGGCCGCATGTGGGCCATCGAGCACTTCGGCGTCGAGCCGGACATGCTGCTGAGCGCCAAGGGCATCGCCTCGGGCATGCCCCTCGCGGCGGTGGTGGCCCGGGCCGAGATCCTGGAGGCCTGGGGCAAGGGCGCCCACGGCTCCACCTACGGCGGTAACCCCGTCGCCTGTGCCGCCGCCATCACCACCATCGAGCTGCTGCAGACGGGCCTCATCGAGAACGCCGCCGCGCGCGGCCGGCAGGGCCTCGAGGCGCTGCGGGAGATGCAGGCGGCGCACCCGGAGAGCGTCGTGGACGTCCGAGGCCTGGGCCTGATGCTGGCCCTCGAGCTGGCCACGCCGGAGACCGCGGAAGCGCTCGAGCACGAGGCCTTCAGGCGCGGCCTGCTGGTGCTGGGCTGCGGCCACAAGTCGGTGCGCCTCTCGCCGCCCCTCGTCATCGATGAGGCCACCATGGCCAGCGGGCTGGAGGTGCTGGCGCAGTCGGTGGAGGTGGTCGCGACCCGCTGAGCCGGCCGCCCGCCGCCCGCTCGCGTCGGCACAGGTACTAGCCCGGGCGCCCTCGCCAACCCCTCCCAGCGTGGACTGCGCGCACCGTTTTGTGGAAGCGGTGATGTGCGGTGCGGTTGGTGGTCCTTACCGGACCGGTACCTCGCTGATAGAACTTCGGTACTGCCTCCCCCCTGACCTCAGGGCCGGAACCTCTCCCGGCAGGGCGACACCAAGGTCGCGCCGCCGTCCGGCCCCGGAAGAACACCTCGCAGGGGGCAAGATCGGAGGAACGCAAGATGCGTGCCAGCACCGCACCCGGGACCGAGCCCACTGCCTCGGCGGAGACGCTCGAGCAGACCGTCGAGGCCACGTCGGCGAGGCGCCGCGAGCGCAGCCGCGGCCAGGCTCTTGTCGAGTTCGCCATCATCCTTCCCGTCTTCTTCCTCGTGGTTGCCGGCATGTTCGACCTCGGCCTCGGCGTCTACTCGGATCTGACCCTGGTCAACGCCGCCCGCGAGGGCGCCCGCCTCGGCGTCATCGATCCGGGCAACACCAGCGCCATCGAGGACCGTGTCCGCGCCATGGCCAACAACCTGGACGATTCGAAGCTCACCGTGACCATCGCCTGCGAGCGCCCGGCCGGCGGCAGCAGCATCTTCAAGGCCTGCACCGCGCCGCTGTGGCAGCCAGGTGACGCCACCAAGGTGACCGTCGACTACCAGTACTCGGTCTTCTTCCCCGCCCTCTTCGGCACGGAGATCCCCCTCTCCTCCGAGTCGAAGATGCGCATCGAGTAGCGACCCGTCCGCCGGCAGCGCGTTCCTCCGCCAGGCAGTACCGAACGCACGCCGGCCTCGCTCCGATCCGACTCCAGGACTCGCCGCATCAAGGACGACAGCATGAACTCCCTCCACTGGGCCCGCAGGGGCACCATCACGAGTCGCGGTCCCGGGGACCAGTCCAACGAGCGCACCCGTACCGCCCAGAGCGGACAGGCGCTGGTGTTGTTCGCCATCTTCTTCACCGTCGTGCTCGGAGCAGCCGCGCTGGTCCTGGACCAAGGTCTCCTGCGCAAGGCCAACTACGACCTCGTCAACGCCCTGGATGCCGGAGCGCTGGCCGGGGTACCGATGGTCATCGACGACCCGTCCGAGGCCGAGGCGACCGCTCGCGAGTACGTTCAGCTGAACTACCCGGGCGACCTGCCCGACAGCGATATCGGCGTCGGCTTCCGCTGCCTCATCGGTACCGATAGCGGCGCCGCCCGCACCAGCGACGTGCCCCGCGTCTGTGACCCGGGTCCGGGTGCGACCTGGACGATCGACGGCGACATCGCCTACACCACCTGCACGCCCACGCTGGGCCATGTCTGCAACACCATCGTAGTGAGCGGTCCGGCCACGGTGGACTACAACTTCGCGCCCGTGCTGGGCGTGTTCGAAGGTTCGACGGGCGCGCGCAGCGCGGCCGCCTGCAAGGGCGCCTGCGGGGAGCCCCCGGAGATCCCCGTCGACCTGGTCATGATCCTCGACCGCACCGGCTCCATGAACGGCGTCGACACGGAGAATGCACGCAGCGCCGCCGACTCCGTGCGCAAGGTCTACGACCCGCGGCTCCAGTGGATGAGCCTGGGCCTGCTGCATCGCAGCAAGAACGAGAGCGGCTGCGTCACCACCGCCGACAACAGCGACGGCTGGTCGGCCGTGCCCTCGGTGGGCCTGCGCGAATGGGTGCCCATCGGCCTCACCGGGATGGGCGCCAGCTTCGGCTCCGACTACGTGTCCGACTCGAGTCCGATGGCCAACGCCATCGCCTGCTTCGACAACTCCGGGGGCCAGGGTACCGATATCGCCGATCCCGTACGCATGGCCACCTACGAGCTGGAGCAGTACGGTCGCGCGGAGGCGGTGAAGGCCATCCTGCTGCTCTCCGACGGCAAGCCCAACAACTCGGCCATGCCGGCCGTCAACACCTCCAGGAACTACTGCGCCGACGCGTTCGAAGCAGCCAAGGCCGCCAAGGCCAAGGGCATCGAGATCTACACCATCGGCTTCGGCCTGGACGTGGAGAAGGACCACATCTGCCAGGACACGTTCGGCGACTGGAAGAACAAGAGCGCGCCCGACCTGCTGGCCGCCATGGCCACCAACTCGGCCAACGACAACGGCTGCCCCGGCACCGAGAACGACGACGGCGACAACTACTTCTGTCTGCCCAAGACGTCCGGCGCCAGCACCGACCTGTCGGAGGTCTTCAAGACGGCCGCGGCCCAGCTCACCGGCCACTCCCGGCTGGTGAACGTCGATTGAGCTGGCGCACCGCTCGGGCGCGTCACAGCCGCATCAGGGTGATGACGACCACGCCCACGGTGACCGCGGCTACGCCGGTCCACTGGCGCTGGCTGATGCGCTCCCCCAGCACGTGGGCGATGAGGGCCGCGATGATGGCGAACTGTGTGGAGAGCACCGCCGTCACCGCGATCGACTCGGCGGCACCCCAGGCGAAGGCGTACATGCCCGCCACCTCGGCCACGGCGGCGAAGACGAGGTAGGGCAGCACGGCCCGCTTGAAACGGAGACGGCGGCCAAGGGCCAGGGGCAGGGTGAAGACGAGTACGCCGGCCACACGGCCCGCCAGCACCACCCAGCCGGCCGGCACCGATTCGCTGGCCCGGCCGGCACCGTAGAGCCCGACGCCGAAGACGACCGCGGCTCCGATCGCGAAGCCGACGTAGCGCGCACCCCCGCCGGCGAGCACGTCGGCGCCGCCGCCGGGCTGTAGCGCGACCACGAAGACCCCCACGGCGATGAGCACGAGCATCGCGCCCAGGAGCGGCGAGGCGGCCTCGCCGGTGAGCACGGCCAGGAGAGCGGCGACCGAACCCTCGGTGGAGACGATGGGCGCGGTCACCGGGACCTTGCCACCGGCGAGGGCGCTGTAGTTGAGGATCATGCCGCCGGCATAGCCCAGGCCGGCCACGGTCAGCCAGGCCAGGTCCTCCTCGGCGGGGGCCTCGGCGGGGGGTTCCAGCAGCACCAGCGGCAGCGTCACCAGCAGCCCGATGAAGACGACCAGGGCGGTGGTCGACCACGGCCCCAGGACGCGGCTTGCGCGCGCCGCCGCCAGCGTCGCGAGGGCCCAGGCGAGGGCGGCACCCAGGCCACCGATGACGGCGATCATGCGTTGAGCCTACGCGCTGGGCGCGGGCCGCTCGCGACCGGGAGCGCGCCCCGGGGCGCGCTCCGCCGGGGCATCGTACCCTGAGGCACGATGAACCGACTCGCTACGCTCCTGGCCGCCGTGCTCGTGGCCGTGGCGACCGTCCCGGTCAGCGCCCAGGAGATGCCCCGCATCATCCCCGTGCTGGCCTCATCGGAGATCGCCCAGGGGCCCAACCGCTTCCTCTTCAGCCTGACCGATCCGGCCGGCGCGCTGCTGGCCGCGCCGGACGTCGAGGTCCGGCTCGAGTTCTACGACAGCGACGTCGATCCCGAGCAGGTCGTCTTCGAGGCCGACGCGCGCTTCCTGTGGGCCATCGAGGGGATGCGCGGCCTGTACGCGGCCGACGTCGAGTTCCCTGACGCCGGTCGCTGGGGCACGCGCTTCTACGCCACCTTCCCCGACGGCACGACCGAGACGGTGCGCGTGGACTACGACGTGTGGGAGGAGACGAGCACGCCGCAGCTCGGAGCTCCCGCCCCGCTCATCGACACGCCCACGGCCGAGGACGTGGGCGGCGACCTCAGCCGCATCTCGAGCGACCCCGAGCCGGTGCCGCGCTTCTACGAGAAGTCCATCCTCGACGCCATCGAGGATGACATCCCCGCGGTCATCAGCTTCGTCACCCCGGCCTTCTGCCAGACGGCCACCTGCGGTCCCACCATCGAGAAGGTCAAGGAGGTGGCGGCCTCGCACCCTGCCGGCGTCAACTTCGTGCACGTAGAGCCGTACCTCATGTGGGTCAAGGACGGCTACCTCCAACCCCTGCTCTCGGAGGACGGCCAGCTGCAGTCGGCGCCCTGGACGGAGCGCTACGGGCTGCGCACCGAGCCCTACGTCATCGTCCTTGACGGCGATGGCCTGGTGCGCGCCAAGTTCGAGGGCGCCATCACCGTGGACGAGCTCGAGGACGCGTTGTGGGAGGCGCTTTCGCCGCTGTAGCCGCTGGCGCCGCGCGCTACGATGGCCGCGTGAGCACGTCCAAGGTGACCACCATGCGGGAGGCCGTGGCGGAGCTCGTGCACGACCGCGACAGCGTGGCCATCGAGGGCTTCACCCACCTCATCTGCTTCGCCGCGGGGCATGAGATCATCCGCCAGCGGCGCCGGGATCTCACGCTCATCCGGCTCACGCCGGACCTCATCTACGACCAGATGATCGCCGCGGGCGTGGCCCGCAAGCTCGTCTTCGGCTGGCTGGGCAACCCCGGTGTGGGCAGCCTCCACGCCATCCGGCGCGTGACCGAGGGCCCCGCGCCCACGCTCGAGCTTGAGGAGTACAGCCACTTCGGCATGGTCGGCCGCTACACCGCCGGCGCCACGGGCCTGCCCTTCTACCCCCTGCGCAGCTACGAGGGCACCGACATGCCCGTGGCCAACCCCGACATCCGTCCGCTGCGCTCGCCCTACGGCGACGAGACCGTCTACGTCGTGCCGCCCATCAACCCGGATGTGACCATCGTCCACGCCCAGCGTTCCGACGCGGCCGGGAACACCCAGGTCTGGGGCCTGGTGGGCAGCCAGAAGGAGATCGCCTTCGCCGCGCGGCACGTCATCGTGGTCGTGGAGGAGCTGGTCGACGAGTCGGTCATCCGGGCCGATCCCAACCGCACGCTCATCCCCGGCCGCATCGTCGACGCCGTGGTAGTAGAGCCGTTCGGCGCCCACCCCTCGTTCGCGCAGGGCTACTACGACCGCGACAACACCTTCTACGTGGAGTGGGACGCCATCGACCGCGACCGCGCGCGCACCGCGGCCTGGCTCGACGAGTACGTGCACGGCGTGTCCGGGCGGGTCGAGTACATGGATCGCCTGGGCGCGGATGTGCGCGAGCGCATCAGGCCGACCGGCCGCGCCCTGGCCGGCCCCATCGACTACGGCGAGTACAAGTGAGCGAGCCCGCCTACACGCCCAACGAGATGATGATCGCGGCGGCCGCGCGCGAGCTGGCCGGACAGCGCGTCTGCTTCGTGGGCATCGGCCTGCCCAACATCGCGGTCAACCTGGCGCTGCGCACGGTCGCACCAGACCTGGAGCTCATCTACGAGGCCGGCGCCTACGGGGCCCAGCCGGCTCGCCTGCCGCTGTCGATCGGCGACCCCACCATCGTCACCGGCTCGCTCTCGGTGATGAGCCAGGCCGATCTCTTCGGGCTCTACCTGCAGGGTGGCCTGGTGGACGTGGGCTTCCTGGGTGCCGCCCAGATCGATCGCTACGGCAACATCAATTCCACCGTCATCGGCGAGTACGCCACGCCCAGGGTGCGCCTGCCGGGCTCGGGCGGAGCGAACGAGATCGCCCTCCACTCCCAGCAGGTCTTCGTCATCATGCGCCAGTCGCGTCGCTCGTTCGTCGAGCACATCGACTTCCGCACCAGCCCCGGGCACCCACCCGGTGGCGGCTCCCACCGCGGGCCGACCGTGGTGGTCACCGACCTCGGCGTCTACCACTACGACGACGATGGGCAGATGCGCCTCGACACGCTGCACCCGGGCTCGACGCTCGACGACGTCCGCGCGGCCATGGAATGGGAGGTGCACGTGGCGCCCGACCTGGCAGAGACGCCACCTCCGAGCGCAGAGGAGCTGCGGCTCATGCGCGAGGTGCTGGACCCCGAGCGGCGCTACATCGGCCAGGCCGCCACGCCCTGAGCGCTAGCCACGCGCGAAGATCCGGCTCTGCCACACGAGGTAGATGCCCAGGCCGATCATCACCAGCGGGATGACGACGGCGAAGCTGACGTCGAACGGCAGCGCATCGGAGGTGTCGGCCAGGCCGATGACGCCGAGGATCAGGCCGACCCACAACGCGTACTCGCGGCGGACGCCCTGGAAGCGCGCGAGGCCCCAGCCGAGGAGGAAGGCGATGCCGATGAAGAGCGTGTTCCAGCCGTCCCCGGTGAGGATGTCGAAGTCGCGGCCCACGCTGGCCAGGCCCCAGGCGATGAGCACGAGCGCGGGCATGGTCGCGCCCACGACGCGCCCGTAGAGCCAGGCCGCCGCGAAGGCGACGCCGGCGGCGAGGATGATGAGCGAGCCGAAGGAGAGGTCGGGGATGAGGATCTCGATGAGCAAGCCGATGCCGAGCACCAGCAACAGGACGGCGAACCAGGGGAACGAGCCCGCCTGGGACGACCAGCGGTAGACGCGTACGTAGGGCTGCTGCGGCGGCGCCTGGTAGCCGCCTGGGCCGGTCGGCTCCGGCGGCCGCGACGGCTCGGCTGGCGGAGGCTGCTGTGCGCCACCGGGCGGTGGCGGCCCGACCGGCTTGGCCCGCCGTGCTGGATCAGTCATGGACCGAATCGTAGCCCGAGCGCAGGCTTCTCGACGTCCCATCTTCGAAGGCCGGCCCCGCAGGGCCGGTCGATGGCTCGGAACAGCCTGGTCGCCGGCTACGGTGACGCTGCCGAGATGCCGCGGATGATGATCACGAAACGAGCGTTCGAGGGATCCGTGCCCAGAGGGATCCTCTCATGTCGGCGTCCAGCCTTCGCGGACCTGGTCTTCTCGGCGGACTTCTCGGATTCAGGCCGCCCATCGAACGACGCGGCCAGCCGCCAGTAGTCGTTGGCATCGGAGTCGTTCCACGACAGGTTGTCGGCCTTTCGCCAGCCGGCGGGACCGACGTTGTCGCGCTGCGTGGACTGCCGGCGCTCGTAGTAGAACTCCACCCGCATGTCGGAGCCGTTGCGCCAGGCGATCGCTGCACACGGCCAATCCGGACCGCGCGGCGGGATCTCGCCGAGCCACTCGTACGCTGGATCCGTGTCTGCGTTGTCGAACAGCACCATCTTCGGTGCGAACCTGGTGAGCACGACGGTCTTGTCCCAGCCGGGCGTGATGTTCAGCTTCTTCTTGGCGATGAGCGTGCCGCCGCAGGTCTTGTCGGGGTTGTACTTGAAGAAGCGCAGCAGCTTGCTGCCGGTGCCGATGACGTCCTTCTCGTACTTGCTGCCGTAGGCCTTGCCGGAGCGCTGCTCCTTACCGTTCAGCGCAACGTAGCACCGCACAGGCGGGCGTCAAGTGATGGCTCGACCGCATCTCCGCTGCCGCATCTCCGCTGCCGCATCGCCCGACCGCTAGGGCCGCCCGCCGCTCTCGTCGTCCGGCCCCGGTCGCGCCGGCGCACCCAGCCACACGCTGCCGTCGGCGAAGCGCTCGGACTTCCAGATGGGCGCGCGCGCCTTGAGCTCCTCGATGGCATAGCGGCAGGCCTCGAAAGCCTCGGCCCGGTGGGGAGAGGCGGTCACGATGAGCACGCTCGACTCGCCCACAGCCACGTCGCCCACACGATGGACGATCGCCAGGCGGCGCACGCCGAAGCGCGCCTCGATCTCATCGGCGATCTGGTCGAGCACCGAATGGGCCATCGGTTCGAAGGCCTCGTAGCTCAGGCCGGTGACCACCTGGCCGGCGAACCGCTCGGCCTCGGCCTCCTGTCCCGGCGCGGCCGAACCCGGCGACTCACGCGTCTGGCCCACGAAGGCCGCTACGGCGCCGTCGGCCGCGCTGGCCACTTCGGCCCGGAGTCCGTCCAGCAGACCCTTGTCGAGCGAGGCCTCGCGGATCTCGAGGCGCCGGAAGCGGCCCTCGTCATCGGCTCCGGTCGCGCCGCCGGCCACGGGCGGGATGACCGCCAGCTCGTCGCCGTCGGCCAGCCGCTCGTCCGGCTCCACGTAGCTGCCGTTGCGCGCGAAGCGCACGACCCCGCCGGCCGCGGCGATGACCGGCAGGTCGGCCACCAGGGCCTCCCACGCCGCGGCCACGTCGGACCCCTCGGCCAGTTCGAGCTGGTGCTGACGAAGCCCGGTCTGGGCCCGCTGCAGGGCGAAGAGGCGGACGGTGATACGCATCGCTAGACCAGCAGTCCTTCGCCGAAGAGAAGCCCCGCGGCCACGATGGTCGAGGCCATGACCAGAGCGAACTCGATGTAGAGCAGCCCGGTGGCCGACTCCATCGAGCGCGTCAGCGCGGTGCGGTAGGCCATCCAGGTGAGCACCAGCGGGAAGAGCAGGCCCACCACCAGGCGCAGCCAGACGAAGATCATGTTGTCGCCGGTGAGGGCCTCGAAGGGCTCCATGTCGGGGATGCCCGCGGCCATCCACGCGCCGAAGAACAGCAGCTGCACGACCAGCACGAGCATGAGCAGCTGGGTGGTGAGCACGAGCGGCCGCTCGGAGATGCGCGGCGTGACCAGGTACCAGTGAGCCAGCACGACCGCGGCCATGGAGCCGCCGGTGATCGCGGTCAGCGCCAGCAGCTGGACGAAGATGGAGACGCTGAGGGGCTCGCCGCCACCCCACGACCAGGCGCCGAGGAAGAGTGCACCGACGCCGGCCAGGATGGCCAGGGCACCCAGCCACAACGCCCGCCCGCTGCGGCGCAGGCGGACGCCCGAGACCAGGGCCAGTAGCGTGAAGGCCGCGATGGCGGCGCGGCGAGGCTCGTCCAGGTCGGCGCTCCCCTCGATAGCCAGCTCCGTCGGTGGCGGCAGGCCCCATTCGACCAGCAGCCAGCCGAGCCCGATGACCGCGGCCAGGAAGCCGCTGAAGCCGAGGAAGCCGGCGGTCGCGTCGGTCGTCTGGCGCAGCACCCAGATGAGGGCGAAGCTGCCCAGCGCGAGGCTGCCCAGCAGGACCCACGTGACATAGCTGAGGCTCTGGACGATCTGCTGCGTCTCCACGCAGCCGAGTGTACGGCTCTAGACCGGAGCCCTCTCCAGGCTGCTGTCGTCCTCGGAGTCGGCAGACGGCTCAGCGTCCGGCTCGATCGGCGCCGACGGGCGGCCCGGCGCGGGCGGCAGCAGCGGCGCGGGCCCCGGCTCGGGGCCGCTGTCCACGATGAGCGTGCCCGCGGCCAGCGCTTCGATGTCGATCTTGTCGAGGCCGACGTTGGTGCCCGGGCGGCCCAGCAGGTAGCCCTGGCCGGTGGTGATGCCAAGCTCGCGCAGCGAGTTGAGCTGCTCGGCGGTCTCCAGGCCCTCGGCGATGGCGGCGGCACCCTGCCGGGCGGCGAGGTCCATGAGCGAACGCACGACGGCGCGAGAGGAGTCGTGCTGGGCGCCGTCCTGCACCAGCGAGAGGTCGATCTTCATGATGTCGAACTTGACCTGGCTGAGCAGGCGCAGACCGGCATTGCCGGCGCCCACGTCGTCCGCCGCGAGGCGCACGCCGGCGCGCTGCAGAGAAGCCACGCTGCGACGCAGGCGATCAAGGTCGGTGATGGCCTCGCGCTCGGTCAGCTCCACGATCACGCGGCCGGGGTTGACCTGGTAGCGGGCCAGGATCTCGAGCAGCCAGGAGGCGGTGAAGTC
>Ga0316198_10001584_pt1 | contig 13436 bp, 13 predicted proteins | sample OudBieAanoxic_MG_FD_204935 | JGI IMG/M metagenome (GOLD analysis project Ga0316198, IMG submission 204935) | Coastal sediment microbial communities from Oude Bieten Haven, Netherlands - site A anoxic | ecosystem: Environmental > Aquatic > Marine > Coastal > Sediment | place: Netherlands...
CAGCTTAAGAGTAGCACGGTAGGCCTTGTCGCCGGCCATCAGGTACTCAATCAGTCGTGTCGCGGTGCCGACGGCAACCGGCAGAACCCCGGTCGCCATCGGATCGAGCGTGCCGGCATGTCCGACCCGACGCGTTTTCACCATACGGCGGACCTGGCGAACCACATCGAAGGAGGTCATACCGGCCGGTTTATCGATAATCAGGAGACCGTTCATTTAAGATCGGCAAGCAGCAGGGCAACCTTGTCGTACACCCATTTCTGGACTGTCTCGAGATCCCCGTCGGCTGTCGCACCTGCAGCGTTGTGATGGCCACCGCCGTGCATGGCCCTGGCCAGCGCGCCGACATCGATATTGCCCTTGGAGCGAAATCCGACTTTGAAGGTTTTCTGATCCAGCTGTCGGAAGAAAATCGCGACCTCTACCCCACGTATCGACCGGGGATAGTTAATAAACCGGTCTGTGTGTTCTTCCTGGGCGCCTGACTTGTCATACATGTCCAGCGTGACCGCGAGCGAAGCATACCTGCCACATGCAGAGATTTGCAGGCTTGGCAAGGCCATGGCGAGCAGACATAGTCGCTCCTTCTCCTGGCTTTCATAAAGGCCGGAGGCAATCGACCAGGGGTCAACGCCAATTTCGATCATTTCACCAGCAACCCGGAAAGCTTCCGGATTGGCATTGGAGTAACGGAACGAGCCAGTGTCGGCAAGAATTGCAGTATAGATGCAGGTGGCAACGTCCAACGAAAGCGTATGCCGTGCTGCCTGCAGAATGCGATAAATCATAACACCCGTGGCACAGGCTTCGGTGTCAACATAGTAGATATGACCAAAATCTTCTGAACAGGGGTGATGATCGATATTGACGAGTTTGCGGCAGCGTTCTTTGATCCAGCCCCCGGCCCGTTTCAATTCACCGGCGTCAAGAACAAAACCGACATCAAAGACCTGTGCATTGACCGGCTCATTGACGACCGAGGCATATCCGGGAAGAAAAGCATACTCCAGGGGCGCGCGGTCATGATTGTATGCAACCACATCCTTACCCATCTCCCGCAACATGTTGGCCAGGGCCAAAGTCGAACCGATCGCATCACCATCGGGGTTTTCGTGGGAGGCGACCAGAAAGGTCTGGCTCTGTTGGATGAGTTGCAGAATCGGTTCAATCATCTTCTTGCAGATCGGGTTTGACTTCGCTCAGGAGTTTTTCGATACGCTGGCCATAATCAAAAGACGCATCATAGATGAAGTGAACTTCAGGGATATGCCGCAGGCGCAGGACTTTTCCAAGCTGTTGCCTGACGAAGGATGAACTGCTGTCCAGTCCTGACTGGGTCTGGCCACGGTCGTCCTGGCTACCCATCAGCGTATAGTAAACTTTGGCCTGTCGCAGGTCTGATGTGACATCGACCGAGGTGATCGTAACAAACCCGATGCGCGGGTCTTTGAGCCCCTTGATCAGCAGGTTGGATATCTCTTTGTGGATGGTTTCAGCCACCCTTTGTGCGCGTTGTGAAGCCACCTTCAACGATCCCTGTTTTCAGTAATGGATGAATTCCGTATCGGCATTAATCAGATCGACTTCGCTGTTATCCAGTATGTCATCTTCGATGCGCGCCAGGATCGGTGCGACAACCTGCTCCGAAGTATTAATGACAGCGAATCCCAACAAACTCCTCTGCCAGAGGTCCTGGTGGCCGATCTCGGCACAGCTGGCCGGAAAACGATTTCGGCAACGGGTCAGGATTTTCTGTATCATACCACGCTTCTGCTTGAGACTCTGTGGTGCATGCAGGCGCAGATCAATTTGCAGGACGCCAATTACCATTGCGAGAACATCTGCAGATTAAAGGGATGTTTTCTCTTCCTTGATCTCGTATACCTCGATGATATCACCAGGCTTTATATCGTTGTAATTCTCGAGCCCGATGCCACACTCGTAGTTCGTGCCGACTTCCTTGACGTCATCCTTGAAACGGCGCAGGGACGACAGCTTGCCGGTCCAGATCACGACATCGTCGCGCAACAGGCGAGCATGCGCGTTGCGCTGGATTTTACCGGAAACCACGTAGCAACCGGCGATGGTGCCGACCTTGGTGACATTGAAGGCCTCACGTACTTCGGCACGACCAAGGTCAATTTCCTTGAGAGTCGGCGCGAGCAGACCTTCCATAGCATCCTTGATGTCATTGATGGCATCGTAGATGACATTGTAAAGACGGATGTCAACACCTTCGAGTTCGGCAAGGTTGGCGGCTTTCGGTGCAGGGCGCACATTGAAGCCGAGAACGATCGCATCGGATGCAGCAGCCAGACTGATATCGGTCTCGGTAATACCGCCGACGCCTGAGTGGATGACGATCAGTCGACAGGCGTCTGTAGACAGCTTGGTCAAAGTATCAGCCACGGCCTCGACAGATCCCTGAACGTCGGCTTTGACCACGACCTTGAGCTCTTTGACATCGCCCTCCTGGATACGGGCGTAAAGTTGCTCCAGCGAAATCTTGCTGTTCTTTGCCAGTTCGGCTTCACGGATCTTGTGATGTCGATGCTGCGCGACTTCCTTGGCAATCCTCTCATCTTCGACAGCATGGAACGATTCGCCGGCTTCCGGAACACCCGACAAACCGGTCACCTCGACCGGGAAGGAAGGCCCTGCCTTATCGACAGGCTTGCCACGGTCATCAGCCATTGACCTGACGCGACCGAAATGCAGGCCGGCAACGATCGGGTCGCCCACTGTCAAGGTCCCCTGCTGCACCAGCACTGAGGTAACAGGACCGCGGCCCTTGTCAAGACGTGCCTCGACGACCGTGCCCTGGGCTCTTTTATCGGGATTTGCTTTGAGTTCCAGGACTTCGGACTGCAGCAGGATCATCTCCAGTAATTGGTCGATGTTGGTCTTTTCCTTGGCCGAGACGTTAACGTAAATCGTGTCGCCACCCCAGCTTTCCGGGAGCAGTTCCAGCTCCGAAAGCTCCTGCATGACCCGGTCAGGATTGGCGTCAGGCTTGTCGATTTTGTTGACCGCGACGATAATCGGCACACCGGCAGCCTTGGAGTGGTTGATCGCTTCTTTGGTCTGCGGCATGGCGCCATCATCGGCAGCGACCACCAGAACAACGATATCGGTGACCTGGGCGCCGCGAGAACGCATTGCGGTAAAAGCCTCGTGACCGGGGGTGTCGAGGAAAGTCATCTTGCGGCCATCCAGGTCAACATCGTAAGCACCGATGTGCTGGGTGATGCCGCCGGCTTCTCCTTCGGTCACCTTGGCTTGACGAATTGCGTCAAGCAGACTGGTCTTGCCATGATCGACATGACCCATGATCGTAATAACCGGGGGACGGGCTACCAGCTTGCCATCATCATCACCCTGTTCAGCGATTCCGGAATGGGACAGGATGGTTTCCTCGTCAAAGGCCACGTTTTCAACTTCATAACCAAACTCGGAAGCCAGAATCGCCGCTGACTCGAAATCGAGGGGATGGTTAATCGTCACCATCTGGCCCTGACCCATCAGCTCCTTGATCAGGTCGTTGGCTTTGACACCCATACGTTTGGCCAGCTCGCCAATCGTTATGACATCAGTGATCCTGATCTTTCTCTTGATCGCCTTGGACTGGGTAATTTCTGTCTTCTTGGCCGGACGGTTCGATTTCCTGCCCTTGCGGTAACGCTCGTTACGGTCAGGTTCATAGACCTCCCTGCGACTCTTGCGCCGCGGCCCGTCAGTATCTGTTCGACCGGTGTCGCGCCCTTTCTTTTTCTTTTTCGCTGAACGCCCTTCTTTCTCTGAAGGCATGTCCGGTTGAACGGTCGGGATTCCAGGGGCTGCGGGACGTCCTGCGGGTCGTCCAGTTGGACGCGCAGCAGGACGGGCTGTCGGGCGATCCTGCCGTTTACGTTCACCGGTCTCGGGCTTCTTGCCTCTTTCGGCAGCGGCACCCTGACGTCGCGGCCTCTCTGCCGGGGTCGGCAATTCAACCCGGCCGAGGATTTTGGCACGGACCGGTTCATTCTTTGCTTTTTTCTTTGGCGCGGTCTGATCAGCTATTTCCAGCTGAGCCTCGGCTCCTTCTGTTGCTTCAGCTTTGGGCCCTGCCTGTACTTCTTCTGCTGCCTCGGCAGTTACTTCTTCGGCAATGGCTTGTTCCTCAACAGGGGCTTCAGTGGCGGCCTCTTCCTCGACAGGGGCTTCAGCAGCGGCCTCTTCCTCGACAACCGGCTCTTCCTTGACAACAGTCTTGCGGCGTCGGCGTATCAAACCGGAGCTGATACGTTCTTCCTTGACCTTGACTTCGACGTTCTCCTCAGCCTCAGGAGCCTCGACTTTCCTGCCAGCCTGTTCAGTCTCGAACTTCTGCGCGACGTCTTCTTCAACTGCGCTCATATGGTTCTTGACCTCGATGCCGGCCTGTTGCAGCTTCTCGACAACTTCCTTGTTGTCCAGGCCCATTTTGGTCGCCAATTCATAAACACGAATTTTAGCCATTAACTTTCCCCTGAAATATCCTTATAACGGCGCAAATCACCAATGAATGCATCCGCCAACTTACCATCGGGCAAACCAACAACACTTCTTTCCGCACGCCCGAGTATGCGGCCAAGTTCCATTTTGTCGAATAATTCCGTCGTCAATACATTATGACGTTGTGCTTTCCGTCTGATCTTCTCGCCGATCTGCGGCGAGATGTCTTCTGCCAGGGCTATAATCGACAGCGACTTCCTGTGAGTCAGTGCATCGAGCACAGCATTGCTGCCGGCGACAAAGCTTGCCGATTTGCGCGCCATCCCCAGTAAATTCGCAAGGTGCTTAAGCAGTTCCTGGGCCACCTTGTCAGCCAGACCTGATACATCTGCAGGCTGGCACTCGCTGCGGAAAGCCCGGCTGAACTGCTGCCTGCCCACGGCCGCTTCCATGCATTGGCGACTGTTGCAGAGATAGGCGCCACGGCCGGGTAAACGGCCTTTCAAGTCTGCCAGGATTTCACCATCGGGCGATCGCACAAAGCGGATCAGTTCTGACTGATCCTTGACCTGGCGACACCCGAGACAGGTGCGCTGCGGCTGCTTGCGCCCTTCTGCCATCAGCTCTCCCGGCTCTCGTCGCCTGACAGCTCAGCCATTTTTGCTTCAAATGCGCGCGTGACCGTAACACGTTTTTCGCCAACTTCTTTACCGGCGATATCTTCAACGGCCTCTGCAGACTTGATCATGGCGACTGCGTCCTTGGCACTCATCGCCGAGAACAACCCTTCAGGTGTCTCAGCTTCATCTTCGGCGCTGCGGCCGCCACCGGTCAATTCCTCGAGTTCAGCCTCTGCAGCACGCGTCTCACTGATGATATCTATCTTCCAGCCGGTCAGCTTGGCAGCCAACCGCACATTCTGGCCCTTTTTACCGATTGCCAGTGACAGCTGATCGTCGGGAACAATAATTTCCAGCGACTCTTCTTCGTTGTCGACGTAGACCCTGGTGACTTCAGCGGGGGCCAGTGCCGAGCAGGCAAAACGTGCAATGTCTGGCGTCCAGTTGATAATGTCGATCTTTTCACCACGCAGTTCGGAGACCACGTTCTGGACGCGTGCGCCGCGCATACCGACACAAGCGCCAATCGGATCAACGTCCGGGTCGTTGGAAAGTACGGCGATCTTGGCGCGACTGCCAGGCTCGCGGGCAACGGATTGGATTTCGACAATCCCTTCGGCGACTTCCGGGACTTCAATGCGGAACAGTTCCGCCAACAGGCCCGGATGAGTCCGTGACAGGATAATCTGTGGGCCCTTGGTGGCCATGCGCACATCGGAGATGTAGGCACGAACCCGGTCACCCTGGCGGTAATTTTCACGCGGGACTTGCTCACGATGAGGCAATAAAGCCTCGGCGCGGCCCAGATCGACGATCAGGTCGCCACGCTCGTAGCGACGGACGATACCGTTGACCAGCTCACCAAGACGATCCTTGAATTCATTGTAAACACCTTCACGTTCTGCCTCACGAACCTTCTGAATGATAACCTGCTTGGCAGTTTGGGCAGCGATACGGCTGAAGCTGCTTGCATCCATCTTCATGCCGAGCGAGTCACCAACTTCGACGTCAGGGTCGATTTCGCGAGCCTCAGACAGGTCGATCTCCTGGTAGGAGTTTTCCACTTCATCAACCACAGTGACAAACTCGAAGACTTCCACTTCACCGGCTTCATCATTGTAGTGGGCTTCGAGCTCGCGGGTATTGCGATACTTCTTGTTTGCTGCCGACAATACCGCGGCCTCCAGTGCTTCGACCAGAACGTCGCGATCAATTCCCTTGTCTTTGACCACCTGGTCGATAATGTGATTCAGGTTGATATTCATCCCTTCCCCCTGCATACCATCCACATTATTGCGGTGGCTGCTGTTGAAGTCTTTTTATAGTGTTAAATGTTAAAGGTTAATGTGTAAGAAACTGTTTTTAAGGTTCTTCCACCAGGTTGGCTTTTTCCAGATCGGCAAGGGCAATCATCGCCAGGCCGCCGCGCTTGTCGTCCAACTCTATGCGAATCATGTCGCCTTCCAGGCCGAGCAGCTCGCCGGTAAAGGTTTTTCGGCTGTGACCTCGCCTGTCAGGATCGAGCATGCACAGCGTCTTGACTTTGATCTTCTGACCTGCGAAACGCTCAAAATCTGCCGGTTTCTTCAAAGGCCGGTCCAGACCGGGTGATGAGACTTCAAGCCGATAAGCCGTCTTGATCGGGTCCTCGATTTCGAGGATCGCGCCGACTTCCCGACTGACCGTGACACAATCATCGAGAGTGATGCCGCCAGGCTTGTCAATGAAGACACAGAGGGCCATACTGCTGCCCTCCTTCTTGTACAGAAGGTCAACAAGCTCATAACCGAAATCATCGAGGATCGGTACAATTAATTCTTCTACCTGTGCCTGAATCTCATGCCGCATCTTTTTTCCAAAACGAAAAAAAGCGAGCCGCGAAGCTCACTTTTCAGATGAAAAGTTAATTGAATGCTTTCTATCAAAAATTGATCTGCATTGCAAGGAAAAACGTTGATGTACAGGAAAGGCTTTAAGTCTGACAACTGACCGCTGACCGTCTCTCCAACAAAGTCATACTCTCTATATGCCAGGTTTGCGGGAAGTGGTCGAAAGGTCTGCTTGAGACGACCCGGTATCCGTCATGCACCAGGGGTTGCAGATCACGGGCCAGGGTTGCCGGATCGCAGGAGATGTAGAGGACTCGTTGCGGTCTGGCCTGCAAAATCTCCCGACTGGCATGGGAGCTGCCGCTGCGAGGGGGGTCGAGTACAAGCAGATCTACATCATCATAATTGCCGCAGCTCAATGCCGTCGATGCATCGGCGACGTGAAACTCGACATTTTTCAGGTTATTTGCGTGGGCGTTTTTAATTGCGGCCACCACGGAGGGGGCATGATCCTCGATCCCGGTCACCCGGCCCGCCCGACGGGCAATCGGCAGGCTGAAATTGCCCATACCGCAGAACAGGTCCAGGACATTCTCAGTCCCCTGCAGATCGAGAATTTTGAGCATTTCGACGATCAAGTTGCGATTCTGCGCCGGGTTCACCTGGGCAAAACCTCCGGGGCCATAACCCATGGCTATCGGTGGTTGATCGACAACTACTGTCAGATCTGCCTCGCCATGCACAAGCTCGATGGTATCTTTATGGCCCGACTGTAGACATGCGTTGATCTGATGACGCACCGCAAAGGCCTGCAGCCACAGCTGCAGTTGACGACGGCCTTTCGTCAATCCATGCAGGAGCACCCTGAGGGCGCCATCATCACCGCAAGCCACGTCGACCTGGGTGATACAGTCCGGGCAAGGAGCGTCTGGCAGCTCTTCGTGCAAAAGATCAAGCACATGTTGAATTTGTGGCGGTAGCAGCAGGCACCGTTTTATCTCTACGACAAAATGAGAGCCGGGACGATAAAAGCCAATAACCAGCCCTTTCCCAGTCATATGACACTTGAACTGGACCCGGTTGCGATAATGCCACTCATCAGGCGCCGGGACAATCGGCGCCAGGCATTCCTGCATGGCAACCTTGCTGCGGAGCAGTTGATCGAAAAAAATCTTTTCTTTCCAATGGCTTTGGCCTCGGTAAGAGATGTGCTGCCACTGGCAGCCACCACAGTTGCCGAAATAAGGACATGGCGGCTCACGCCGGTGTTCCGAAGGATCAACCACATCCACCAGTTCAGCTTCGCTATAGCTGGGTTTCGACCTGACGACCCTGCAGACGACCCGGTCGCCGGGCGCCGTCATCGGAACAAACACAGCCTTGCCGTCGCAACGCCCGATACCTCGGCCACCGTGGACCAGCCCGGTAATTTCCAGGTCCTTGATCAATTCAGGCATAGAACCGACCTGATCGCTGTTTGCTCAACTCGGCTGCAACCAGCAGGCGCGGGTAATCAGGACGGGACAGGTAAGTGGACGCATGCCGCATGAAATCATCGACCAGAGCATCACGGGTTTGTTCGACTTCGGCTGAAGGCACACCCATACGCTCAAGGCGCTTTTCCAGCTTGATTTGCTCACCATGGACAGCGATTGCCCGAAGTCGCAGGTCATCATCAGCGAGTAGGTCGAGAGCATAACTGATCGTCGCGACCACGCAGACGCGATGATAGTCGCCAAAATAGCGATTACTTTCGTCGCTGAAACTGATCTCAAGACCGTTGTCCAGGCATTCATGTTTCATCATTGTCGTCGACCTCTCCGGCAAGCAGACGACGCTCATCCTCAATGCGGTCTATTTCACTCATAAGACCGCGCAGAATGCGGACGTCGCGTTCATCCATCCCTGCCCTGCCAAGCATCTGCCGATATGAGCGCATGATGTGTTCAGGATTCTGTGGATTGAGGTACTTGATTCTGAGGAGCGACTTTTGCATATGAGAGAAAAGGATCTCCAGCTGTTCGTTGGTCGCAAGTTTCCTGCTCCCCTGCACCTTGCCTTGTGACTCGCCATGCTGCAGGCAGACTTCATAGAGACAGATCACCACGGACTGGGCCAGGTTCATTGACTGTATCGTACCGCAGGTCGGAATCGTAATCAGGCGCTGGCAGAGGTCCAGCTCTTCGGTCTTCAACCCCTTGTCTTCACGACCGAAAACCATTGCGACCCGGCCCGCATCGAGACGGGGCAGGAGATCGTCCGCAGCATTGTCGGGGTGCAGAAAGTCGGCCCGGTACTTGCCGAAGCGACGCGTGGTCGCATAGGCATAATGGCAATCCTTTAGAGCACTTTCCAGATCAGGATAGACAGTCGCCTGCTCGAGCAGCACGCTTGCCTTGACAGCCATTTTACGGGCTTCATCATCGAGGTGGTCAACTTTCGGCGCGACCAGGCGCAGGGCACTCACCCCGAAGTTTGCCATCGCACGCGCTACCGACCCTATATTCCGTTCGCCACGGGATTCGACGAGAACGACTGTCAGGTTATCCAAAATCATATTAGAACCCAAAGCTGTAAGCTGTAAGCTGTAAGCTGTAAGCTGTAAGCTGTAAGCTGTAAGAGATTACCTAAGAACCCTCATGGAGCCAGAACTTTCTTATAGCTGAAAGCTGACAGCTGACAGCTTTTCTAACCCAAATCCCCCAAATAACTCTGCACGATGGCCGAGGCGACAATTGCAGCAGTTTCGGTGCGCAGAATCCGCGGACCAAGACTGACCGGCAAGAAACCGACGGCCTGTGCCTGTTCGACTTCCTCCCGGGAGAAGCCCCCCTCGGGGCCGATCATCAGGGCGACACTGCGGGGCTTGAATGAACCAAAACCCTCCGTGATTGTCCAGGTGGCAGCCCCTGCGTAAAGCATCAGCTTCAACTCCGCTGATTCAGCGGCAAGCAGTGCTTCGGCGAAAGAGTGAACCGACATGAGCTGCGGCAGCATGGCGCGCCGGCACTGGCGGGAAGCTTTGCTGATCAGGTCCGGCCAGCGATGTGATTTTTTCTGTCCGGCATCGCGTTCTTCAAGGGTTGCCGAGTGCTCAGACTCCATCGGCACAATGCGGGCGACGCCCAACTCGGTAAGTTTCTGCAGGACCAGCTCAAAACGTTCCCGTTCCGGCAAGGACTGATAGACTTCAATAGTCAGGGGACTTTCCACAGGACCGGGCAGACGCTCAAAAGGCATGCAGCTCGGTTGTTCGGGGCCCAGGCTGATGATGCGCGCACGATAAGCCGTCGCTTCCGGGTCAACCAGGGTCATCACTTCACCGGGCCTGGCATGCCAAATAGAGAGGGCATGCAGAGCCTTGGCAGAAAGTCGTGTCTCTTTATCAAGCTGTGGGACATGGTCGAACCGGACCATGCTTTCTGGCCCACCGGCATTAACGCATGACAGGGTTGAATCCAAGCTCACGATAACTCCTGAAACGCTCGCGCGACTCTTCCAGGCGCGTCTCGTCATAGGTTTCGGCAAAGTCGACCACGTGACGGAACTGGCGAATAAACTCGACACGGCAGGGGGCACCCATGATCAGGACGCCTGAAGCATTCGGGTTTGCTTCTTCTGAGACAATGACCACCGGCTCATCGTGACCTTCAACAGAGCCGTTATCATAGACGTGTGGTACGAAAGTACCTTTTTTCCAGGTCCACATGAAGCGGTCGAGGGTTATCCCCTGGTTGTCATCCAGGGTCATAACCAGCACTCGCTGTCCGGCAAGATAAAATTCTTCGGCCAGGTCACATAGAACCCTGGCCCTTTCGGGCCGGTTCAACTTGAAAAATTCCACTTTCGTCAAAAAAATCTCCTGCCATCCTGTTGCGAAGTATTGTGTGCGGCACTCTAGCAAACAGATAATTCCCAGGTCAACAAAAGCGGCATTTTAATCTTGCCTTTCAGTGAGGAGAAGAAACCGTTCCGTACGCGTTGAGCTGTCTGAGTAAAAAGCTCAGACGTCCAGGGCGACGGCCTCTCGAACCCGGCTTTGCTGTTCCGTGACGATCTTTTTCCTGGCCATGGCGAGGTAATTTCCAGACAGAATCAGAATCATTCCGCAAACCCCGTGCAAGGTCCAGGTGTATCCTTCCCAGAAGGTCGAAAGCCCCAGGGCAACAACCGGGAAAAGCAGCGTGGCGTAGGCAGCCCGCCCCGCCCCGATCCTGCCGACCAGGCTCAGGTAACAGCCAAAAGCAATCACCGAACCGAACAGGGCCAGGTAGACCAGCGAGACCAGATATGGGACCGTCATCTCTATGGTGATCGATGTGCCGCTAACCAGCACAATCAACGCCATACAGGCCGAGCCGTAGGCCATGCCGAAAGCGTTGGTCTGTACAATTGGAAGTTTGTGTCGCTGGTTACGGACCGACAGGATATTGCCAAGTGATGCCAGGTAGGTCGCGGCAAAGCTCAGCAGCATACCGACAAATACCGGCCCGGAGAAATCCGTGGCCGCCATATCCGGCCAGAAGAGCAAAACCAGGCCGACCATTCCCAGCGCCCCACCTATCAGGACCTTGATTTCGATCGGCGTCCCGAGGAACAGGCGACCATTAATCAGGTTCATAACCACGATCGTGGAAAAAACCACTGCCGCCAAACCGCTGGTGATCTGCAATTCGGCAAGATAGAAAAGCAGATAGTTCAGAGCGAAAAGGAAGACACCCTGCATAGCGATAAACAAGTGCTCACCTCTGGAAAATTTCAGCGGCAGGCGTCGGGCAAAACACCAGGCAAAGAGGATCAGCGCGGCCAGGGCGAACCGGTAAGAGACTGACAGGGCCGGATCGACCACACCGAGCTGGAACTTGATTCCCAGCCAAGTGGAACCCCAGATCAGAACCGTGATTGTGTAAAAAAGGAAATTGGCCATCCGCTAACCCTGCCCGATCAGGAAACTGATCTTTCCAGCCACCTCCTCATAAAGAGGGATTTTGTCTCCTTGCCCGACATTGATATGGATCATCTGCGCCACCTTAAATTCCAGGCATTATCATCGAATTCTATTCATATCAGCTTGCTTGCAATGGCAGCAGATACAGTTGCCACATCTAGCAACAGGTACAGTTTCAGTGCATGCTAATTGCAACGGCTACAATAGTAAAGGACTGTATCTGGCAGCAGGTCCTGAAACACGCTTAAATGAAATATCTTCACACTTTGAAAGGGGGCTACCATGGAATTATTGATGAATGGTTGCGAGGTGCTTGATCTTGGCAAAGGCCTGAATGGGATGCGCATAGAGTGCCGTGTAGGTCGTTGCTGGCTGACCCATGCCGGAGATAGCCGCGACCATATTCTCGGCGCGGGCGTGGACATTGAAGGATTGCGCCGCCGGGATCACAGCTTAAGCGGCTGCCGGAATCATTGCGACTGGAATTGCCTGTCCAGCAGAACACAGAGCCCGGCAATGGCTACGCAGACAGTCGCCAGCATCAGGGGTACGGCAAAACCTTCCTGGATATCAGCAAGAACTCCTGCCAGGACCGGCCCGAGCATCTGTCCGACGCCAAAACTGGCGGTCAGGAATGCTGCAGCCCGCCGGCCATCGCCAGGCATGCGGAGATTCCCCTCAGTCAGGGTCAAGGCGACAATCCCGAGGAAGGTGCCTCCAAATGACACCGCGACAAAAAGCACCGCAGTCATCGACTCAGCCCAGACACTGACCAGGATACCTGCCGCCTGTAGAACATAAGCGCCGAGCAAAGCCTTGCGGTTGCCAATGCGACGACCGAGATAGGGCCAGAAGATCGTCGATGGCACGGCAGCAAGACCGACCGCAACCCAACTATAGGGAGCAAAATCCTCCAATCCCGGCGTCAGGGAGATAATCGCGACAAGAAATGTCGCGGTAACAATATAGCCAAGGCCTTCGAAAAAATACCCGACGGCCAGCAACCTGACACTGGACAGAGAGACTTGTGTACGCGATTTATCGATCGTAATCGGTTTAACCAGCTCGCGCCTGCGACCGAGCGAAAGCCCGGCAAGCGCCAGAATGGCTGCGAGAATACCAGCTCCATACCATGCCCCGCCCCAACCGCCAATTTTATCAAGCGGCGGGACCACAAGCCCGCTGATCGCTATCCCCAGGCCTACCCCACCATACAATGTGCCGAGCCAGTGGCCGTAACCACGCCTGCTGAGGGTCTCCCCCACCTCTGCCGTGATCAAGATAAACAGCACAGCGCTGGCAAAGCCCCCGGCGAAACGCATCAATCCCCACCACTGCACGCTTAGAGTCGCGCCCATAAAGAGTGTCGTTGCGATACTCACGAACAGCGAACCGCCAGTGATCAGCCGGGAACGCAGCAGCCCTGGGGTGACCGAGCAGACGATTGCACCACCCAGATAACCCAGGTAATTCAACCCGGCGAGCCACCCGGCGACACTGTTGGTCATTCCCAGGTCACGCTGCATCAGCGGCAGAATCGGCGTAAAAATGAATCTGCCGATGCCC
>Ga0316198_10001585_pt1 | contig 13428 bp, 15 predicted proteins | sample OudBieAanoxic_MG_FD_204935 | JGI IMG/M metagenome (GOLD analysis project Ga0316198, IMG submission 204935) | Coastal sediment microbial communities from Oude Bieten Haven, Netherlands - site A anoxic | ecosystem: Environmental > Aquatic > Marine > Coastal > Sediment | place: Netherlands...
AAGGATATAGTCCCGGGCAACTTTTTCATCTGTGGACAGGGCAGACAGAGCATAGATCCCGGGAATATCGACCAACTCGAAATCGTGCCCTGCAAAAGAGTAGAAACCGGTCTTGCGGTCAACGGTCACACCTGGCCAATTGCCGACCATCTGGCGGGAACCGGTCAACTCGTTAAAGAGGGTCGTCTTGCCGCAGTTGGGGTTACCCGCCACTGCGATTCTGAGGCATTTCTTCTGCATCGTTTTCAACTCCTGTTCACCAACACCATGGCCGCTTCCGCTTTACGCAAGCTCAAGGAAAACCCCCGGACACTGATCTCCAGCGGATCACCCAGGGGAGCCACTCTGGTTAACTCAAGCTCAATACCTTTCGTCAGGCCCATTGCCAGAAGCTTGGCACGATACTCTTTCTGGCCTTTTGCGAAACCGCTGACGGTGGCTTTTTCGCCGACTGACAATTGTCCGAGATGGTATTGCATGGTCATGCTCCTGTGGGGTTGCTAAAAAGAACCTCGCGTGATTTTAAATCGTCTCTATGCTTGGTGGCCTCAGCGGATCGGGATGCTCGCCAAGCCTGAAAATGAAATCCGTTATCAAAATACACAGATGGCGATTCACCGTCAAGATAAAAAATACCGTATATATATGACCTAATTGGTTATAATTAGTGGGGTTTTGTTGATCAAAGTCTATGATCGACAAGGAGGAAATGGATGACCGCTACAGTGACCCCACGGTGGATGAGACAGATGTCAATCCAAAGAAAAGATGCATTGGATTTTCAACTCGATTTAAGCCAATCAAGAGCAGCATCTTTATCATTGTAGGAGAAATGTTTGATCTCGGCCTGGACAAAATGGCTGGCGACTCGTGGCACGATAGACAGAAAGCCACTATTTGTCACGGCAGCAACTTTTTTAATATTATGGTGATGTTCTTTGACGAATTTGATATGTGAGAGCAAGGCAGCGAAGTTTTCCCAACCGGGGAAATATTCAGTGTAGATCATCAGACCGTTCAGTGTTCCCATTGCTTCTATGTACGGGTCTACTTCTTTGCTGAGAGTTTCAAAATCAGCCTCTTCCAAAGAGCCTTCCGGTGTAATGATGAGGATTTTTTCGTCGAGCATGACGTCATGGATGAGCATTTCAATTATCACCTTATGCAATAAGATCCTGAGGACAAAACCAACTTTTGCAGGTCAATGATAGCAACGCCTTCGAGAAAAACAAGGGGAAGACTGTGCCAATTAAATTATATAAGTTGTTAGAAAACTGAGTGTTGCTTACACTTTTTTGCCATGAAAATGATCCAGAAGTTTTTCGTGTGGCGTCATATCATCAATCCCTATGTGAGGTTTGACCGTGTTGTAATAGTTGATGAAGCGCAGCAGCTGATTTGGGCAACTTTCGATTTATTCTTGCTCATCAACCTGCTCGTTTTGGGAATCTTTGTGTTCGAGAAACGTATCGATTTGTGAAGAGAAGTCACCGAATGTCGACAGCTCTACTTTGTCCTTCATAAATGTGGGTTTACTCTGTAGATACAATGCGGTCAACTCGGCCAGAGAGCGGAGAGCGTTGAGATGGGTCCTCTCGTAGCCATGTGACGCATCGATGCCAAAACAGATCAGGGCCGTGCGGGTGTCGTTGCCGGCTTCGACCGCCGAAGCGCTGTCACAGCGATAATGGCGGAACACGTCGCGTTGATGCTGGATGTCGTAGTCTTGACAGAGACCGATCAGTTTGCGTGTCAGGTGGAAGTCGAATGGACCACTGGTGTCCATCATGGCAAGGGTGACACCCGATTCCCGCGAATTCTGCCCCGGGGCCACGGTGCCATTGTCGATGGTGACCAGCTCGCTGGCGCCTCGGTGGAGAATGGCGGATGCTCCCGAACCGGTTTCTTCGGATATCGTGAACAGCAGGTGGGTGTTGACCGGCAATTCAGCCCCCGATTCGCGAATCGCCTTGGCTGCAGCTAGAAGGGTGGCGACGCCGGCCTTGTTGTCGAGGTGGCGCGACACGATAAAGCCGTTGTCCAAAAATTCCGGTTGCGCGTCAATGGCGACATAATCGCCGATGTTGATTCCCAGCTTCTCCAGGTCCTGGTGGTTATGGACGATGGCATCGACCCGCAATTCGACTTGTTGCCAGTTGACAGGTTGACTGTCCACCTCCTTGTTGAAGGTATGCCCGGAAGCTTTCAGCGGCAAGATCGTTCCCCGGAAAAAATGGTTGTCGGTATAAAGGGTCGCCCGCGCCCCTTCGGCGAACCGGCTCGACCAGTGGCCGATTGGCATCAGTTCCAGGCGGCCATTCTCTTTCAGCCGCTTGACCATGGCGCCCGTGGTGTCCAGGTGAACGACGATCGCCCGGTCAGGATGCTTGAGTCGTCCCGGCAGATGGGCGCGGATTGCTCCGCGCCGGGTCAATTCAAAAGGGATATCCAATTGTTCCAGTTCGCGACCTGTGGCCTGCACGACCTCATCGGTGAAGCCGGTTGGGCTGGGAATTTCAAGCAGGGTTTTCAAGGTTCCGAACAAGTAATCCAGATCTATCGACAAACGTTCCATCAATGACTCCCTACATCCTATGGTGAATGTTTGCGATCGCTCTTGCGCGTGACGGTTTGCGGGAACAGCAGATCGAGAAAGCGCTCGGCCGTCGGTTGCGGTTCATGATTGGCCAGGCCCGGCCGCTCATTCGCTTCGATGATAACATAATCCGGCCCCTCGATTTCCGGAACAATAAAATCGAGACCGACGACCGGAATTTCGATGGCCCGGGCCGCCGAAACAGCCGCCTGTTTGAGGGCCGGATGTATCTGGTCGGTCACGTCATGGATGGTCCCACCAGTATGCAGGTTGGCGGTCTCGCGCACGGGCAGGAGTGTGTCGGCCGGCAGGATGTCATCGAGGCCGTAGCCCCCTTCGGTAACGCAGCGTTCGGTTTCTTTGTCCAGCGGAATTGTGCTTTCACCCTTGGTGGCAGCCTTGCGGCGGCGGCTCTGTTTCTCGATCAGGGTGCGGAGCGTGTGCTGTCCCGTCCCGATCACACGGGGTGGCTTGCGTACAGCGGCGGCGACCACTTCTTCATCAATGACGATAATGCGCAGGTCTTCACCGGGTTGATACTCCTCGATCAGCACTTTGTCACACAGCTGTTGACATGACCTGACAGCCTTTTCGACCGCGTCACTGTCGGTCAAATTAACATGGACGCCTTTGCCTTGTTCGCCGTGGGCGGGCTTGACAACCACTGCTTCACACTCTGCCAGGAAGGCAGCGTTCTCTGCCGGTGTGCTGGCGAGCTGTTGGCGAGGAACCTGAAGTCCAGCCTGCTCGAGCAGACGTGCCGTGACCTGCTTGTCGTCGCAGCGACTCATCGCGACTGCAGTGGTCAGTTCACAAAGCGATTCCCGGCAGGCAATCTTCCTGCCACCGAAGGTCAGTTCAAAGAAGCCGTTCTCCGCGTCTTCAAGCTTGACCGCAATCCCGCGGCGCAAGGCCTCGTCAACAATAATCTGCGCATAGGGGTTCAACTCGGAATCCTCGGTCGAGCCGACGAACAGAGGTTCGTTGATCGGGTTCTTGTGTTTCAGGCAAAAAGCCGGGATGCGCTGGAAGCCCATCGTTTCGTAGAGTGCGATGGCCTGGCGATTCTCGTGCAACACCGACAGGTCCATGAAGCTCCGGCCGCGGGCCTGGAAATGACCGATCAGGTAATCAGTCAAAGCCCTGCCGATCCCCGGCAGAGGGGACTGCGGGTCAACGGCGAGACACCACAGGCTTGATCCGTTTTCCGGGTCGTTAAAGGCATTGACATGGTCAACACCGGTTGCCGTACCGATAATGTCGCCGGTTTTTTTGTCTTCGGCAACCAGGTAGGTCAGTTCCCTGCGACTGCGATTTTTCCAGATAAATCCATCAGGTGCTTTGACCATATGACGGGTTGCGTAAATCCGATTGACGGCTTTGGCGTCAGCGCGCGTCCTGAGTCGTCTGATCACAAAGCCTTTGCCCTGTTTGCCCGGCGGCTTGTAATCGCTCATCCAGAGTCGATAGGTGTCCGAAGGATCGAGGAAAAGTTCCTGGGGCGCGATTGACAGAACAACATGCGGATTACGCACATAGAGTGCGACATCACGACGGCCACTCTGTTCCTTACGCAGCGAATCGGCCAACCGTTCGGGGTCAGCAAAGGTGTGGGCAAAAATCAGGCGCCCCCAGCCACAGTCGATTTCAACATCGGCCGGAAAATTTTCCGCATCCGGGCCAATCGGTTCGCCCCAGCTGCTCGCTGTTGGTGACTTGATCCGTTCGAGTCGATGACGCTTGTCGCGTTTTTCCATCACTACAAACTCCTTATTATGAGATGCCGTGTTTTTGCAACCAGAACTCCAACAGGGCAATCTGCCAGAGCTTGGAGCCCTTCAGCGGGGTGATATGGGCTTCGGGTTCTTCGAGCAGCTGATTGACGTAATCCGTCTGAAACAAGCCTCGCCGCAAGGCCTCAGGTCGATCGAGGATGCCGCGGACCTTGCCCAGGTAGGCGCCACGCAGGTACTTGAGCGCGGGTACCGGGAAATAGCCCTTGGGACGGTCGATGACCTCCGCAGGGATCACCTGGCGCGCGGCTTCTTTGAGAACATGTTTGCCACCACCTGCAACTTTGTACTGACCGGGAATCCGTGCGGCAAGTTCAACGAGCTCATGATCCAGAAACGGCACTCTGGCCTCCAGGCTCCAGGCCATGGTCATGTTATCGACCCGTTTGACCGGGTCGTCGACCAGCATAATCGTCGTATCGAGGCGCAATGCTTTATCGATCGGCTCGGTTGCTCCCGGTGCGGCAAAATGTTGTGCGACAAACTTTTCACTGACGTCATCGATGTGCATGTCGGGATCCAGAGCGATCAGGAGGTCGGCATGACTCCGATCGAAAAAAGCCCGTCGATATTGTGCCAGCGGTTCGTCTGTCTCGAGCATCGGCGGGTACCAGTGATAACCTGCAAACACCTCGTCGGCACCCTGTCCGCTCTGGACAACTTTGACGTCTTTCGCGACTTCTTCCGATAACAGGAAAAAGCCGACCGCATCATGGCTGACCATCGGCTCACTCATGTTCATGACGGCCTGGTCGAGCGTCGGCAGAAGTCGCTCGCTGTCGATGAAGATCCTGTGATGGTCGGTTGCATACTCGCGGGCAATCAGGTCCGAATAATGAAATTCGTCGCCTCGCTCGTCGCCAACACTTTCGAAACCGACCGAATAGGTTTTCAAATCCTCTTGACCGTTTTCAGCCAGGAGTCCGACGATCAGACTCGAATCGAGGCCGCCGGACAACAGGGCGCCGACCGGTACATCAGCCACCAGGCGTCTTTTGACCGCATCCCGCAGCGCCTGCAGGACCATATCCTGCCACTCTTCGAATGAGCGTCGGTCGTCTCCCGTTTGCCTTTCGAAACGGGGCTGCCAAAACACCTGTTGGCTCCGGGTCCCGTCAGGTTTGATGACGAGGGTTGTTGCCGGAGGCAACTTGCGAACACCTTGAAGGATGGTGTGAGGGGCCGGCACCACCGAATGGAAAGACATGTAGTGATGCAAAGCCACCGGATCGATGCGGGTATCGACTTCACCGCAAGCAAGTAATGCCGGCAGGGTGGAGGCAAAGCGCACCGCACCCTTCACCTCTGCCAGATACAACGGTTTGATGCCGAGACGATCCCGTCCGATACAGACATTGCCGCTGTCACGTTCCCAGATCGCAAAAGCAAACATGCCGTTCAAGCGTTCGACACATTCTCGACCCCAGGCATGATAAGCCTTGAGAATGACTTCGGTGTCTCCGGTCGAAAAAAACCGGTAACCCATAGACTGCAATTCGCGACGCAGCTCCGGGTAATTATAAATGGCGCCATTGTAAACAATCATCAGACCCAGTTCGGCGTCGACCATCGGTTGTTGAGCCTTGCTGCTCAGGTCGATGATTTTCAGGCGGCGGTGTCCGAAGCCGACCGCATCCTGCAGGAAGATACCATCGGCATCCGGCCCGCGGCGGTCCATACTCTCCATCATCGCCTGCACAGTTTTGGCTTCCGTTGGGACTCCGTCAAAGCGGATTTCTCCGCAGATTCCACACATTGTGACTCCTTTAAGTTTCTGTTGCTGATCTTTTCAATAACACGTTGACCATCGTTTCTGACCGCTATGGCGTTGTTTCTCGTCGCCCTGGCGAGATCGTCAATATCGAGAGCCTTTCGCCATGGGCTTTGACTCGGGATTGTGTCAAAATGGCCCGGTCCGCGCATAGCGTGCCTGACCTGAGCCGATCTCGAGGCCTTTCTCAACGCCAGAATTGTTTATGTTGTTTGTTTGACGGGGAGAGCTACCCGCAACTCAGTTAAGCTGGCTCAGCTGTAACTGGCGACGCTCTGGTTGACTAAGGAGCTCATCGAAGCGACGTGCTGGACGAAGTTCTCAACGATCTCCTTACGGGGCAGGACGGTTCACCCTGGCGGGGTGACGTCCACGTTTGTAGTTTTTAACCTAACATGCTCGAAAAGTGGACGTCAAATCCTCGTAAAATGTCTCACGCAGCAAGCAGTACGCACACTCGATAAGAGCTTGCGATTATTTTTTAACGCGAAAGATTCTGCGTGGTTCACACTGGCAGGTTAAAATAGTTTGCTATATTTGTACACTGCAGACAAGAAGGCCCATGTCCATGCTCTTGAGAGGTCCCATGATCTTAACTCTTGCGTTGTCAGTTTTAATAATTATTGCAGGGTTCGTCCTTAATCTGCTGTTTTTCAAAATCTTCGCCAGGCGCATAGCTGACCAGGAAGAGAAACTGGGGATTTCATTCAGAAACCGGTTTTATATGGTGTTCAGACTCCTGGTCCCTGTCTTCTTGCTGATCCTGCTGATCCAGGTCTTACCGGTCCCTGAAAACATCCTGTCGATCGTACGAAAAACGCTAGGCATCCTTTTCATTGCCTCGTTTGGCTGGTTGACAGTCAACGTGGTGTTGTTCGGACGCGATTTAGTCCTCAGGCGTTACGACGTCAATGTCAAAGACAATCTTAAGGCACGAGCCGTTCACACCCAGATCAATATTTTAGTCAAGATTCTTGTCATTACCGTTGTCCTTATTTCGGCCGCTTCGTGCCTGATGATTTTCGACAATGTCCGCCAGGTCGGCACCAGCATTCTTGCCTCAGCCGGTGTGATCGGAATCATTATCGGTTTTGCTGCACAAAAGAGCATCGCCACGCTGTTGGCCGGATTACAGTTAGCCATAACTCAACCTATTCGGATTGATGATGTTGTGATCGTCGATGGGGAATGGGGGCAAATAGAGGAGATCACGCTGACATATGTCGTCGTGCGGATTTGGGATTTGCGCCGTCTTGTGGTTCCGACCAACTACTTTCTTGAAAAATCATTCCAGAACTGGACCAGGACCTCTGCTGATTTATTAGGCTCTGTAACGATCCATGCTGACTATAGCGTGCCCATTGAAGAGCTGCGCAAACAGTTGTACGAAGTCATTAAAAATCATCAGCTATGGGATGGCAAAGTATGGCGACTGCACGTGATTAATACAACGGACAGAACAGTTGAACTGCGTGCCTTGGTCAGTGCCGCCAATGCCTCGGATGCCTGGGAACTGCGTTGTGATGTGCGGGAGAAGTTACTGGGATATCTCCAGATGAATTACCCGGATTGCCTGCCAAAGATTCGTGCTGAGGTGCGGGACCGCTCTCATGATTTGAACCCTGGTGGGAAAAAGAACGATTGAAAAACTGAACATCAGCGGCATTGTTCAAGGCAACATAGGTCCATGTCGGTGATGAACCGGCAGGAGGGGTGATAAAGACGACAGGACGCTCTGATGAGTTCTCCTGTTAAGCCTGGCGCAGCTTTGGACGCCGGCTGAGAAATCCCCCGATTCCTGAAAATAAGGGGCCGCATTTTATACGTCGTCGATCTATTGTTAACCGAACTGGTAGAGACTCTTGCCTTTGCGGAATAGATCCACGGCCCCGTCTTCCGAAACTTTGACAACGTGTCCGAAAAAAGATGCTGCTATTGCTGCCGTTGTCCTTCCGCCACCAGCAACCAGGTCGTCGACTTTCGAGGTGTCGATGATCACCCCGGTGTCCAACAACTCACCTTTGCGATTAATGACAGTGAGCCCGTCAGAGGCAAGTATCCTGCTGAGCTCTCCGGAGCGTTTCAAGGTCCCGATTTTTGTGCCACGAACATGCTTTATCAGGGTACGGCTAAGAGGATCACGCCCGCCAACATATCCCATCCTAAGAGCTTTTAGGTCAGCATCATCGTCAGCAACGAGAATGACAGTTCCATGGCGTGCTTTTGAAAGGGCGTAAGCTGACCACATCAGGTGTTCTATCGATCTCTTCTCGAGGCTCCCTTGCAGGAATTGACGCATTATATCCGGGTCAAAAATTGCCCACGCGCCCTTGCGCCAAAGTAGCAGTTTGTCAACATCAAAGACCACTTCGACTTCGGATGATTTATTGACGTAAACCGCAAAAGAACCATCACCGGCTTTAGACAGAGTGGCGATCGTTTCGCGATTAGAAAGTTGATCAATGTTGTCATGCGGTCCGGGAGCACTGGTCCGAATAGCCCCTTTAAGATTCATACGGATATCGCAAACATATAATGCGCGGTAACCATCAACAAACCTGTAAGACAGAGGGTTTTGGAAGAAATCATCTGTGATCTTCTGGCGATCGTCTCCGAAATCAAGCCAGTCATAACGCGTCTTGCTCAATGCCTTTAAAAATTCATCGAGTCTAGTTCGAAAAATCAGAAAACCCGTTGTTGCTGCAGTGCCTTCATATCGTTGGTATGAAAGGTTTTTAAGCAGCTGCAAAAGACTTTGTATGGGCCAAAAAACACCTTTTCGGTCGCCTCGGATATGTCGTGCGACAGCGATGTCGGTCATAGAGGTTAATAAGGCCGTGCGAAAGTGTGCCGCGTAGCCTTTGGCAGAAAAACCGGTAAACAAACCTTCAAAAGCAGCCAGTAATTCACCGATAAAATGGACTTCCATCGCGGTAAAATCGAGTGAACTTCGCTGTGCTTTGAAAACATAGGTCTTTTTGTCAATTGTTATGGGTGCCCTGATCTCACCCCGATTGCTCGTCTGAGGGCGGTCCTCGCTATTGTCGAGTTCCAGAAGTTCTACTGCAGCGCCACCCAGGATGCGGGACACACTGCCCTTGAAAGCATTGAAAGCGATAGTCGGCATGATTGAAAGGATGCCTCATAAGCTGGTTGTCTTCAAGTTTAAAACCCAATGGTAAATTTGGGATACTTGAGATTCAGAGAGATTTATCAAGTGAGCTGTTTTTCAATCTTACATTTTAATCTGACTCTTCCACTCGACCGGGATTGATCGGCCCTTATGCACAGTCCTATCCGGGAGCCGTTGATAACATTCTAAAGGACCTGATTTTCCGGGATTTGAAATTATTTGCTATGGGCTGCCAACTATGTTATGTGCTGTCCCGTTATGATGATCATCGCTTTTTCCGCGCCAATTTTTCTCCTTTGTTCTTTTTTGGCAGTCCTCTGTTTTCGAAAAGCTTATTACCGACACTCGTTGATTTTAGTCTTGGTTGCGACTTTTATGCTTGTTCTGACTGTGAGTGTCCTTTTTGGTATTTATTTCCTTGGTGTCCAAATGTCCTTGGAAGCGTCCTGAAGACCTGATCTACTAATGGCCTTCCACCTTGACCCTGCATTGAATGCCAAATACGTCAATTTGAAATTCACTCTGAGCTGTGTTATGGTCATCGCGTTCATGGCGGCGTTCTCCTTCCGAACGTTCCGACCATAGACCCGCAAATGAGGTGGACCATTCCTGCCCAGGGCTGGAACGGGACGAATCCTCTCTCATCAGGGCAGCACTGGATTAAGACGAACCGTCTTAACTCCGGGTGCGGGTGGCCCTGTCCTTAAAAAAGTAATTTAACCACTCATTAAAGGCACGTCGCGTCTGGCCTTTCTGTTATTTCGCAGCAGAGACTTTCTGTTGCCAATGACGTTTGCCATCTGTTTTGCGCCTGCCCTCGCTGAGGGCCATGCCAGCCGCATCGGTTTGGTCTGCTTCAGCGCGAACCGCAACGTGCCAAGGACCGACTATGCCAGTCGACTGGTCGGGCCATATCAAGTCTTTTGTCAACTTGATTGGCCGCTTGAAAAACGATATCAACCGAACCCGGGGAAAGCACACAATCCCCGACATTTTTGCAAGAGTATTTAGGAGGTTTGATGGAAGTCAAAGTCTTTAACAACGACCTGAATAAAGCCATGCGACAGATGAAACGCAAACTTCAGCAAGACGGGATGTTTCGCGAGCTGAAAAGGCGACGGTTTCATGAAAAACCGAGCGCCAGACGAAAGCGCAAAGAACAGGAAGCCATAAAACGCGAACGCAAACGATTAAGAAAATTAAAACGCTTCGCCTGATTCAACAGCCCTGGAGAGCATGCAATGTATCAAATGAGCACCGTAAAGAAGACCGAAACAAATTGGCTTGATGTTGACTGGCAGGATGAACTGAAAAACAATATCACTTCAGTTGGGGCGCTTGAAGATTACATTCCCCTCGACAAAAAAGAGAAAGCAGAGTTACTCAAGGTCGCCGAACAGCATCCGATGAACATCCCCCGGTACTACCTTGAGCTAATCAACCCCAATGACCCTGGCGATCCGATCCGGAAACTGTCTGTACCGTCTTCTGACGAACTGATTCTGGCCGGTGCGATGGGAGAGACCACCGGCGATCCCTACGGTGACGACAAGCATGACAAGGGGAACGGCATTCTCCATAAATATCCCTACACGGCACTGGTTGTCGCCACAGAATATTGCTCCATGTACTGCCGGCACTGTTTCCGCAAGCGGATGGTTGGCCTGCCCAATGATCAGACCGTCAAAAGTTTTCAACAGGCGGCTGAATATATTGCGGAGCACAAAGAAATAAAGAACGTCGTCATGTCCGGTGGCGACCCGCTGCTGCTGCCGACCAGTGCGCTGCGTAGCATGCTTGATGCGCTGCGACCTATCGATCATCTCAATTATGTCCGGATCGGGTCCCGTGCTCCGGTCGTCTTCCCGATGCGCTTTTTCGATGATGAGTTGCTTGATTTGCTTGCGGACTTCAACGCCGACAAACCGTTGTATGTGCCGACTCACTTCAATCACCCGAACGAAATCACGCCAACGGCCCGTACAGCGATTCAGCGTTTGCGCAATGCCGGTGTCACGGTCAACAACCAGGCCGTCCTTTTGCGTGGGGTGAACGATTCGGTTGAAACGTTATGTGACCTGATGGATGGGCTGCTGCAGATCGGGGTGAACCCTTATTATCTCTATCAGTGTATGCCGGTCGAACGGGTACGTCATCACTTTCAGATCCCCCTGAAAGAAGGTGTCGATCTGGTGGATAAAGCCAGACAGAAAATGGACGGTTATGCCAAACGATTCAAGTTCATTATCGGCCACGATATTGGCAAACTGGAGATCTGTGGGCGCATCGATGACAAGTTGATTCTCAAACAACTCCATGCTCGTCCCGGACATCAGGAAGAGTCCTCTCGCATTCTGGTTCGTCAATTGATCGAAAATGCTGGTTGGCTCGATGATCTTGCCGAGGCAGCTCTGTAGTTTTTCTGCAGTGGAAGTTTGACCACCCGTAGCAGGTGGGTTATACAGGAAGGGATGAGTTTGATTTTTGATGATCGTGGCAAGGGATCAAATCCAGTCCATAAAGTTGAGTCATGGAATGAGCGACCTTTCCGATAACGGACTTCCTCCTGGCCGACTCAGTCAGCACCCAGACTGGCGATATCTGCTGCGCGAGATATATCATCTTTACCGTTTCAGCTCTGCTGGTGGCAGCGCAAATATTCGTTCACATCAAAAAGAAGTTCGTCATCGATTGTCGAGGGTGCTGAATGATGACCCGCCTGTGAATATGCTTCAAGCATCACAAAAGCCAGTCTGCGCACATTTGCCAAGAGCCCTTGATATGGGCATGGCACATTCCACGGCTTCACTCTCTCGAGCCATTGAACGTATTTGTGCCCATCTCCATTGGGAGTATGGTTACGGCAAAGTCCCCCGCGGCTTGAGCAATAAGTATGCTTACTCTGAGTTGATGGGTCCCAAGGGACCCGTTGTCTCTCAGGAGCTGACACTCGGCCTGGTATTATTTGCTCCAGGGACAACATATCCGACCCATAGCCATCAAGACATTACTGAATCATATTTCTGTTTGAGCGGAGCCATTTCAGAAAATGATGTTGGAGTCTATGCCCCGGGCTCCCTGATTCTCAACCCTCCCGAGCACCCGCATCGCATAACGACAAGCGACCGAGAACCTTCGCTCCTCGCCTACGCATGGGTCGGCCCACAAGCAAGACTGGCTAATCAGAAAATGGTTTTTTCGCGGCAACGGCCTGCTGATTGATCGAGACCTTTGAGAACAGATGAATTGCCTGGCAGACAGACACCTCAGGATGGGTCGTCATGGGTTAGATGTCAGGATTTCTAAAAGTCATCAGCCTCTTCCCCCGAGGCGTTGACCAAGGCAAGCACAGCGTCTTCAACGGCTTCCCAATCCTCGTCTCTAAATGGCCATGCGTCCATAAGATTCAATTATCCTTGTTGATTAACTCTCCGTACTTGAGTTGTTGATGTGCGCTCTATCGCACGCCTGACAAGAGTCTTCATCCGTGAGTTGCTCTGCCAGCAGAGCGATGTGTTCAGGCCCGACGCCACAACACCCGCCTATCAAAGTTGCGCCTTGCTGTTGCCACTGCCGTGCCCAATGCAAGTAAGCAGCAGGCGTCAGGTCAGCGCGTATTTCATCCAGGCCCTCGTTTGCCGTTGCGTTTTTAGGCTGTGGTGGAAAGGCGTTGGCATACGCGCCGATTCCTATCTCCAGGGCATTGAGGGATGTCAGCTTGTCCCGGGTGACCCGGATGGCGTCACCAATCACCTCTGGTCGGCAGCAGTTGAATAAAATCGCCGCAATATCAACGTCGGCCACAGCTTCCACGGCGTCTGCCAGTGATTCTCCAGAGCGCAGTCGCGGCACGCTGGTTGATTCGGCATCTTCCAGAGTGAATGAGATCCAGACGGGTTTTTTCTGCTCATCCAAGCTGTCAATGAGTGCTCTGACGCTGATCGCCTCGGCAAGCAGACTCTGTGTTTCACATAACCATACATCGATATATGGGCCAAGTCCTGCAATCAAGGGTGATGCTATTTCGGCGACACGATCAGGTTGAAACAGGTCGGCACGATACGAACCGAACAGGGGAGGGATAGATGCGGCGACAAGTGTGTCCGACCTGGTTTCTTCAACCGCTGCACGTGCT
>Ga0316198_10001586_pt1 | contig 13426 bp, 5 predicted proteins | sample OudBieAanoxic_MG_FD_204935 | JGI IMG/M metagenome (GOLD analysis project Ga0316198, IMG submission 204935) | Coastal sediment microbial communities from Oude Bieten Haven, Netherlands - site A anoxic | ecosystem: Environmental > Aquatic > Marine > Coastal > Sediment | place: Netherlands...
TCAGCGGGTCGAGCTGAATGTCGTCCACGCTTTCGAGCTGCGCCTGAATAAGATACCGGGACAGGGGGGCGCTGCTCTCAGTCAGTTCCCCTGCCCCGGTTTGATCAAAAGGGCTGTCGGCCCCTCCGCTGGCGCCGGTTTTGGACGCCAGATAATCGATCATAGCCTGCAGTGTTTTCATGCCGTTGAGTGTTTCGCTGGCATCGCCATTGACCAGGCCGGTCGGCAGCGATTTGAGCAGGGCGCCGACGATTTCGACGCGTTTGATCGAATCGATACCCAGGTCGGCTTCCATATTCTGATCCAGTCCCAGCATGTCTTTGGGATAACCGGTTCTGTCTTCAACGATGTCGAGCAGAAGACTGGCTACATCCAGTGAACCGGATGCGGCTGCCGCCGGTTGTTCTGCCGCCGGCGCCGGCGCCGGTGCGGCGGCTGGAGCTGGAGCTGGAGCTGGTGCCGGTGCGGGCTGCGCCACCGGAGCCGGTGCAGCTTGCACAACCGGTGCCGGGGCTGGGGCTGGGGCTGCAACACGAGGCGCCGGTCTGGCCGCGGGAACCGCACGACGTACAGCCGGGGCCGGACGTGCAACACGTTGCATGCCCTGTGCCGGTGCGCCGGTCAGATAGGCCATCATGATATTTTCCTGCGCCTGCAGGAACTGGCGCATGGTTTCCTGGTAGGCGGCGAGCAGTGACTCCTGTTCGCTCGCCACCTCGTATGCGCCCTCATTCGGGGGCTGCAGGACTTCGCCCGCATCGGTGACTGGGGGATTGTGAGACATAGTTTCTTTCCTTCCTGATGTATTACTGCTTCTATTGCTGTAGGTACTGCTACTTGTACTATGGGCACCAGCATTAACCGCTGTAATTTCACCCATTGGTTGCACCACACTGTGTTGTGCATTCATTTGCTGCGCCTGTTCCAGCGTCAACGGCTGAATCGGCGGCTGGCTGGCCGGACGCGCACTGCCACCATTCAACAACCAGGCATGCGCAGGTATGGTTTTTTCCCGGGCAGGATTGCTCAGGTTCGACAGCTCGACCAGCTGACAGTCGCGCCCCTCGAACAGGGGCATGATGTCGATCTCTGCCGCATTGGCCAGTAACATGCCCAGACCTTTGAGCAGACCCTTGAGTCCACCTTCGTGATCATCGATACGGATCGTTTCGTGCGGACGGTCGCCGAGAATTTCGTTAATCAGGCTGATCTGGACATTTTTCGGACCTGCGCCGACGAACAGACGCGCACCGGCTTCGTACATGGCATTGATTTCCGCGACGAACTCGACCGGGCTGGCCATATGATCCGCCATGGTGCTGCGAATGGTTTCGACATCGTCACCGTGCGAAGCCGCAGTGGTATTCGAATAAACCTCGAACTGCGGTTTGTGCATGGTTAATTTATCGAGCTCTTTGGCAAGACGGTCACGCGCTCTGGCGACAAACGGCGAATGGAATGCAGCACCGACCTGGAGCACACGCGCATCCACACCATCCTGTTTGAGTTTTTCGACAACAGCTTCGATCGACGCACGCGAACCGGATAGAATGCTCTGGCGTGGTGAATTATGGTTGGCGACCAGCAGATCAGGATAATCCACGGCTATTTTTTCAGCCAGTTCGCGCTCACCGCGTACAGCCGCCATGGTACCCATATCACCACCGTTTGATACCTCTTTGATGAAACGGCCGCGCGCTTCGGATATGCGCAACAGATCATCCAGCCCGATTACACCGGCAGCATACAGTGCAGCAAATTCACCGTAACTGTGACCGCCGGTCATTTCGGGTTTCAGACCGAAGCGTTGCAGCAGATGCCACACACCGGCTTCGACCGCACCAAGCGCGGGTTGCGTAATTTCAGTATTCATCAGGCGGCGTTTAGCCGCTTTTTCATCGTCATCGGAATACAGACCCGGTGTGTAAATCAGTCGACTCAGTCGCTTGCCCGGTCCCGCGCTTTTCTCGATTTCGTCGGCGAGCAGTTCATCTGCGCGTGCCAGCACATCCGGAATCTCGGGGAACAGCAGCGCGAGTTCACGCAGCATGTTGGGATACTGCGAACCCTGGCCGGCGAACAACAGTGCGATCTTGCCTTCCGTGCCCAGTGGTTGTGCCGCATAAGCCGCGCCCGGTGGCAGCGGCTTGCTGTCATCTTCGAGGTGCGTTATCAGCATACCCAGCGGGCCTTCCAGCACATCGATGCCAGTCACAACAAGCGTCGCAGTCTGAGCGCTTGGCTGAATTCGCTGCGCCAGCGTGAAGGCAAGATCGCGCAGACACGGACGCGCGCCGGCCTGCAGCGCGTCCAGCGTCTGGCGCAGATTGTTGATCAGGCCTTCCCGGTCAGCCGCGCACCAGACCAGCAGTTCCGCCGGCCATTCATCCAGCGCTGCGGATTGCTGATCAGCAAGATAAGCGCCATTGTATTCTTCCAGCGCAATGTGGAAGTTGGTACCGCCAAACCCGAAGGCACTCACACCACTGCGGCGCGCTTCATTCGGTTTTGTTACCCAGGGTTGTGGTTCACGCAGAATGAATAACGGACTCTGTTCATCGGCAATTCGAATATTCGGTGTTTTGACGTTAGCGTGCGGCGGCAGCACTTTGTGGTACAGCGCCAGCGTCGATTTGATCAGACCGGCAACACCGGCCGAAGCCTTGGTGTGTCCGATCAGTGTTTTCACCGATCCGATGGCGCAGGTTTTCGGTTGCACCTCGTTCTGTTTCAGCAGACGGGTAACGGTTTCCAGCTCTGCGGTATCGCCGGCAACCGTTCCGGTACCATGGGCTTCGAACAGGCCAACCGAACCGGGTGTGTAGCCGGCTTTATTGTAGGCGCGCTGCAAGGCGCGAATCTGCCCATCCGGATGCGGTGCCGTCATGCTGCGTGCACGACCGTCGCTGGAACCACCGATACCCTTGATCACGGCATAAATACGATCACCGTCGCGTTCCGCATCTGCCAGTCGCTTCATGCACAGCATGGCGATACCTTCGGAGATAACAATGCCATCGGCCTGGGAGTCGAAGGTGCTGCAACGACCACGAGGCGACAACGCCTGTGTCTTACTGAAACACAGATAACCAAACGGGCCCTGTACAGTATCGACGCCGCCGACAATCACCATGTCGCTGCGGCCGTCTTCCAGTTCGACCACGCCCTGATGTACTGCGGCCAGCGAAGACGCACAGGCGGCATCGACAGTAAAGTTGAGTCCGCCGAAATCAAAACGGTTGGCGGCGCGACCCGCGGCAACATTGAGCAGGATGCCGGCGAAGCTGTCCTCGGTCCATTCGGGCAGGCGATCAGCCGCATGGTCCATCAGGCTACCGGTGAAGCGTGGCATTTCCGCACGCACGGCATACTGCGCACCGACATCACCGGCGCCGCCGCTGGCACCCAGTATGATGGACACTTTTTCACGATTGAACTCGCGAGAAGCATAACCGGCGTTGTCGAGAGTCTGGTTTAGAACTTCGAGCGTCATCAACTGCAAGGGGTCGACAGCCTTGATCGCCTTCGGTGGCATGCCATACTGCAGGGGATCGAATACCATATCGTCGAGGAAACCGCCCCACTTCGAATAGATCTTGTCTTTGGCATTACGATCGGCATCGAAATACAGTCGCCAGTCCCAGCGATCGGCAGGAATTTCGGTAATCGCATCAACCCGATTGAGAATGTTCTGCCAGTATTCGCGCACATCACCCGCTTTGGGCAGACAGGCACCAAGACCAATGATGGCGATGTCTGCGGGGGCGGCCTCAACGGTGTGTTCGGCATTGAGCTGTTCGCTGTCAGCCAAACGCTGACTGATACGCTCGCAAGCGTCTTCAGTCACCGAGCGGTGCAGACGCTCGACCGTCATAACTTTCGATTCCAGCGCAGCGACCTGACCGATCATGTACATACCGTCGCGTACCTGACGCTTCACGGTTACATCGTGAATCTTGCCGTCCTCTTTGCCACGCTCCTTGCCTTTACTGGCCAGTCGCAGACGCCCGAGATTGAGATCCTCGAGCACGTCTCGAATTTCGTCTGCATCCTTACCTTGTTCCAGCATCTTTTTCTTGAGATCGAGAAACTCTTTGGCAAAACCGGTATCGACACAACGAGATGCATGACCGGTTCCGGTTTCCAGGCCAACTGTCTTGCTGCAATCGATTGCCTGTTGCTGGAAAGCCGGCAGAATGGAACCGTTTTCGACGATCTCTTCGGTGAACAGATAGGCACTGCCCATGAGCACGCCGACTTTAACGCCGCGAGCACATAAAGGCGCAGCGATTGTTGCAACCATGGAAGCGGATGCGGCATCATGGATGCCACCTGCGAACAGAATGTGAAGCTGTTTGGCCACTTCATCGCTTTTGATTTCAGTCAGCAGTGTTTCGACCATTTGCTCCCATAGCACAAAGCTGGCCAGTGGCCCGATATGACCACCGCATTCGCGACCTTCGAAAACAAAACGACGCGCACCGTGCTCGACAAACATGCTCAGCAGTCGGGGTGAGGGCACGTGCAGATAACTGGGCACACCGTCTTCTTCCAGCGCCAGCGCCTGCTCGGGTCGGCCGCCTGCAATCAATGCGAATGCAGGTTTGAATTCACGACTGATGGATATCTGTTCTTTCAACAGGTCGGCGGGCGCAAAACCGAGGATACCCACACCCCAGGGCTTGCCCTTGAGACGTTCGGTCGTTTCGCTCAACAATGCACGCACGCCTTCACCGCGCATCAGGGCCAGTGCCAGCATCGGCAAACCACCCTGATCAGCTACTGCCTGTGCAAATCCCGCGGTATCACTAACACGGGTCATCGGACCCTGAACGATGGGATAACGCGTGCCATGAGACTCGGCAAGCGGTGAATCTGCAGCCAGCGTCTGCATTGAACTGGCCTGTTCGAGGTGTGTGCCAAGCGCGGTGCGCATGGCCGATAACACACCGGCCACAGTGACATAACGCTCCGCATATGGTGCTGCAAAAGCAATATCCTGCCCCAGCGGCATTAACTGGTTTTGTGTATCCTGCCAGCCACAACCCGATATGGCCTCTTTGCGTAATTCTTCAAATGTAAGCCGCGTTGATCGCGTGCGAAGATTTTTTGCGGTAACAAAACCTGGCCGCTCAAGGATGCGGAAATACAGGCCTTCGCCGGTATCACCCAGCGCTACGGTCTCATTTCCAATTAAATTTCTTACAATCGGCTGTAATGTATCTTTGAGCGTGGATTCGCGCAGCAGCAGTAACTGGTTGTCAAGCACAACACCGGCGGCGCCGGCAGCAAAACAGGCCGCGCAGGTATGTATACCTATGCCACCATGGGCATAAACAGGTATCTCAGTAGCCGCAAGTGCTTTTTGCAGAAGAATAAATGTTGTTTCTTCACTGACAGACCCGCCGGCCTCATGGCCTTTCACTATCCAGCCATCAAAGTCTAACGACCCGGGCTTGTCGCTGTCCTCCCAGCGACAGACCTCGATCAGGACCTGGCCACCCGCAGCACGATAGGCCTGTATCCAGTCACCGAGCTGCAGCGCGGTGTCTGCCTCCAGAATAACCCAGTGCAGTCCTTTCGAATATTGGTCAAGGATAGTATCAAGTAGATCAACCGGCGCGTTATGTCCAAGCTTGAGACCGAAGGCATTGTGAGCGAACTCGGCAAGCCGCTCAAGCGCCTTGATCACAGGTTTTGATTCAGCATGGCATTCGGCATTGAATATACCGATACCATTGGCACGGCTTGCCGCGATCGCTAATGATGGATCATCATGACCAGCGGGTGTGAATATGAAAAACTTGAAATCCTTCATTAACTGCCTCGTTTCATCCTGTGATTGATTACTTTTCATCCAATATATTTACTGATCTGTAAGCTTTTAAGCATAGCAGTCAGCTGGCTTAACGTATGTTACAGGCATTTCCTGGTTTGAGTACTATCCGGGTATTTCACATGCAATTACCCATTCCGGTGTCAATGCGATGATCAATCTCAAGCCCCTCCACACCCCGTTAGCAGGCATAGCGACAGCTGTCTCAATAGCCGATCTGTAATGCCAAACTCACGAAATCAGTCTCTCCATAAAAAATGGATACAAGATTCTTGCCATTATTTTTATTTTCAACAATTCCATAGAGTTACGCGTAATGCTTAGCGAGGAGTGACACAATTCAGACTCAACCTGTAAAGATTTCCGTCGCATTACACACCTTGCCGAGGCAGTACCGCACCAGAAAAGAGCATTGAATGATAATCGATGATCAGGGATGAGCATTGCTGGGCTCTGTTTGGGTTAATGCTCTGATTTGCCGGCATCTCTTCTGATGCCATCAACAGTAATGCGGTTTGCCTGTAGCTGGTCTGTTTTGGGCGTGAATACTAAATCTGCAGATGCAGAGCGAAACCAGGCCGGCCAATAATCATCACGGGATAAATATCCGGGCAAGGATGTCGATATTTGATCCCGTAATGAACAATAAAACTAGTCAGGAGTCACTTGGGCCATCATTTTTCTTTTGATTTCGCAGCCTCGAGCTCCCTTACCTGCTTGAGCTCAGCCATTCTGTCATTTAACGAAGATTGCAGCTTTTTTATACGTTCTTCCAAAAAGCCACGATGTTTTGAGATTTCTTCCAATGTACTTGAAGCATCAACCTTCCTCTCCTCGCCCTGACCGCGTCCACGCTTCTTCACGCCCCGCTTTTTCATCGCCATTTTTTTCATTAACATTTTTTTCAGCGCCCGCTTCTTCATGGCACCTTTTTTACGCGGCGCATTATCATTATCTACACTCATTTCCTTTAAACCTCTTGTTGTTGGGGTACCGGCTTCTCCACCGGCCTGTCTGCGTTTTACCAAAGCCTTCTTCCAGCGGTCTCGCATACCGCCTTGACCGCTGTCTGAATCGTCATCGCCGGCATCATCTTGCTTTGCAGACTCCTGATCGAGACGCTTGGCACGCAACACTTCCAGCTTTTGCTTTCGTTTTTCTGCGTCATCTGATTCTTTATTTGACATTAAGTATCTCCATTATCTATGTTTATAAATCCTGCAGTTGTCGTATGTTTTTGATATTTAGACTTTCCGTTTGCACATCGTTAAAAGCCTGCTCTCCAGCGAGCCAGCTAACAGTAATACTATTGAGCTAGAAGTGATCTATGGTATCCAGGACCACAATTCAATCTGGAAGAACCGAACCAGCATACGCGTAAAAGCCACGATGACAAATTTTGACCCGCCATCGACTTTGCCGAAACCTGTCATGCCGGATTGCAGAAGTCCATCAGAATTTGGAATTATTGCAGATACAACCACAACCTCGCCAAATTGACCTTCAGTAACAGTCCGATCAATTTCAGTAACGTTGCCTTCAAAAATCCTGTCAGGGTAAGTCCAGACCTTGAGCCTTACTGCTGCGCCAATTACAACTTCCGAAATATCCGCTTCCGGGATTTCGATTTCTACTCGTACCGAACTGCTGTCCTCCACTACAGCAAACATTTCGTCATCATCGAGAAACTGTCCCGCCCTGTCTTTCAGATTTCGCGTCACAAGGTAACCATCAATCGGCATGACAAGGCTAGTCATCTCGAGCTGCTTCTTTTCGTATATCAGCCTTTCTTCCAGGCGTTTCAGTTCAGACCGTGCCGCCTCTATCTCCTGGGGATGGGGCCCGGCTTTTACCTTCGCCAGGTTTGCTTTAGCCTCCTCAACCTCCATGCTGTTTACGTCCCTTTTCCTTTTTGCATCCTCATAGTCTTCAAAGGATATATGATTTGATCCAAATAGTTTCTTCAGCCTTGCCTCGCTATCCTTGCTGTATTTCAGCTGAACAATGGCGGTTTCCAGTTTTTTTTGGGCCAGGTTCAGGTCTTCTTTTGTGGGCGTCGTCAACAGCAGCTGAAGTTCTGCTTTTTGCTCCAGTATTGCTGCCGAGGTTGTCTGTACTGCTTGCTCTTGCTCCACTGATGAGAGCTTGGCGATGGTCTCTCCTGCCTTGAGAAACTGATTTCCATTGTGAAATACTTTCTTGATGACTCCTTCTGTCTCCGCATAAATCCACTCCTGCTCTACCGGCAAGATGGAAAAAGCCCCCCCTGTTTCATATGGATACGGGAGAAATGCAATAACCAAAAGCGCTAATGCGACGACATATTTAAGCCATCGACGCTTTTTCTTATCGCTCTTGATCTCTTCAGGTTCTGCAAAATTATCGGATTCAGCCTGCTGTTGCATTCTCTGCTGGAATCTTTCCCTTAAGCGCGAACCCGGCCTATCATCCAGGCTATCCCTCATATCAGTTCTTCTCTTCTTTAAGTTGCGTTGGAAACTTATCACAAAATATATAAATAGGATAAGAAAAAGAATTACACCTGTTCCCTGGAAATTGCTTTCCAGCCACCTTGCGCCAAAAATAGCCGCCGCCCCAAGCAACAAAATCCAGAATGAAGCAGATGCAAGCGCATAGAGCTTTAATGCGAACCGGTCGTCAGTCGCAATCTGCTTGCCCCGCCCACCAGCCCCCTTCAATAAATTCTGATAAGCCTTACGGCGCAGATTTGGCACTTCAAATAATGTTGTTAATAATTTATATCCATTTGAATTTATTAACGGATTTGCACTCAATAGAAACGACACGGTTGACACCGTAGTAATCATTAATGCAACTAATGCAAAATGCGTGCCGTTGGTTCTGGTCATTATCCATAAAACACTGAAGCAACCAAACAAGGTCAATCGAATTAAAAGCGGAGTCGCATGCACCCATAATTGTTGCCGCTTGCTCAGGCGCGAGATCCCTTCGGTATAAACTCCGAAACGAGGAATAAACACCATAATGACCCTGATGCCGAAACCATGCACATCCATTCCATTGCCACGAGAGACAATTCCTCGACCGAGTTGAGTAATCAAATTCACAGTGAACATGCTGAACACAAGAATCTGGAATAAAGCAAGAGGCCTGCGAAAATATAACAGGTCATGAATGAACTCAGGCAGATTATTGAATATAACAAAAACCCCAATCAGCACAATCAGAGGCAGTACATATACGATAAATCGCAATGGTGATAATATTTCGTATAAAGCAAGAAACAGATTACCGGGATCAAAAAATGTCCAGGCCAGATCGCTGTCCTTATTTGCCTGCTCGATTTGTCTATCGACTTTTGCAGTAAACCTGCGACTGGATCCAGCACCTTGTTTTGCTTGTGCCTTGTGAGCCCGAGTAGCTTGAGTGACGTTTGTGCTAATACCGCCCGCGTCGACGATGCGCTCATTAGATGGCAAGATTCTTACAACATTTTCGACATTTTCATCCTGATTTGCATCTTCCTGACAAAGCCCCCAACTCGTGGCCATATCGACCAGTGACTCAAATTGCTCGATAGTTGCTTCTGTATCGTATTTTTTTTTAAACTCTTCAATTATTTTTTGAGGAACAGCGATACCGTCAAGACGCGAGAGTAGAAACCATTCCATTTCGCCAAATTCGAATGATTCATCACTCTGAGGATCACGCACAAGATAGACTATATCTCCATCTTCTTCTGTCCTGGTCACAGATAAATCTTCTTTTAATCTAGCCATTATCTCCATCGAACTTAACGATTCCTCCTGATCAACCTAGCAGTTAACTTCTATCGCCGAATAGTAAATAAAAATGATTCTAATTCGCATGTTTGTGCAAAATCACGTACAAGTTCGTTATATCCACCAACCATAATTTTTTGTGTATTTTACTTTCAAACAGAATAAACTACGGCCCTGATTATGTTAGGTCAATATTCTGTATAGCTATTACACAGGTAATTCAGGGGACAAGCAGCGCTTTCAATATGTCATCATATTGCTTAATATGATTATTAACAAATCTCATTTTAATAATCTGGGATGACGTAATTATGACGTAATTATCAAGATTAGATGCCTGTTTTTTTAGAAGCGCCACTTCTCGCGATATTCCTGAATCGTAATAATTAAGCACAGCAGCTTTATTAATTGGGCCGTTTATCGTCAATGATAAAGATATTCACTTAACCTGAAAAACATCAAAGCAGTAATTACCGCTTTTATTGCTATGGTATGCTGAGACAGAAATAATCATTTCACAGCAATCATTATCATGTCGATGTTGAATGCACATTTTGGCCAAAATTTATTTGTAATGGAGATGACAAGCATGAATAAACCCGAGATAGAGCAAAAAATTATTTCGGTACTCAACGATATGACGCAGGATTGGGAACTCGATTCTGATGAGGGTATAGGACCAAACACAGGTCTCATGAACGATCTTGAATTCGAATCTATCGACGTTGTTCAATTTGCAGTTGCGCTGGAACAGAACTTCAATCAGAAAGGCATGCCGTTTGAGCAGCTTTTTATGCAAGATGGAGATTACGTGGATGAAATCAAAGTCAGCCAGGTAGCTGATTTTCTGGATGCCACTATCAACAAGTAGCTGTGCATTACGACCTGTAGCGGCAGAACTCAGTGGTTTGATAAATCAGGCCACACAAACTATTTAGCCTGCATCACAATACAGGCTTAAGCCATCAGTTACATCAAACACAATATGCAGGTCGGGAATACTTACAGATACAGACACCATCAATATAGCGGCCTGCAAGCGCGCGTTAGGAAAACCGGAAAATGTGCACCCTGGTTGCCCGCGCAAGACGTCTTCGATTGAGACAAACCCCTTGATTTAAATGGTAAATTTCCCAGCCACACATAACTGAACATAGCAGGCGCGCAACACAGAACAATAACCAGCGGGCATTGGCACTATTATTGCATTGTTAAATACGAATCTGATCTGAAAGGAGGCAGACGTGCCTAGACTCAAAATTGACACTGATAATTCAATCCATTATCAGTGTATTGGACAGGGTGAGAATCTTGTTCTTATTCATGGACTGGGAGCCAATCTGGCATTCTGGTACATGGGCATTGCACGGCTACTTGCGCGCCGATACCGCGTTATTACTTATGACCTGCGTGGACACGGCCGAAGCAGCATGCCGGCAACCGGCTATACGCTTCCTGACATGGCCAACGACCTGGAAGCGCTTCTTGATCATCTGAGCGTGGATCGTACGCATGTTGTAGGGCACAGTTTTGGTGCGCGTATTGCACTCTATTTTACCTCTACCCGGCCCGAACGAGTCCGCACACTCACAGTAGCGGATACACAGATAAGTTGCCTGCAAAATCAGGTACGCCTGGCTGACTGGCCTCATTGGAAAACATGGAAGCAGCAGCTTAACGAACAAGGCTTCCATGCATTACCGTCTGATGACGAATACATCAATTTCCAGATGCTGCAGCACTTCAACCAACTGTCAAATGAGTTTACTCACGGGACTCTTAATCGCTCCAGAAAGGGACCGTCATTAAAGCATCGCAATATGGGCAACAGGGGCGCTGAGCGCTGGAAACGTCTGATGAAAACGACATCCGCGCAGGAGGAATTCAAGGATGACCACCAGATCACGATAGATTCCATCAAAGGAATTAATATTCCAACACTCGCATTATTCGGCGAGTATTCACACTGCATGGAATCATGCCGTCAACTGAATAATCATTTACAAAGCTGCAGGGTAAAAATATTACCGGAAGTGGGACACTTTCTTCCCGCAATCAAGCCCAGGCTTTTCATGCACACTATTCGCCAGTTTATGAGCCAATCAGGTGATAATGATGGCCAGATCTACTTATTACAGAATCACCCTAATTTCAAGGAGCGCAGATCGTCTGATAACAGGGAATTATCTTCCGAGTCTATTCAATTTCCACTAAACGATCGTTATGGTGATCTGGTTTTATTCGACCGTCGCAAGCCCCGTTCCCTGTATGATGCCAGCGCTGTATCCAGTAAATAAAAAACAGCGGCACTTAACAACCATAGCCACAGCACCCGACTGAGTCAAAGTTACCGAATTGAACAAAGTTGCAATTGTTACCGGGGGTAGTAGTGGTATTGGTCGAGCCGTCAGTATCGCCCTGGCCGAGTCAGGCTTTCAAGTGACAGTCGTAGGGCGGACAACGCGATATATAGACGCCACAGTTGAACTACTAAAAACCAGAACACCTGCTGGACAGAAACCACTTCATGAAGGCCTGGCGCTTGACGTTATTAATGAAAATGACATGCAGGAAATGGCCGATAAAACAATGGACAGATTTGGGCGTATAGACCTGCTGGTGGCAAGCGCCGGCATTGGCAAAAAGGCCGGATCATCACGCGTCATCCCCTATTCTACTGCAACATTACCCCCTGATGAGTGGGGCGCAGTAATCGGTGTTAACCTTACCGGCACCTTTCTCAGTAACCGCGCCGTTATAGCGCCAATGATGTCTCAGCGATCCGGGCACATTATTAATATTTGTTCATCAACAACACCTCATGGACTTCACGGCACGCCATATGCACCGGCATATTCCGCATCCAAATTCGGTGTTGTTGGCTTGACAGAGTCTCTTGCAGAAGAAGCCTCTTCCTATGGTATAAGAGTTCAGGCAGTATTTCCCGGTGCTGTTGAAACACCGCTGGTGGACAATACAATACTCGCTCGTCCATTTGGTGGAACTATTACAGCAGATAATTTTGCCAGTACAATCATGTACCTGGTAACACAACCCGTTGATGCCACTACAATACATCCACATGTCATTCCATTTAGAGGCGCATTCTCCGCGTAGTCTTACTATTAAAGCTTACATTGCAATCGAGCCTCGCATAGAATATCTGCGTATCGAGCATCTGATGATGCCTTTCGTTAACATAAAACCGGATACTTATCCAAAAATTTGATCACTGATTAAGGGGTTCTATACATGCAACAGGAGTCTCAACACAAGGTATATATCATTACAGGCGCAGGTAGCGGTATCGGTCGCGCTTGTGTAAAGCTGCTGTCAAAAAAATCTGCCAGGCTGGTGCTGGTCGACTTTAATCAGGAAGCTCTTGACAGCCTTGTTGACGAGTTGAAGCAGGAAGCCAATATTGACAGCAACGATGTACTACCACTCAACCTGAGTGTGAGCAACGCATCAGACATGTCTAAAATGGCCGCGGAGACAATGGAGCGTTTTGGCCGTATTGACTGCTTGATTGCATCTGCAGGCATACTGCGACTGGGCGGTACACTGAAAATGATTGCGGATACATCCCTCGAGGAATGGAATGCCGTACTGGAAACAAACCTGACCGGTACTTTTCTCAGCAACCAGTCCGTACTCCCGGCCATGCTGGAACAGAAACAGGGCGACATAATTAATATCTCATCCACATCCGGTCGCCAGGGGAAACCATTCGATGGGCCCTACTCGGCCTCAAAATTTGGCATTATCGGTCTTTCAGAATCCCTTGCAGAAGAAGTCTCGGCAAACGGCATCCGTGTCCAGACCG
>Ga0316198_10001588_pt1 | contig 13416 bp, 6 predicted proteins | sample OudBieAanoxic_MG_FD_204935 | JGI IMG/M metagenome (GOLD analysis project Ga0316198, IMG submission 204935) | Coastal sediment microbial communities from Oude Bieten Haven, Netherlands - site A anoxic | ecosystem: Environmental > Aquatic > Marine > Coastal > Sediment | place: Netherlands...
CTACTTCGCGATACTTCAGGCATTTCAGAGTTATATCGATTTATTGTTAACAGAGCGCGAAGAGTACCTGCTTGAATTGCGAGAAACCATCCAGAAGGCAGTAGGCAAGGACGGCAGAGTACTGACGAATGTGCTACCGAACCTGGAATACATCATTGGTGAGCAGCCGGCTGTGCCAGATATCGGAGGAGCTGAAACTCAGAATCGGTTTAACTACGTATTTGGCAGGTTTGTTGAAGCAATTTCAGCGAAAGAACACCCAATTGCAGTGTTTATTGACGACCTACAGTGGGCAGATGCCGCTTCCCTGAACTTGCTCAAAGTTCTTATGACCGACAGCAACAATAGCTACCTCCTTTGTATTGGTGCATATCGGGACAATGAAGTCAGCGAGTCACACCCCCTGATGATCGCACTGGCAGAAATGCGCGAAAGTGGTGCAGAAATCAACACCATTGAAGTAAAGAATTTGTTGGCGGAGGACGTAGATGCACTGTTGTCAGAATCCCTTTCATCACCGATATCAGAAATCGCGCCTTTGAGCGAGTTAGTTTTCGCAAAAACCCAGGGCAACGCATTTTTTGTGACCCAGTTCCTGAAATCGCTTTATCAGGATGGCCAACTCTTTTTTGATAAAGATGAAACCCGCTGGCGTTGGGATTTGAAAAAAATTCAGCAGCTCGATATCACAGAGAATGTGGTCGAGTTAATGGCCCAAAAGATAAGAAAACTCCCTGACGACACTCAAAAATTGATGAAATTGGCGGCCTGCATAGGTAGTCGTTTTGATTTGGATACGCTGGCAGTCATCGATGAAGAAGAGGTGCAAGTCGTTAGTGACGGATTACAGGATAGCCTGTCTGAGGGTTTGCTGGTGCCGTTGGGTGAGCAATATAAATTCGCGCATGACCGTATTCAGCAAGCGGTTTACTCATTGATTCCAGAAGCAGACAAGAGCTCTGTTCACCTGTCTATCGGTAAATTGCTGCTGGAAACACTTGGCCCGGAACAGCAGGAGGAGCGCTTGTTTGACATTGTCAATCAGTGGAACCAGGGCGTCGATTCCATACAGGCGAAAGAGCAGAAAGATATGCTTGCAGAGCTGAATCTGCGTGCGGGTAGAAAGGCCAAGCAGGCATCGGCGTTTAAACCGGCGTTTGAGTATTTGCAGACCGGTATCAAGTTGTTACCGGATGACGCCTGGCAAAGTCACTATGCACTGACTCGTGATTTGTACACGGAGGCAGCGGAAACTGCCTATCTGAATGGTGATTTTGAGCTCATGGGCCAACACATTGATAATGTGCTGGAGAATGTCGAAGATCTCCTTGAAAAGATTGTTCCCTATGAAATTAGAATCCTGGCTTACAAAGCCGAAAATCGCCTTTTGGATGCGATTTACACTGGCTTGGATTTACTTGGACAACTGGGTGAAAAGTTTCCGAGAAACGCAACCATGGCACACGTTATGGTTGATCTGCTCCATACCAAGGCAAGGTTAAGTGGAAAGAGTGTTGCAACACTTTCCGCTTTGCCGGATATGGAAAACACTCAAAAAATTGCGGCAATGCGCATTATTGCAGATATTGCCTCATGCTCCTACTGGGCAACCCCGGCTCTTTTCCCGCTGTTAATGTTCAGGATGTGCCGTTTGTCGCTGACCTACGGTAATACATCTTTGTCTGCATTCGGCTTTGCGACCTACGGTGTCATTATGTGTGGCGTTTTGGGTTCGATGAAACCGGGTTACGAATACGGCAAACTTGGGCTCATACTGCTCGATCGTTTTGATGCGCGAGAGTGGTTGGCGCAAATATATACACCAATCTACGCACTGATCAATGTTTGGAACGAGCACGTAGAGAACACATTCGCGCCGTTGCAGGAGTCCTACCATATCGGTCTGGAAACCGGCGCAATCGAGTTTGCCTGCGTCAATACCAACATTTATTGCATTAATGCCTACCTGGCGGGCCGTCCACTGAGCAAAATTGAGTCAGAAACACGCGCTTACAGTGAGAGCTTTGATCACTATAAACAGGAAACGAATTTCAATTACAACGAAGTGTACCGTCAGGCCATGTTGAACTTCATGGGCAGGTCTGAAGATCCCCTCGTGTTAACCGGGGATGCTTACGACGAAGAGAAAATGATCGCCCAAAACAAGGAGAGGAATGATCAGACCGGCGCCTTCTTCATCCACTTCAATAAACTTATTCTGTCTTACTACTTCCAGGACTATAAACAAGCCATTGAGCATGCGAATGAAGCCCGGGAACGTCTTGAGTCGGTGTTGGCAAAATTTGAGATCCCAAACCATCATTTTTACGAGGCCTTGACCCTGCTGGCCATGTACCCCGATGCCAGGAAGGCTGACAGACGCAAAATGATGAAACGGGTACGTGGAAATTTACGCAAACTGAAAAAGTGGGCAAAAGATGCAGAAGAAAACTACCTGCACAAGTACCAATTGGTCAATGCCGAACGTCTCAGGGTGTTGGGCAGGCAGGACGAGGCTCGTATGGAGTACGATCGTGCCATCGCAGGTGCAACTGCCAATCGGTACATTCACGAGGAAGGACTGGCCTATGAAATAGCCGGCCGGTTTTATTTGCATGAGCGTTCTGAAGGCCTGGCAGAGTTTCATCTGAAAGCAGCTTACAACGCCTATCGGGAGTGGGGTGCAAAAGCCAAGTTACGCAACCTGGAACAACGTTACCCTCAATTTGTGTCAAGTTCGGGGACCGGGCATGGGTCGATTGCAGAAGCGTCTATCGTTAAGGGTATGACGACTATGACAGATCGCTCGATGCTGGATCTTAGTACGGTTCTTAAGGCTTCCACAGCAATTTCCGGCCAGATTGTCCTTCAGGATCTACTGACAACGCTGATGAAAATCGTCGTCGAGAATGCGGGAGCACAACATGGTTACCTGATCCTGGAAAGCGATGGAAAACTGCTGATTGATGCAAAATTCAATGTAGACCTCGACAGCGTAGAAGTATTACAAGGTGAACCTTTGCAGGAAGGCCAGCAGATGGCCAGCAGCATCGTGCAGTATGTCAACCGTACCAAGGAAAGCGTGGTGGTCAATGATGCACAACATGACGAACGCTATTCTCAGGATGCATATATTAAGACGCAGGCCCCACAGTCCATCATGTGCGTTCCGGTTATCAACCAGGGCAAGTTTATTGGCATTTTATACCTGGAAAACAACCTCGCCACGGGCGCTTTTACCCAGACACGCATCGAGTTGCTGTCACTGCTATCCGGTCAGATAGCAGTTTCCATTGATAATGCTATGCTTTATGAGAACCTGGAACAAAAAGTTCAGGAGCGCACAGAGGAACTGGGTAGAGAGAAACAGAAATCAGATGAACTGTTGCTGAATATTCTTCCTTTGGAAACAGCAGATGAGTTGAAAACCAGGGGTAAAGCCGTACCACGTTCCTATGAAAATGTGAGCGTGATGTTCACAGACTTTAAAAACTTCACCAGCTTTTCCGAACAGCTGTCTGCGGAAGACCTGGTTGATGAGATTGATACATGCTTTGGCGCCTTTGACGAAATCATCGCAGAATTCGGACTGGAGAAAATAAAAACCATTGGTGATGCCTACATGTGTGCCGGTGGGTTGCCCGTACCAAATTCTACACATGCGGTAGATACGGTTAAGGCTGCTTTGGCTATCCGGGATTGGATACGGGAACACCAGGCAGAACGAAAAGAGAAATCGCTGCCAACCTTTGATATTCGATTAGGCATACACAGTGGCCCGGTAGTCGCGGGTGTAGTTGGCACGCGCAAATTTGCCTACGACATTTGGGGTGAAACGGTTAATACGGCGTCACGTATGGAGTCGAGCGGCCAGGCAGGTAATGTGAACATATCGGGCAAGACTTACGCCCAACTGGGCGGGCAGTTTGACTGTGAGTACCGGGGACGGTTACCGGCCAAGAACATGCAGGATGTTGATATGTATTTTGTGATGGCTAAGACGGCATCTTAAAAGGAAGACACGCGAAAAGAGATGACAATATGAATAGTGAAAACGAGAACGAGCAGAAATCCAAATCATTGATGGAAATCTATCGGAAGTGCTATAAAAAGACGCGAATAGATTATAACGAAAAAGGTTTTTTTACCCCGCGGCTACGCAGTATTAATCACCTTTCCATCGGGCGCTCAAAAATCATATCCAGCAAATTAACCATTTTTCTCGAATTGCTGTTCAGGCTGGTGATGGACATCAAGTACGGCTTAATTGATCTGTGGAAGAAAATCACACCCAAAGACATGCAATCAAAGCCGGCTCCCGGTAAACATGACAGCCGCCTGATAGGTCGTATTACCTTCGGGTCTCATGAGGATTTTCACGTACCCATTCACAATATGAAAGTCGCATTCTGGGCGCGAACCTGGCTTTTTCAGTGGCGTAAAATTGCCGATGGTATAACAAACCGTGATGGTACATTCGAGTTGCCGTTTCACCTGGCTGCAACAAAACGATGGAGTGTTTTCAAGACTGTTTTCGAAGCTTACGAAACAAGCTATACCTATCGCAAAGAGGGGCATAAAGAATATCACTACAGATTGTTCCATAGCGAAAAGGTGCCAGGATCAGGGTTAGTGGGTATGAGTTACAACCTGCGGACGATTCCTCTTTTTTACTGGGAGTACCGAACCGATATCGGTGTACCCAGGGTTGTGATCAAGGATCATGATGTAGACGCGCCTCAATATTATTCGAGAGGTCGCATAGAGGCCGTGGATCAACAGATTATCCCGATTGAACTGACCAAACTGAAGCACCTGGAGCAAATTGCCCACGACCCGGATAGCCTGACCATTGAGAAGATTCAGTCTGAATATCCGGAGAACCTGACAGTCTGTATGGAAAATGAGCAACCTGGCTGTACCCGTGGGGATGAGTGGTTTGGCCGACGCATGATGAATGGCATGTATGCCGCTCGCTTTCACCAGGATGCCGATGATCCAAATGACTACTGGACACGTTTTTATGGCGCCTGTGAGTACAAGATTAACCGCAAATATGCATTTCCGACGGTTGATATTCGCTTCACCATGGATGACCGTGGCGTAATGATGCCAAAGGAGATTCACCTTACCGGGCCATTGACCTCCACAGAAACGGACCCCTGGAAGACGCGGGTTTTCACACCGGAGGATGGCGAGAAATGGTTGCAGGCTAAACGTGTGGCAAGGGTCACCGGCGGCTTATCAGTCGAGTTGGATGATCACCTGACCGGCACGCACCTTAATACGGAGCAATTCTCTATCGCGGCTTACCGGAACTTGCGCCTGAGTCCTATCGCAGCACTGCTTTTTCCACACCTGAAAGAAGTGATGCTGGTGGACCATACCGCTGATTCAATCCTGATTGGGCCTGCTGACGAGGCGCCAACCAAGTCGATGATCCGGTCCGGTGGGTTGATTCACTGGTTGCAGAACAAGCTCGACCGACTTGGCAGCGACATCATGTTTGAATCGGGCGGCTATATACCCCGAGCCTCGGCAATGACCCACGAAGGCATTCTGCAGCGTGTTCGTGATTTGCTCGGCGTACAGGACTGGAAAGACTGGCAACCGATGGAGTCTCTCAGTGAAGCACATACCTATCCACGTGCCGAAAAAGCTTATTGGGACATGCTGGGAGACTACCTGGACATATTTTTTGATGAGAATATCGAGGGCATTCGCGAACATTGGTATGAGGTGTTTTGCTTTTCGAAGGACCTGGTGAAACATGCAGTTCCACTATTCAACTCAGATATTGATATGAGTTCGCTGGACAAAAACCAGCGCAGGTTAGCCAAACAAAGAATGCAGTGGTACCAGGACCGCTACCACCTCGACCCGTCTTCCCCGCGTGACACCATCGACGGCGAACTGAAGGTGTTGTCGCCGATTACACACTCTGAGGAATTCAATGAGGATGATCTGCAAAACCTGAAATCTGCCTGTCAGTATATGATTATGATGTCTACATTCATGCACTCCTGGGTGAATGAACATCAGTATGAAGATATAGGGGAAGTACTGTATAACTGCCTCGGCCTGCGCTTTGGTGACGGTGAGGAAGGTGTGATGGCACCGGAATCAGATCGAAGAATAGCGCCCAGCCTGGCATGTTCTACGCAGATGATGTGGTTTAGTAACCTGCTTTCCAGAACGGAGTACGGATTCATCGTACGCAATGAGGAGCATGATATTAATCCCTTGCTCGTGCGGATGCTAAAAGAGCGGAAAGATGAAATTGAAAAAAATGGCATGTTGATCGAAAACATCGAGTCTCGCACAAACATTTGAACAGGTAGTAATTATGAACAACACAATAGCATCACAACCCAATTCAATATGGGCATGGTTTGGCAAAAAGTTCAACATGTTTGTTTTATGGTTTGTTGCAAAAGTTTTCGGGTTGGCGCTCGCCGTATTCATGGGTTTGATGACCCGTCAGCGTATGTCACACAACAATGGTATTGCTGCTGAGGGTTTTCTTGACATCGTGGACAACCCTGACTTCCCGGCACACAAATTTTTCAAGCCGGGGAAACGCTTTCCATTGAGAATTCGTCATGCCACCGCAACTTTTTATGATGATGCCATGAATGGTATCCGCAGCATCTCAATCAAGTTCTCACATGAGCATTTCGATAGCCCTTTTGATATTGAAATGAATACCGGGGCGACCAGCCTTTTCTGGTCTGCGGCGAGTTTTTTGCAATTTGCAAAATTGCGCAAAGAAAAGTACGGAATTGAATACCCCGAATACTATCGTCGCTACCCCGAAGGCCTGACGGGCGCCCAGGTTTCCCTGCGGCGGGATCCCGACTCTTTCCATAACCTGCATTATTACTGTAAAACGCCTTTCCTGTTTATCGCAGACGACCGCACTCGTTATTATGCCAAGTACCGGATTAAGCCTTTTGATGAAGAACCGGAAACAGGGAAAATCAAGGACCCTTCACAATGGGATACCTGCAACCAGCGAATTTTGCCGCATGAGACCCGTGGAAGGAATTACCTGAAGGATGAGTACATCGAACGTGTAACGACAAAGGGCGCAAAGTACCGGATGCAAATTCAGTTACTCAAAGCCAGTGAAGGTGAAGACCCCGAGATATTCAATAACATGGTTGTCTGGGATGACAGGAAATACCCATGGATGGATCTTGCGGTGCTGGAAGTTAATTCCATACTGGACTGGACAGACAGCAATCTGACGTCTTTCTCGCTGAATAATATGCCGGAAACCCTGGGCATAATACCGGCTGAATCCATACACGATTACAACTCTTTGAACTACATGCGCTCTCACTCCGAAATCGCCAGGAAAGCCCGGATATTTGCCTATAAGCTTTTTGGCGGACCGAAAGAGATACCTGACGATGATAACAGGAACTCATCAACCATTGACTGAAAGAATCAGTTGATTGTTACGGTGGAATAAGACCTAATATTTAACTGAAAAAATAAAACTGTCTTTTTTTTGCACCACCCAGAGATGATTGAGTTGATGAGCCTGGAATTCGATACGCTGATTTTCTATTTATTGTACGGTTTTGCGTTTCTCGCATCGATGCTCGCCTTCGCGATGACAAGCATGGAGAAGCTCCGTTTGCTGATCGTGATGTCTTCGGCCGCGTACGCCGTCTATTACTTCATGTTTCCTGCAGAACCACTCTGGCTGGATGTCGGATCCGAAATAGCACTGATTGCTATCAATGGCTTCATGTTGGTTTTTACCGTTTGGAGCAATTCGAGAATTAAGTTTAATCAGAGTGAACAGCTCTTGTTCGAGAATGAATTTTCAAATCTTACACGTATTGAATTTAATAAACTCCTGAAAATTTCAGAATGGAACCTTGAGAAACCAGGTTATGTATACACCCGCATTGGTGAGCCGGTGGACGACATTTCCTACATAGTAAGTGGTCACGTCGAGGCAAAATTGGCAGACGGCAGCATCGTCACCATCAATGAGGGCAGCGTGATCGGTGAGGTCAGTTACCGCTTGGAATGCCACGCATCGGCAACCGTAACCGCGGCTGACTCCTGCGTGTGTCTGCGCTGGAACCAGGATGAACTTCGCAAGTTATGTAAGAAAAGCGCGAACATCAAGCGCGAACTCGACAACCTGTTTTCATCCGACATGGCCAGAAAGTTGTCCCCCAAGTTAGGTTAGGCGAGTAAAACCAGTAAATGAGCCTGTCTGTGGTGGCCAAGCCCGCATTTCCCGTCCTACGGTAGAAAGCATCAATATCACTGCAGCAAACTTTAGATTAGCAATCCACCCGGTCTCAACTGGAATCAATGTGAATTACCACCAGTGCGGTCTGAAGATCAGACTTTCGCTCACATAGACTTCACCAGAATCGCACCTATACTTAATCAGCAAGGACGCACACAAGGATGTCAACTCCTTTGGCATTTAGAATTCCTCGCGAAGCGAACCCATCGTGTTCATTTAGGAACAACGGTGCAGCCTCACTCACTTTTTTTTTACAAAAAGGATAAAAAATCCGAAAGAATATAAACGGATTTTTAAAGGTATCAGTATTGACCACTTGCATGCTTGTGGTTTTTCCAAATGCATTTGCAGCATCGACTGCAAACGACCGAGCAATAGCAGACGACTCACTCCCAGGAGTTAAGCCACAGGTCGTCACAAACGATGAACTGCAAACCCGTCTGCTGAACACATTGGATAATGCACAAGGTGTGGCTGCAGGTATAGGTATGTCAGCGATTTTGGAAGATCAGATTGAGGCAGCCCGGGCGAGTGTTTTGTCAGCAACTCCAGAAGAACTCGAAGCAATACCACCTAATTTGTATAAGAGCCTGAAAATCCTTGAAACAAGCTCTGGCCAAATGCGCCTTGCCTATGATCCCGAATTGCGAATTAAAAACCCGGAAAAATCCAATATTCAGAAAACGGGTCAGGGCATGATCATTCAATCTGCGGGGGGAGGTTATGATGACACCGCGTTGGAGGAGCCTGGCTATCCGGGTCAGAATTGGGATTTCAGTTTCGAGGCTGGTGAGCCAGATGGGGATGAAGATGACGTAGATGGTGGCTCGGGAGAAGCTTATGGTTCATGTCACGCTCCAGGATCCACCTACCCTGCTCGCGTTGCAGCCTTGAATTCAGCTATCGTAGCTAATGCCGTTAACGACATTGCTGACCATTTTTGTGAGTTCGTCGTTCTGGGTTTTAACGTTGCACCACTGTGTGTTGTAACCGAAGTGGTGGCTGCTATTGCAGTCGGCATCGACGAGAACATGTCTCTGTGCAACGAACATATTGGTGCCGCTGAAGTCTCGGCAACCTGGGAAGGGTTGAAAACCGTTCACGGTAATATTCAACACGCGCATGATGATCTTGCAGATGTTGACGCTGACCTGACAATTCATGATACCGAGATCAAATCTCAGCTGTCTACACATGATACCGATATCAAATCACAGGTTACTACCCACGATACGGACATTAAATCTCAGGTATCAACTCATGACAACGACATTAAATCACAGGTTGCAATTCATGATGCTGATCTGAAATCCCAGTTGGCTACACACGATGCTGACATCAAAGCTCGCCTGGGTGAAATTCAGGGTACAGTCGATGAGAACCAACGCCTGCTCAATATCACAATGTCCCGTCAACTTGAAATTTTACGACTGTTGATCACCCCGGAAGGACAAAGAGAAATCAACATGGATGTGCTGACCTGCACGGGCGACGATTGCCCGGTTGCTGTCGATCTCCAATGCGGAAAAGGAGACTTGGAGTGGCCCTGTAAATAGCTACTGAGAAACTTCATGTCATTCGGAAAAGGGCGTCATTGGCGCCCTTTTTTGTGAAATACCTGATAGCAGCCCCCTTCACCAAACTCACCCCTCTTTAATACCCTCACTATACCTGGTGTCTACAAAACTCCGGAAGCCCATGTCACTGAACAAAAGTGGCTTTAGATTTACGAAGATTCCTGCGCTGCAATACCTCGCGAATCCGCTCCATGATGTTATAATTACGCCGTTTTAAGAGCCGCTGAGCCATACATAGAAACCGGCTCGTGCGATCCACTTGAGGCGCAGCCGCCGGGCTGCTTCAGAACATAAAACCAATAGGAGTTCAAATTCAATGTCCACCAGTCTAGACCTGTCCAAACTCAGCCTAATGGATGCCCTCGATTTCGCGATCCTGATCGAGGAAGAAGCACGCCAGCGTTACGAAATGTTCGCCTCGCAACTCAGTGGCTCTGATGCAGGAACCTTCTTCGCCTCAATGGCTGTGAACGAGGCCAAGCACGGAACTGAAATACTCGAACGACGCATGGCGCTGTTTGGTAAGGCACCCATGAAACTGAAACTACACGACCTCTACGACGTCGAGGCCCCGGACATGGGTGCACTGCGGCGCGGTATGTCCACGGTTCAGGCGTTCGAGCTTGGGCTCGCTGCTGAAAAGAAGGCCTACGACTTTTACGACATGGCCTTGCCAGGCATCACTGATCCCGAGGTCACGACACTGTTCACCGAGCTTCGAGACGAAGAGTTGGAACACGTCGAGATGCTCAAGGAAGCAATGGCCAAATTACCCGCAAGCGCCAACATCGTGACCGAGTACGACCCGGATGATGCACCCTATCTGTAGGGCCTGGCTGAGACGCTAAAAGGCCTGCCGTATCCGTCAGTTGCTGCCGGGTCGCGGAAATCTTACTTGTGAAAACCCCGCCGAAGCGGGGTTTTTTGCTTTACTCAGTTTGAGTCATTACTTAATCATCGTGATCATCATCCAGGGCGCAAACATCTTTTTCGTCCAGCACCACGGAAGTACCTATACAACCAGGTACGCCAATTTCCGTCCCAAACTGGTTCTTCTCCCAAGAATTCCTGCATATACCATCCGAATTAGGCAGCAGGTTGAAACCAACATCATCCCAATAGGCTTCAAGAAGATCAACCCAGGGCTGACCTTCTACAATATTTGATCTGATGGTGTTTCCATTGGGCATGGCGTAGTACCACTCTTCGCTGGTGTCCGGATCTTGCCAATAAAAACCCAACATCGTGATTCCCGTATTCTGATTGCCAGTCACGAGATTACCGCGTATAAGGTTTCCGGTAGAGCCGTTTTCCCCAGACCCCCAATACACTGATATTCCATCCGCATTGTCATGCAAGCGATTGCACATGACTCGTGAATTTTCTTCAGATGAGAGGCTAATGCCGGAACCTTGCCAACCGTCCCCATTACCTACCGAGGTGTTGTGTTTGAACAGGTTGCCACTGCTCACCCAAGAGCCGATTCCATCTGTTGCATTGCCGTAGGTATGATTATGCATAATCACGTTGTTACGGCTCATCCATAACGTGATACCCGTGCCCCATACCCAGGCTTCACGATCGCTGTCCCACCACTGGGTGTTACCCGTCGATGTCATGTTCATGACCTTCGAGTCCTCGGTTGTAATAATAACGATGCCATCCCTGCAATTCGAAACATGCCCATTCTTGATCGTGATGTTGCTGATCAAGCCTTCCCCTGGACTTTCGGTAAAGATACCAGCAACCGGCAGATCGTTATCTGCACAAGAAATTTTATGGTTCTTCAGGTTCAGTGTAATGTCGGAGCCCATGATCCCGACGCCCTGCCCTGGACAATCCAGCAGGTCATGATCGAGTTTGTAGTTGCCGGGTTCAGTGAGTATCGTGCCGCACTCTGTCACGGCTTTGGGAGCCCCATGATTAGGACCCGCTTTTTTGGGGTCTGCAAGCGCAAAGCCTGCCACAAGCAGCAAAATGGGTAAAAGTATAAAAAAAGAATATCCCTGTTTTTTCATTCCAGTTTCTCCTGTTTTTCAGTCCGTCCCTGGTATATGTAGAACAAGCCCGCATTTCTACGGGCGGTTGTATGAGGAAATACGCTGTAAGCCTCCTCACGAACGACGGTTCGTCCCTGCGAAATTATCCCTGCAAATCCTGGTTCACTCAGTAGATCAGGTTTTTTTACCTGCCCCATAAAACCGGTCGATGACCGTTCTGTCGCATCGGGAGCTTATCGGGTACATCGATCAGCTGGCGAAGGGATAGCGTTCATTAGCTCAAGATTACGGGTGAATATGGTTAGGGGGTTATCAAAAAAGCGACCAATACTTTCAATTTTGCGACAACTTTCGCTTCTGGCCGAGGGTGTGTGAAAACTCCACCCGCGATATAATCGTACTCACCCGCTGAAGGACTCACAGGATGAGTGGATTTATTCAAGGCGAGGATCGCTCTCAAGCCACCTTATTCCCCGAACGTTTAGATGATTATGTCGCCGAAGACAGCTCGGTACGCGTGATCGATGTCTTCATCGATGAACTGGATCTGTCCGACATGGGATTCAAGACCCAACCGAACGATACCGGTCGTCCGGCCTATCACCCGACCACCATGCTCAAGCTATTCGTCTACGGTTACCTCAACCGGGTGCATTCGAGTCGTCGACTGGAACGCGAAGCGCAACGCAATGTAGAACTGATGTGGTTGACCGGACGGTTGGCGCCAGACTTCAAGACCATCGCAGACTTTCGCAAGGACAATGGCGTACCCATTCGCCTGGTATGTCGCAAGTTCGTCATTCTGTGTCGCAACCTCAACCTGTTCGCCAACGCCTTTGTGGCCATCGACGGCAGCAAGTTCAAGGCGGTCAACAACCGCGACCGCAACTTCACAAAGGCAAAGATGAAGCGGCGTATTGCCGAAGCGGATGCAACGATAGAACGCTACCTGCAGCAACTGGCTGAAGCTGATCGGCAAGAACCTGATGAGGGTAAGACGCGGAGTCTGGAAGACAAGGTCGCATCACTGAAGAAGGAGATGGCGCGCTTAAAAAAAGTCGAAGCCCGGATGCTTAAGGCACCGGGCCAGCAGATATCACTGACCGATCCCGATGCACGCTCCATGAAGAGCCGGGGTGCCGGTGTGGTGGGTTACAACGTACAGACTGCGGTGGACACAAAGCATCACCTGATCGTTGCACATGAAGTCACCAACCAGGGTAGTGATCGTCGTCAACTGGCGAACATGGCCAAGCAGGCCAAGTCTGTTTTAGCTGCCGAAGCGCTTACAGCCGTTGCTGATCGGGGATACTACCGCAGTGAAGACATATTGGAGTGTGAGAAGGCCAACATATCGAGCTACCTTCCCAAGCCACAGACATCAGGTAATCAGGCCAAGGGCCAGTATGGTCGAGACGACTTTCGCTATATCGCTGAGGATGATGAGTATGAATGCCCTGCGGGGCAACGCTTAATCCGCCACCAGACGACACAGGAAAAAGGCAAAATACTGCATCGTTACTGGACCTCCGTCTGCCGGCAGTGTCCACTGAAAGTGCAA
>Ga0316198_10001589_pt1 | contig 13408 bp, 9 predicted proteins | sample OudBieAanoxic_MG_FD_204935 | JGI IMG/M metagenome (GOLD analysis project Ga0316198, IMG submission 204935) | Coastal sediment microbial communities from Oude Bieten Haven, Netherlands - site A anoxic | ecosystem: Environmental > Aquatic > Marine > Coastal > Sediment | place: Netherlands...
CACACCGTCATTCCCGTCACCGACGCGCAAGCGACGGTCGCTCGCGAAGCGAAGCTCCGCGCCCGGCGCGATGGTCATCACCGGAATCGGGTCGAGCGGGTACGATTGGCGGAGCTCGACGTCGCCATGCACGACGTAGGGCACGTCATTGGCCGGCCAGCTGGCGCTCGTGTCGACGACGTCGCCCGCGACCCAGATTCCCTCGTGCCCGAGCGTTCCTGAGGTGTTGTTCCCCGCGAAGCTGTTCCCCATGCCGAAACGGCCGATGAAGTTCGCGAACATCCGAAGCGCGGAGAATCGAGAGCCGGTGATGGTGTTGTCGTCGCACTCCTCGGCGCAGTGGGTTTCGTTGCCAAACGTCATGCCGTAGCCATTGCTGTCCACGATCGTCGAGTTCGACACGGAAGGCGTTGCCGGAACGCCTCCGTTCGCTTCGACTACGACGGCGGCGCGCTGAGTGGAGGCCGCGAGCGCGGGATCGGACCCCGGCGACGTGAGCACAGCGTGTGTGATGCGCGAGGCGCCCGTCGTGCCGGGCCCTCGAAGGCGGATGCGATTCCAATACGGAACGCCGGACGCTGGCTCGAAGACGACTGGCTCGCTTGCCGTGCCGTCGACGAGCAGTTGGCTGCTCGTCATCGCGAGCTGGCCATTGAGCGGCATCTCGATGTGGTTGCCGGCTGCGATCGACAGTGAGCCATTGGTCACGTTGAGGTTTCCGCTCGGTCGAATCGCTTGCGTGCTTGCGTCGCTCGCGACTGGCTTGCTCCATGCCATGTCGACACCGCTTGCTGTGCTCCCGCGCACCCGCAGCGGCGCCTCGTACACGCTCGACGTCTTGAGCACGTCGCTGAAGCCGGGCATCGCCGCATCGACCGACAGCGACTCGGTGTCGACCACGTTGTTCTCGAACGAGCTGACGCCCGCCCCGCCACCGAGGTAGACGCCGACCGAGCCAGGATCGCTGCTTTGGAGCAAGCAAGCTTCGACGATCGCGACCCGTTCACCCGGATCGACTCGCAACCCGCCGTTCACGCTGCCGCTGAAGCCCTCGATCCGGACGTTCCGGAGGACCGTTCCACTTTGGATGTTGTCGTCGAGGTGAATGCCGTTCCAGGTCCCGCTGTCCGCCACCATCCGGATCGGCGCCTGCGGCGTGCCCGCTCCGACGAACGTGCCCTCCTCGCCACTGACTCCGCCGGTCGACACCTGCATGCGCCGGCCCGATGCGAATCGCATCTCAGTGCCGGGCTCGACACTCATGGTGGTCCCCCCGCGAACCACGAGGCCCGCGCTCAAGTAGAAGGGAACCCCATAGTTCGTCCAATCCGCGCTTGGTCGGCTCACGGTGGAGCCTCGGACGTAGATTCGATCCGTGCCGTTGCCGAAGAGGTCGAGGCTCGCACCGAGGGTCGACACGTCGTCCGAGCCCATGCTGATGGGAGAGCGTCCGTTGGCGGTGAGCTGGTTTCGGTCGAACCAAGTGCTCGTCTCCGAGCCCGCACCGGCCTGAGCGTAGAGGCCATGGTTGATGCTTTCTCGGATTGTCGAGTCGCTGACGCGCGGGGCAGAGCTCGAGAGAACCTCGACCGCGCCCTGGGAAGTGGCGCTGTTGCGACGTCCGCCGAATTCGACGACCGCGTTGCGAAGTGCGGTGGCCGCCGAGATGTTGTTGGCGCCAAAGCGAAGACCCCGATAGTGGCCGCTCGGAGCCGGCGCGCCGACATCCTGGAAGCGCGTGAACACGACCTGGTCGCCGATTCCCGGCTCCCCTCCGTCCGCGACCAACGCGCCGGCGCTCGCCACGCCCACGTCGATGCGAAGATTACTGTTCCCCGCAAACATGACCACGGCGCCGGGCTCGAGGGTCAAGGTCGCGCCGCCTTCGACCCGTACGACGCCCGTAACCACGTGCGGGCTTCCGAGCGCCGTCAGGGTGGTGTCGCTGCTGATCGTGCCACTCAACGCGGACCCGTCGCCTTCGGTCACCGTGAAACGCTTTGCGAGCGTCGTGGCGGAGCCCTGGTCGACGACCACGTCGTAGACGCCGGACGGACGCAAGGCATCGGTCGGAACCACCGCGCTCAAGGTGTTGGCGTCAATGAAAGTGGTCGCGAGCGTCTCGCTGTACCCGCCGAGCTCGAGGCGAATCGCTGGCGTTGCTGCGCTGACGAATCCCGCCCCACGCACGAGGACCGGCACGTCCGATTGGCGACGTCCTGCCGCGGGAGTGATCGAATCCACCGCAGGCGGCGCCGCAATCACCGCGATGTCGATGGTGACGCTATCCGTGCCTTCGGTGTTGGTCGCTACGATGTCGAAGCTGTGCGCGCCGATGTCGGCTTCCACCGGTGCCGGCTTGGTCGACGACGCCGACAGCAAGCCTGTCATGGGATCGAACTCGACGAAGTCGGGGAGCGCGCCCGAGATGCTCAGCGCGGGGGGCGGGTTGCCCGTCGCCATGGCCGCAGCGCCTGGGAAGCTTTCGCCGACTTCGAGCGTGAACATGGTGTCCGGTGTGACCGTCAAGACGGGCGTCGCCGGGGGGAAGACGGCGTCGACGCTGATCGTCGCTTCGTCGCCTTGCTCGAGAGCGTTCTGTGCACGAACGGTGTAGCTGTACTCGATTGCGCCATTCGAATCGGAAGCCGTGAAGCTGACCTCGCCTGTCTCGGCGTCGATGGTGATCGCGAGGTCCGCCGGCACGCTCGGGCCTACTAGGCTGAACACCACGCCTGTGCTTCCGGTGCCAGGCACGAGGTTGACGTCGTAGGCGTACGTCGTCCCGACAAACACCGTGGTGGGTGGTGGCGTCGTCACCAGGTCGATCTCGGGCACCGGAGGCCGCGGGTCGACCCTGACGACGAACTCCTGCGTGTTCGGATCACCGAGTCCGTTCGAGACCTGAAGAGCCACGCTGTAGTCGCCGGGCGATACCGACCCCGTGTCCCATTCCACCGTGACGTCGGCGCCTTCCGCAGGGTCGGTCGCGATCGTCACGCCTTCCGCGGGTGTGCCGCTCGACGGTGTTTCGGCGGTCCATTGAATCGTGGGGGCGCCTGCCGCGCTTGCCGCGTAGATCCACACCTCGCCTGCGTACACGCGAGTGGGTGGGGTCGAGGTAATCACCGCGGGTCCGCCTGTATCGATCACCGTTACGGTGAACGACTGCTCGGTCGACCGGCCGCTGTCGTTCTCCGACGCGCGGATCACCACATCTTGCTCGCCGACCTCGTCCGGGGTTGGAGTCCAGCGTACGGCCCCAGTCTCTCTGTCGATCGTCAGTCCCGCCGGCGCCGTGGGCGCGCTCCAGGACACCGGGCCTTCCGCGACCACCATGGGGTCATACGCATAGGGCGCAGCCACGGTCGCTTCGGTCGGCGGGTCGGTCGTGAACACAGGGCCGCTCAGGCCTTCGACGTCGACATCGAACGCTTGCGCGTCGCTTCCCGCGAGGTTCGTCGCACTGATTTCGATCGACTCGGTACCCTCTTCGCTCGGGACCCAGGTCACGATGCCCGAGCTCGGGTGCACCTCGAATCCAGGCGGACCGGAGAGCACCTCAAACGCGATGGGCGTCATCCCTTCGACCGTCACCGTGTAGTTGAACGGCACTCCCACGGTCGCCGTCGTCGGCGGTGTCGATGTGATTTTCGGCGCCACGCTCCCGTTCGGGGTGTTGCCGCCACCACAGCCCACGGCGCTCATCCAGATGATGGTCAACACCGCTAGCCCAAGTCGCATAGTTCGAGTCATCGCGTCTCCCTCAACACCCGAATTACTATGCTAACAGATTATTCTGGTATGAGCGTCACCCTCGCCCGTGGTTGAGGTCTTCCATGACCTCCTCGGGGAGCACGGCCGGGTCGACCCTCCAAGTGGGACTCCAGCTGCGCTCCCATTCCCCACTCAACAGGTTGATGATCCGGTCCCACAGCTCGCTCTGCCTCTGCCGGGCGCGTGCATAGAGATCAGGGTTCATTTGGCTGACGATGTGCATGAGTCACTCCTTTCGTCTGTGATATGAATGCTTTAGGACGAGGTGAGCGCACTTGGGCGCAGGCTCGAAACGCATTTCTGCAGTTGCAAATGGGCTTAGTGCCTGCGAAGCTGCAGCCCATGTTTAACTGGGACGATGTGCGGTATTTTCTGACGCTCCACCGGCAGAGCACCCTCGCCGCAGCGGGGGCTGCACTTACGCTGGACCCAACCACGGTCGGCCGGAGGCTCGTGAAGCTCGAAGAGGGGCTCGGGGCGCGACTCTTCGATCGAACGCCAACCGGCTACGTGCTGACAGAAGCCGGACACCGACTGCTGCCACGCGCGGAGCGCATCGAACGAGAGGCGCTGGGGGTCGAGCGCGACGTGGCGGGCGAGGACCAGAAGCTCGAAGGCATCGTCCGTCTCACGGCCACGGAGATGCTCACCACTCGATTCATCGCGCCCCACCTCCGCCGCTTCCGCCAACGGTACCCGGAGATTCAACTGGAGCTCAACTGCACGAACCTCGATGTCAACCTCGCGCGACGCGAGGCAGACATCGCCTTGCGTCTTGCCCGTCCAACCCAAGAGGACCTAATCATCAAGCGCCTCTCCTTCATCCATCTAGGCCTGTATGCGTCGCTCGACTACATCGACCGATTCGGTCTGCCTAAGGACTCGCTCGGAGGGCACCAGTTGATCATGTTCGCCAACACGCGTCCCTTCCGCCGCGAGAACGATTGGCTCGAAGCGCGAATGGACGGCGCGCATCTCGCCTTGCGATCGGACAGCGTATCGGCGATCTATTCGGCTGCTGTGGCCGGCACGGGGATCGCGCTGCTTCCGTGTCTCGTCGCCGACCACGACCATCACTTGAGACGCGTTCCGCTCGAAGGCGCACCGGAGCCCCGTCAGATCTGGCAGGCGGTTCACAAAGATCTTCGTGACAGTGCGCGGATCCGCGCGGTGCTCGATTTCGTCGGCAAGACGATGGCGCCCGTGCAGGAGCGAATCTCGGCCGCCTGAGCTCAGGAAATCACCATCCCATCCCCCCCGAGCTGGACCGCCAGACGCCGTGCTCCCCATGTGCCTGCCCGGCGCTCGAACACCCCCGGACAGCTGACGCCGCACTTCGGGCAGGCGTCGCCGTCGAGATTCCAGCTTAGAATTTCGTACCAATTCCGCTCGATCAGCGCGGTGTCGCAGTTCGCGCAGAAGGTCGTGTCTCCATCGCGGTCGTGAACGTTCCCGAGATACACGTGCCGCACGCCGGCGCGCTTCGCGATGTCGCGCGCGCGACGTAGCGTCGCTCTCGGCGTCGGCGCGACGTCCCGCATCCTGTAGCTCGGATGGAAGGCCGAGAAGTGAAGCGGCACGTCGGGGCCCAACTGGTCGACGATCCAACGGGCCATCTCGTCGATGGTCTCGTCGGAATCGTTGTAGCCGGGGATCACCAAGTTGGTGATCTCGAACCAGACGTTCGTCTCGTGGCGAAGGTAGCGCAGCGTGTCGAGCACGGGCCCGAGGCGGCCGCCGGACACGCGTTGATAGAACGCGTCGTCGAATGCCTTCAAGTCGATGTTTGCCGCGTCGATGAACGAGAAGAAGTCCCGTCGCGGCTCCTCGTTGATGTAGCCCGCAGTGACGGCGACGGTTCGAAGCCCGCGCTCCTTGCACGCGGCCGCGACATCGCGCGCGTATTCGAGGAAGATGACCGGATCGTTGTAGGTGAATGCCACGCTTCGACAGCCGATGCGCTCCGCTGCCGCCGCGATCTCCTCCGGGCCTGCATATACGGCGAGTGTGTCCATCTCCCGCGACTTGCTGATGTCCCAGTTTTGGCAGAACTTGCACGTCAGATTGCAGCCGGCGGTGCCGAACGAAAGCACGGGCGTGCCCGGAAGGAAGTGGTTCAGCGGCTTCTTCTCGATGGGATCGACGCAGAACCCGCTCGAACGCCCGTAGCTCGTGAGCACGATTTCGTCGTCTTCGCGCGCCCTGACGAAACAAAGGCCGCGCTGGCCCTCCTTGAGCTTGCACGCGCGCGGACACAGGTCGCAAGCGATCCGTCCATCGTCGAGACGGCTCCAGTACGCAGTCTTCATCGTCGAGGAAGGCCTCTGCATCAAGATCACGATGCGCACTCCGGCAGCGCGTGACAAGGCTGCGCGTTGACAAGAACCTAAGCGTGCCCAGAGTCAGCCTGTGGCTACGATTCGACCTCCTGCAGTCGCAGGTTCGTTCTATCCGGCGGACGCGCAATCCTTGCGCGCGCTCGTGCGCGAGCATCTGGAAGGCGCGCGCGAATCCCTTGCGCCCGCTTCACCCGACGAACCGTGGCCCAAGGCGCTCATCGTTCCGCACGCCGGCTACATGTACTCCGGCCCCGTGGCCGCGCAGGCCTATCTGACGCTCGAACCCGGCGCGCAGATCGTCGAGCGGATCGTGCTCCTCGGCCCAAGTCACCACGTACCGTTCGAAGGACTTTCTGTCCCGAGCAGCACCGCGTTTGAAACTCCCCTTGGACGGGTTCCCATCGACGAAACCTCGCGCCGTCAGGCGCTCGCCTTGCCCTTCGTGCACACCTTGGACGATGCGCATCACTGGGAGCACTCCCTCGAGGTGCAGCTTCCCTTCTTGCAGGTGGTCTTGGGCACCTTCGCCGTGTTGCCGATGGCGATCGGGCGCGCGACGCCCGCCGAGGTGCGCACAGCGCTCGACGCGCTCTGGGGCGGCGACGAGACCGTCATCGTGATCAGCTCGGATCTGAGTCACTACCACGACTACGCCACAGCGAAGCGCATGGACGCGGCCACGGCCCGCGCGATCGAAAGTCTCGCGCCCGGGAAGATCGGACACGAGGACGCGTGCGGCCGCATCGGCGTACAGGGGCTCTTGGAGTCCGCCCAACGGCGCGCGCTCGTACCGCGGACGCTCGACCTCCGGAGCTCGGGCGATACGGCCGGGGGGCGCGATGAAGTGGTCGGCTACGGCGCGTGGGCGTTCACCGCCGCCAGGAACGGCTCGCCGTAGCTCGCGATGCGCGCGGGGCCCATGCCGTGAATTTCGGCGAGCGCCTCCATCGAGGTAGGTCGCGACGCAGCGATTTCGAGGAGAGTCCGGTCGTGGCAGACGAGGTACGCGGGCACGCCTTTGTCGCGCGCGAGGTCCAGTCGCGTGTCGCGCAGCCGCTCGAAGAGCGAGGGGTCGACGTTGTCCGGCATGACGTGGGTGGTCCGCCTCGAAGACGCCTTCTTCTCTTTTGCACGCCCGGCATCTGCACTTGGTAGCAGGACACGGACCGGTTCTTCGCCCTTCATCACGGAGACGCCTGCGGCAGTGAGGAAGGGGAGCGGGAACTCGCTCGTGGTGATGTCGACCAGACCGGCGGTGATCAAACGCCTAAGGAGTGCGAGCACCCATGCTTTCGGATGGTCTTGGAGCAAGCCGTGCGTGCTCAGGCTCGTGAGCCCCAATCGGCGTAGGCGCTCGTTGTCGGCGCCATGAAGCATCTCGGCGACCGCGGTCAGTCCGGCACGCCCCTGGTTGCGGGCAACGCCGGCCAGCGCCTTTCGGACGAGGATCGCTTGCTCTTCCGAGGCGGCAGCCTCGGCTCCCTCGTCGCCCGCCCGCTCGAGCCGCTCGCACACGTCGCAATGGCCGCACCCGCCGAGGGTCTCCTGCTCGTCGCCGAAGTACCGAAGGATGAAGTCGTGGCGGCAGCTTCCCGCTTCGACGTAGCGCATCAGATCGAGAAAGAGCCGCCACTGCTGTTGGACGTGCGCGGCGTCGCCGCTGCCATCGCCGCTGAACCCGATGAGGCGGCGCCGCAAGCCGAGGTCGCCCGAGCTCGTGAGAAGCAGGCCGTGTGCCGGCTGTCCGTCTCGTCCCGCGCGGCCCACCTCTTGGTAATACGCCTCGACCGAGCCTGGCGCCTGCACGTGTATGACGGTGCGGAGGTCCGCCCGATCGATCCCCATGCCAAAGGCATTGGTCGCGACGACGACGTCGAGGGAACGATTCGCGAAGCGGCGGTTCACGCGCTCGCGAACGGTTGCCGACAGCCCTGCATGGTACGCGTCCGCACGCCATCCTGCTTTCGCTACCGCTTCGGCCACCCGCTCGGTATTGCGACGGGTCGCGGCGTAGACGATGGCGCCCCCGCCCGGGTTCTCGGGGTCGCCCAGTGCATCTCGAAGCGCACGAAGCATGAGCTTGCGGCGCTCCGCCGAGCTGTCGCTTTCAATGACCGACAAATGCAAGTTTGGTCGCGAAAAACCGCGTAGGATCACCGCACTCTGCTCCGCCTCCAGCCCGAGGCGTGCCTGGATTTCGCGCCGGACGATCGGAGTTGCGGTCGCGGTGCATGCAAGCACGCGCGCCGGCTGAAGGCGGGCGAGCACCTCGCTGAGACGCAGATACGAGGGGCGGAAATCATGCCCCCACTGGGAGATGCAGTGGGCTTCGTCGATCGCGACCAAAGGGGGGCGCACCTTCGCCAGCCGATCCAGCAGCCAGCCTGACTCCAATCGCTCCGGCGCGACGTAGACGAGCTGGTAGCGGCCCTCGGTGATCCCCTGCTCCCGCCTTCGGAGCTCGGCAGGGTCGAGCGTCGAAGCCAGATAGGTGGCCTCGACGCCACGCTCGGTGAGCGCGCGGACCTGGTCTTCCATCAGCGCGATGAGAGGCGAGATGACGATCGACGTGCCCTCGAGCACCGACGCGGGCAGTTGATAGCAGAGCGACTTGCCGCCACCGGTTGGAGCGATGACGAGGACCCTACCCGGTCCGTCGAGCAGTGCCTCGATCGCTTCACGCTGCCACGGCCGAAACTCGGAGAGCCCAAACCGCTCCCGCAGGGCTACGTCGATGTCCCCCATGACCAAGCCGCACGGTAGTGCCAGAGACATGTGCATGCCAGCGATATCGGCCACAGAGGTCCGAAGTTGCGACTCCCGGGCCACTCAGGTCTCAGTACTCAGTTCTGAGCGCTCAGTACTGGGAACTGGGAACTGGGAACGGCACGGGCGCTGGCACTGACGCGGACGCTGGCGCGCGGACCGAAGAAGCGCAAGCAGCGGTCGATTTCTCTTGACGGGTTTCTGGCGCGCTCCGTTTTCGATCTCGTCTCTCGTCCATTTGATGCGTTCGTCGCACGTGACGGTGGCCCTGGTCGCGCGACTTCGGTTCTTCGTTCCGAATTTCAAACGAAGGCGCTTGATGACCTGAGAACGGCGGACAGGAGGTCAAAGTTGGTTTTGGAACCCCATGGTAGCGTCGGATTCAAGATGGACAGCAAGACACTCCGCGGTTTCGACAAAGGCCAGCTACTCGAGAACTTTTCCCGTGTCGTCGAGGCAGACAGAAAGAACACCGCGACACTGATCGCGTACATCGCCGAGATCGATCGGCGGAAGCTCTACCTCGAGCATGCCTACCCCTCGATGTTCGCGTTCTGTACGGAGCGCTTCCACATGTCGGAAGCCATCGCGCACAAACGCATCCGAGGTGGCCGCGCGGCCAGTCGTTTTCCCTGCATTTTGGGCATGCTTGCCCGCGGGGAGATCCATCTCACGGGTGTGCACCAGCTGGCATCGCATCTCACCGAAGAGAATCATCGGGAAGTGCTCGAACGGGCGAAGCACAATAGCATGCGCGAGATCGAGAAGCTGGTCGCCGAGATCGCGCCGAAGCCGGATGTGCCGAGCTTGATCCGGGCGTTGCCGGTCCGAAAGGTCTCCATGCCTCTTGCGAATGGGTTGGCTTCAAACACCACCGGGGAGCTGCATCCGACGGTGCAGGCCTCGGCCGTCCCGCAGTTCAAACCAAAGCCCCGACCCGTGCCCTTGGCTCCACGTCGCTACAAGCTGCAGGTCACCATCGGGCAGGAAACCCGGAACAAGCTCGACGAGGCGCAGGCGTTGATGAGCCACCAGATCCCCGACGGTGACCCGTCCGAGATTCTCGATCGGGCGTTGGATGCATTGCTGGAGAAGGCTCGAAAGAAGAAGGCGGCGCTGACGGATAAGCCTCGGGCGACTTCAAAGAAGAGGAATCGGAAGCGAGGGATCCCGGCCCATGCCCGTCGTGAGGTCTTCGAGCGTGACGCAGGCCGGTGCACGTTCGTCGACGCGAGAGGCCGCCCTTGCGGTTCAACGTGGCAGGTCGAGTTTCATCACAGGATTCCCTACGCATGCGGCGGCACGCACGAACCGGACAACATCACGCTTCGGTGCAGGGCCCACAATCAGTACGAGGCGGACTTGGTCTACGGGGTCCAGTTCATGGGCACCCGTCGTGCTCGGGCACTCGAAGGCTCCGACATCGCAAATCGAGTCGCGTGATCTGCCGGGCTAGCTTTCGCCGGTCGATCTCGGCGACGTACGCAACGAGGGTCGCGGTGTTGCGCCAGCGGTGCAAGCCTTCTACTTGCTCGGGCAGTTGGCTCCGCTGCAAGTATCCTCTTCGGAACAGTGGACGCACTCACCGACAGGGCCGCACGGGGCGATCGCCGAAAGCAAGAGCAATGCAAGTCTCATCCGGGAGTTGGGGGCTTGGCACCCGCGGATAGCGACCCCGGGATCGAGGCTCGTGGGTGTCATTGGACTCGCTCCACAAAGCCCTCGATCCGCCCCGCCACTTCCTCGGCCCACTCCATCACGAACATGTGCCCCGCCCCTTCGATGACGTGCAGCTCGGTGTGCGGGATGTGAGCCGACATGAACTCCGCATACTTGATGGGCGTCAGAGCATCATTCGTTCCCACGAGGATCAAGGCAGGCACCTCGACGCCGGCGAGGTCGCTCATGCGATCGAAGGCATCGGCGGCGCGCCAATCGGCACCGCCGGTTTCGATGGGGGTCAGCTCTCTGTCCCGGGATGCCTTCTCGACGAGCAAGGGATCCGTGCCTTGCTCGTAGAGGCCGGGCGGCAAGGGTGGAATCTTCTGGCCGCTTGCCTTCACTTGTTCGAAGAGCTGAAGGATCATCGGGTGAACGCGAAGGCGCGCGCCGGTGGCGAGGAGCACGAGGCCCTTGAGGCGCGGGGGTGACTTCAAGGCGTGCTCGATCGCCACAGCGCCACCCAGCGAGTGTCCGACGACGACGTAGTTGCCTTCCAGCTGAGACCCCACGAAGTCGGAAAGGAACGCTTCCATGTCGGCGACGGTGCTGAGCGGCGGCCCGTCGGTGCCTGCGCGTCCCGGCATGTTGATCGCGTAGCACTCGGGCCCGCTCAGCGCGTCCAGCAGCGCGTCATAGACGTGATGGTTGTCGGCTGAGCCGTGAAGGCACACCAGCGTGGGCCCCGGACCGGCATCGTGCCGGAAGGTGACGCTCGCGCCCTCGATCTGCGCCGTCGTCACCAAAGCCTCGTCTCCACGCTCGCACTGGCCAGCGCAATCGACTGAAAGCGAAAGAACCGTTCTCGTGCGTAGGTGCCGGTGTACTCGAGCGCGAGCTCATCGAACGAGACCGTTCTGAGCAAGCGGTACCCCGACTCCGACATCAATGGGGTTGGGTCGTCGATGCCGAACTGCATCGGCTCGCCGAGCTCCTCGATGATGCCCTTCATGGCGCGGTCCTCGCTCCGGAGCCGGGGGCTCGATCTCGCCATCTTCGTGTTGAGATAGTCGAAGATCAGGAGCGAGCGCGGGTCGAGCTCCGCCGCAATTCGCGCAAGGGTGGCCCGCGCGGCGGCTTCGGCGAGGTAGTAGATCACGCCTTCCCAGACCAGACAGGTCGGCTCATCGCGGTCATGGCCGGCCGATTCGAGCCGCTCCACGAAGTCGTCACGCTCGAAGTCGCAGGGCACAAAGGTTGCGGCATCCATAGGATAGCCCGTAAATCTCGAAAGCCTTTCATGTTTGTCGGCCTGGCTGGCGGGCTGATCTACCTCGAAGAAGCGAACTCCTTCGCGGCCGAGCCTCGCCGCGCGGGTGTCGAGACCCGCGCCGAGGATGACGACCTGCGCAAGCCCCCGGTCGAGCGCGTGAACCACGCAGTCGTCGATGTACCGTGTGCGAAGACCCATCCAGAGCTCCATCGAGGGCGAGTGCTCGTCCCATCGCCGTGACAGCGCCTCGCCGTCAGGTCCGGCCAGCCGGAGCGCCCAGGGGTCGTTGCAGATGGCATCGGGTCCTGCGGACGCGCGGCCGCGGTACGCGGCGACCATGATTGCCGTCTGGCTGGCCGCGCGCTGCTTCGACACGGCTAGTGCCCGCGCTCCCGGTCGACGCCCGGATGCGTCGGATCGCCCGGCTCGTGCCGCGGGTTCGCGGTGAGGTAGGTCCCGTCGCGCCCTGGAATGGAGAGGAGCGTCTCCTTGTCGTAGAGGAAGTGCTCTCGACTCGTCGAAGGCGGCATGTGCATCCCGGTGTCCATTCGGATCGCGTCACATGGGCAGGCTTCGACGCAGTAGCCGCAGAAGATGCAACGTAGCTCGTCGATCATGAAGACCGCCGGATAGCGCTCGTAGCCGTGGCGCGGGTCGCCGGGTTCGTACTCTGCGGGCTCGATGTGAATGCACTGCGCCGGGCAGGCGGTGCTGCAGCACAGGCACGCCACGCACCGCGGGGAGCCGTCGGTTCGCTGTGTCAGTCGGTGAATGCCGCGGAACCGCTCCGGGTACTCCACCTTCTCCTCGGGGTACTTCACCGTCGCGATTTCCTTCTTGGCCTTGGGCGCGAAGGTGTTCTTGAAGAAGCGCCCGGCTGCGAAGGTGATCCCCTTGGCGATTTCGGGGAGGTACACCTGCTCGGCGATGGTGCGTCCTGGCTTCTTGATGACTTTGACTTCGACTGCCATGCGGACCTCAGAAGATCTTCTCGAAGAAAGAAACCCAACCGTCGGCCCAGCCCGACAGTATGAACGCGCCCATCACGAAGATGTTGAGGAGCGACACCGGTAGGAGGCCCTTCCAGCAAAGCGACATGAGCTGGTCGTAGCGAAATCGCGGAAGCGACCAGCGAATCATGAGCTGGAACCAGATCAGTACGATGATCTTGAGTAGGAAGAACAGGACCTGAATCACGATCACCAGCCAGTGATCGAGCGGCACCGAATAGCTCGCGGCCATGAAGGGCAATGAGAATTCGAAGCCGTCGCGGAAGAGGTAGGGAACATCCCAGCCGCCGAGGAATAGGACCGATGCGATGGCCGCAAGCGAAACGACTTCCACGAACTCGCCCATGAAGAACATGCCGAACTTCATGCCCGAGTACTCGGTGAGGTAGCCCCCGACGAGCTCGCTCTCGCCCTCGGGAAGGTCGAATGGAACGCGCTTGGTTTCAGCGACGGATGCGACGAAGAAGTTGATGGCGCCGAGCGTGAGCGGCGGGACGAAAATGCCCCACATGTGCTCGTGTTGCCACAGCGCCATGTCCTCGAGGCGGAGCGACGCGTAGATCATGAAGGCAGGGACGAGCGTG
>Ga0316198_10001590_pt1 | contig 13406 bp, 11 predicted proteins | sample OudBieAanoxic_MG_FD_204935 | JGI IMG/M metagenome (GOLD analysis project Ga0316198, IMG submission 204935) | Coastal sediment microbial communities from Oude Bieten Haven, Netherlands - site A anoxic | ecosystem: Environmental > Aquatic > Marine > Coastal > Sediment | place: Netherlands...
AGAAGGTCGCGTCGAAGCCCAAAGAACGCACCGACCGCCGGGCACGGAAACGGGCACGGGTAGCGGTACGATATCTTTATGGATCGGCCTGCGGACCACCACCTTCACGAATTCCTCGCTCACCTGGCGGTGGAGCGCAATCTGAGCCCACGAACAATTGAATCCTACCGTCGCGATCTCATGCAATTCAGCGTGTGGCTCGACGAGCAAACGATCAACCTCAGCGAGGTGGAGCGGGCCACCCTGCGCAATTACCTCGGCAGTCGCCGCGATCAGGGGCTTTCGGCCCGCTCCGCGGCGCGGGCGCTTTCCGCTCTGCGCGGCTTCTTCCGTTTCCTTGTCAACACACGGATCCAAAACATCGACCCGACCGCCAACCTTCGGTCACCGAGCCTCTGGCAAACAGTCCCCCACGTCCTCACAACCGACGAAATTGACGCCCTTCTGGGATCCCCTGATACGTCGACCTCTCTCGGCCTGCGCGATCGGGCGATGCTCGAGACTCTCTACGCTACCGGGCTCCGGGTCTCCGAATTGGTCGGCCTGACATTGGAACGCGTGAGACTTGACCCCGGCTATGTACGAGTGATCGGCAAAGGGCGCAAGGAACGAGTGGTTCCGCTCGGGGAGAGCGCCATCTCCTGGATCGACGATTACCTCGGCCGGGCCCGTCCCGAGCTCAACAAGCTACGTTTGTCCGAGCTTTTCCTCAATCATCGCGGCGGCGCCCTTACTCGCCAGGGGTTCTGGAAAATTCTCCGCGGCCACGCCGTCAAAGCGGAGATCAGTTCGCCACTCAGCCCGCATATCGTGCGCCACTCTTTTGCCACACACCTGGTCGAGAACGGGGCCGACCTGCGGGCAGTCCAGATGATGCTCGGTCATGCCTCCCTGACAACCACCGAGATCTATACCCACGTGGCCCGCGAGCGCCTGCGACGTCTGTACGACGAAAAGCACCCACGCGCGTAAACAGAATGAGGAATTAGGAATGAGGAATTAGGAATGCCGCCCACCCACCCAACATGTTCGGGCTCAGTGGAGAGGGGGTGCAAATTCCGAATTCCGAATTCCGAATTCCGAATTCGAAAGTGGCTGCTTTCAGCCGTGGCGATCCTCATCGCCTTCGGGCCACTCACAGCCAACGCAAAACTGGCTGTGTTCGTAGACGGTCGGGTCCTCAAGGTCGACGATGCGCGTCTCGAAGGTTCCGAAATCGTCCTCGACCTCAAGGGGGGCGGGACCTTGCGGGTGTCTGCGGTCCGGGTCGACCGGGTCATCGCCGACGAGGTTGTCGAGCCTGCAACAACCCAGCCGTTCGGAGACTTCGACTGCCCGCCCGCCTGGAGCGACCTGGATTTACCCAAGGATCTCCCCTACCGCGACGTCATTGCCTCCGCGGCCCGCGCCACCGACCTCGATCCCTGGTTGTTAGCGTCGGTCGTGCAGACCGAATCTGCCTTCGACCCGCAAGCGGTATCGCGGGCGGGAGCCGCCGGTCTCATGCAGCTGATGCCGGCCGCCGCCTCCGAACACGAGGTGCACGACGTCTTCGATCCCGCAGAAAACCTCCGAGGCGGCGCAGAGCACCTGCGTCTCATGCTCGATCGTTTTGAATCTCTCCCGCTCGCTCTCGCCGCTTACAACTCCGGCGCGACCATCGTAACGCGATACAAGGGTATCCCGCCGTACAAAGAGACCAGAGAATACGTGCGTCGAGTCCTCGCGCTCTTTTGTCCAGACGAGTGACCTTTCGAAAATTCGGAATTCGGAATTCGGAATTCGGAATTTCCACTCATCCCCAATGCCCGCAGGACGGGTGCACGACATTCAGAATTCAAAATTCAGAATTCAGAATACAGGGCGCGAAGCACCCTGGGTGGTAAACTACGCTCGAGGAGACGGTTATGAAACAGAAGAGCGCCGTGCTGGTCGCGATCCTGATGCTGGCAACGGTCGTTGTGCTGCCTGGCTGTGGCGAAAAGGAACCCCCGGAACAGCGCCTCGAACGGCTACGATATAACCATGAGATCTATCCGGTCGCGGCCAAGACCATGTACGACACGGAGGGTCAGCCCACCCTGCTGATCGATCTCCAGGTTGCCAATCAAGGCACCGAGGCACTCAACAGTCTGACGGTCCTGGTTCGAGTATTCGACGCAGCAGGGGCTGAAAAGGACGCCAGCCGCGTGACTCTCGATATGAGCGACGTACTGCCGGGAGTCGGTGCACGGGTGTCGGCAACCTTACCAGGCGTCGAGCTGTTCGACGACGAAGAGGTCACGGTCGAACTCGAGACCAACTTGCCGCCGGAGGTTCTGCACGAGCTGCCCGAGTGGGTCGAGGTCACCGGCGTCAATTGATCGGCCCGGATGGCAGCTCAGAGAGCCCAAAACGCTCCATCAGGATGGACCGCAAGACGGGGAGTTCGTTGTTCTCGAAGGCCTCGTTTGCTTCGGGAGCCAGCCGGCCCACCGCCCTTCGGGTCGCTTCGATCAGACGCAGCCCCTCGCAGAGGCGCAGATCCGGGTCCTCTTCGAGCGTCTTACGGGTGACATCGAGCATCAGCTCGCACCGCGCATCGGCTTTGGAACAAAAATCATCCGTCGTCATGTCGGGACTATCAACCATATTCAACCGGAGAATTCGGAATGCTATTTCAAGATCCTGAAGGATTCCTTGCCGAGGTGGAGGAGATTGCGGCCCTCGGTGCAGAGCAGCTGATGGCCTACTGGCGGGCTCTCGATCCCGATCAGATCAATGAAAAAGCGAGAAACGACCTGGTATCGGCAGCCGATCTCGCCTCGGAGAAGGCGATCATCGGGGCTATCCGCTCCCGCTTTCCGGATCACAGCATCCTCTCCGAGGAGGCCGGCCGCTCGACGCCGACGGACAGCGGACCGACCTGGATCATTGATCCGCTCGACGGCACCACCAACTTCGTGCACGGAATTCCCCAATTCGCGATTTCGATCGGCATCGCGGTGGAGGGGCGCATCGATTTTGGGGTGGTCCTCGATCCCTGCAAGAACGACCTGTTTTCGGCGATCCGCGGCCATGGAGCGCGATGGAACGGCGGGGTATGCGGGGTCAGCGAACGCCAAGGCCTTTCGGGAGCTCTCGTTGCCACCGGTTTCCCTTTCAAGGCCCATAGCCTGCTCGACCCCTACCTGGCGATCTTTCGCGATGTTTTCCTGAGCTGCAAGGCGATTCGACGGCCCGGGGCGGCCGCCCTCGATCTCGCCTACACCGCGTGTGGCCTTTTCGACGGGTTTTTTGAGTTTCAGCTTTCGGCCTGGGATATCGCGGCCGGCTTGGTGCTGGTCGAGGAGGCAGGCGGCGTCATTTCGGGAATGGACGGCGGATCGGACTTTCTCGAATCCGGCAACGTCGTTTGCGGCACACCGGGAGTGCATCGCGAACTCCTCGAAGTGGTGGCGTCTCACCGCGATGATTGGCAGAAGAAAATCGAAAAAATCATCGATTGATCGAGCCCTCCATCGCTGTCAATCTTTCGTGAAACCCAGGGTCAAGCTATAATCCATCGAAATGAGTGATGATCAGGTCAGCTTTGGCGCCATGCGCGACAAGATCCAAGAGGCCATCTCCTGGACTCGGATGGAACAATACGAAGATGCGATCGCCGTATTTGAGGAATTCCTTTCTCTGCTCTCCTCCGACGGAGACCTCCAGGACAAGCGCTTCGCCGCATCGGCTTTCTCTTACTACGGGGTCTGTGTGGCGATGGTTCGACACAAGTACGCCGAGGCCATCAAGTACTGCAACATATCGGTGAAGGCCAACTTCATGGATCCCGAGCACCGGATCAACCTTGCCCTCGTCTATCTGGAACGGGATGACCGCAAGAACGCGGTCAAGAACCTCGAAGCTGGGCTCCGGCTGCAGCCGTCGAACAAACGAATCAACAAGATCTTCAAGGAGATCGGCCGCCGCAAGGCGCTCATGTTCTCCTTTCTTTCGCGCAGAAACCCGCTCAACGTGTGGATCGGCAAACTGCGCGAACCCAAGGCCAACAGCTAGCCTGCATATTTCACCAACTCGCTGCTGCGGCCTGAGATATACAGGCTGGGCAGAAACCGCCAAATTCAACCCAATCCAGCCCTTGCAACCATCCGGCAACAGGGTTATCCTACGCGTTGTGAATTTGTTCACGTGATATTTTTGCGTGATACCCGCGCCACAACACCGGACCGCCCACACGAGGGGCGAGGACCTCGGAGGTTATCCATGACAAAGCGTCGAACCGTGATGATTGACGGCAACGAAGCCACGGCCTCGGTGGCTCACCGCATCAACGAGGTGTGCGCCATCTACCCGATCACCCCGTCATCGAATATGGGTGAATTTGCCGACGAATGGTCGGCTCAGGGAAAGACCAATATCTGGGACGTGGTCCCCGACGTCATCGAAATGCAGTCCGAGGGTGGCGCATCGGCAGCCGTGCACGGCTCTCTTCAGGCCGGCGCCCTGACCACCACCTTTACCGCCTCGCAGGGACTGCTTTTGATGATCCCGAGCATGTACAAAATTGCCGGCGAACTGACCTCGGCGGTCTTCCATGTGTCGGCACGCACCCTCGCAACCCATGCGCTGTCGATTTTTGGCGACCATTCGGATATCAACGCCGTGCGTCAGACCGGGTGGGGGCTGATCGCCTCGGGATCGGTCCAAGAAGCGCACGACATGGCGTGCATTTCGCAGATGGCGTCGCTTGCCAGCCGCATTCCCTTTGTCCACTTCTTCGACGGATTCCGTACCTCCCACGAGGTATCGAAGATCGAGTACCTCGAGGACGAGGACCTGAAAGACCTCATCGACGACGATCTGATCCGCGCCCACCGCGATCGCGCCCTGTCCCCGGACCGGCCGGTGATCCGCGGCACCTCACAGAATCCGGACACTTTCTTCCAGGCGCGCGAAGCGATCAACCCCTTCTACGAAGCATGTGCCGGCCATGTCGTCGCCGCGATGGAAGCCTTCGGCAAACGGATCGGACGCGAGTACAAGCTCTTCGACTACATCGGCGACCCGGAAGCTGAGCGGGTCGTGATCATCATGGGTTCGGGCGCCGAAGCTGTTCACGAAATGGTGGACTGGCTCAACGCCAAGGGCGAAAAGGTCGGTGTCCTCAAGGTCCGGCTCTATCGCCCGTTTTCTGCCAGCCATTTCATCGAGGCGCTGCCGAAGACGGTCAAAAAGATCGCGGTCATGGATCGAACCAAGGAGCCCGGATCCCTCGGCGACCCGCTCTATCTCGACGTCATCACAGCCCTTCACGAGGCGCGTGCCGCAGGGACCAGCCCGTTCACGGCCGAACCGGTGATTGTCGGTGGCCGCTACGGTCTGTCGTCGAAAGAATTTAACGACACCATGGTCAAGTCGATCTTCGACAATCTGGCCGCTGACAAGCCCCGAAACCACTTCACGATCGGCATTGTCGACGACGTCAGCCAGACTTCGCTGCCGATGGACGATGACTTCGACATTGCTGGTGACGACGTTTTCCGCGGCCTCTTCTACGGTCTCGGTTCCGACGGCACGGTCGGCGCCAACAAGAACTCGATCAAGATCATTGGCGAGGAGACCGACAACTTCGCCCAAGGCTACTTCGTTTACGACTCGAAGAAGGCCGGCGCTGTAACGGTCTCGCACCTCCGCTTCGGCCCCGACCAGATCCGGTCCTCCTACCTGATTCGCAAGGCCAACTTCGTCGCCTGCCATCAGTGGGTCTTCATCGAAAAACTTGACATGCTCGCCTATGCCCAGCCGGGCGCCACCTTCCTCGTCAATTCACCCTTCAGCGCCGACGCCATTTGGGATGAGTTCCCGCGCGAGGTGCAGGAGGCGATCATTGAACTCGGCCTCAAGGTCTACTGCATCGACGGCACCGACGTGGCCCGAGAGACCGGTATGGGGCGCCGTACCAACACCATCATGCAGACCTGCTTCTTCGCCATTTCGGGCATCCTTCCCCGCGACGAAGCAATTGAGAAGATCAAGGGCGCGATCAAGAAGACCTATGGCGCCAAGGGTGACGAGATCGTCCAGCTCAACTTCGACGCGGTTGACGGAACGCTGGCCAACCTTCACGAAGTGAAGGTGCCCGACGCAGTCACGGCCACCGCGACCCGCCCGCCGACGGTCTCCGACGAAGCCCCCGACCTGGTCAAGAAGGTCACGGCCCTGATGCTCGAGGGCAAGGGCGATCTCCTGCCGGTGTCCGCGTTCCCGCCCGATGGAACCTGGCCGACCGCTACTGCCCAATGGGAAAAACGCAACATTGCGATCGACATCCCGGTGTGGGATGAGGGGCTTTGCATCCAGTGCAACAAATGCGTCCTGGTCTGTCCGCACGCTGCGATCCGCGTCAAGGTCTACGATCCGGCCGCTCTCGACGGAGCGTCAGAGACCTTCAAAGCGGTCGACTACAAGGCCAAGGATTTCCTGGACTCCAAGTACACCATCCAGGTGGCGCCCGAAGATTGCACCGGCTGCGAACTCTGTGTGAGAGTCTGCCCGGCCAAGGACAAATCCAACCCGAAACACAAATCACTCAACATGTCGCCGCAGATGCCATTAAGGGAACAGGAGCGCGAAAACTACGCCTTCTTCCTCGGCCTTCCCGAGGTCGACCGCACCAAGGTCAAGATCGACGTCAAGGGCTCGCAGTTCTTCCAGCCCCTCTTCGAGTACTCGGGAGCTTGTGAAGGCTGCGGCGAAACGCCGTACGTCAAGCTCCTCACCCAGCTCTTCGGTGACCGGTTGTTGGTCGGGAACGCCACCGGCTGCTCTTCTATCTACGGAGGTAACCTGCCGACCACGCCCTACGCCGTCGACGAAAACGGACGCGGACCGGCGTGGAACAACTCGCTCTTTGAGGACGCAGCCGAGTTTTCGCTTGGTTTCCGCCTCGCCATTGACCAGACCTCGAGCGCCGCGCGGCGGATCCTCAAAGGGCTGGCTTCAAAAGTCGGCGAAGGGCTCGTGGACGAAATCCTAATCGCAGACCAGCTCAGTGAGGAAGGTATTGCCGCGCAGCGCGCGCGTGTCGAGACCTTGCGTAAGAAGCTTGAAGGCATCGACAGCTCCGACGCAAGAACCCTCGCTCACATTGCCGACTACCTGGTGAGAAAGAGCGTATGGGCTGTCGGCGGCGACGGCTGGGCCTATGACATCGGCTACGGTGGTCTGGACCACACCCTCGGAATCGGCCGCGACGTCAACTTGCTCGTTCTCGACACCGGCGTCTACTCCAACACCGGCGGCCAGGCTTCAAAGGCGACACCGCTTGGCGCTACCGCCAAGTTTGCGATGGGGGGCAAGGAGATTCCATCCAAGGACCTCGGCATGATGGCGATGGCCTACGGTCACGTCTACGTGGCCTCGGTGGCCTTCGGCGCCAAAGACAGCCAGACGGTGCGCGCCTTCCTCGAGGCCGAGTCATACGACGGACCATCGATCATCATCGCCTATTCGCACTGCATCGCGCACGGCTACAACCTGTCCGATGGCCTCGACCATCAGAAGGCAGTGGTGGAGTGCGGAGCGTGGCCGATGTACCGCTTCGATCCCCGCCGCACGGCGATGGGCGAGAATCCGCTCAAGCTCGACTCGCGGGCGCCGAAGATTTCCTTCTCCGAGTGGGCGCTCTCCGAGACGCGTTTCCGGATGCTCATGAAGACCAACCCCGAGCGGTCGAAGAGATTGCTCGAGGAAGCCCAGCGCGTTGTTCAGGCCAAATACGACATGTATCAGCAACTCGCAAACCTGCACTACGGCTCTGATGCCGACACCGAAAGCAATTGAGGGAGGGAGCCATGGACCTCAAAACCACCTATCTCGGACTCGAACTCGCCAACCCGATCGTCAGCGGTTCCTGCCCTCTTGGAGCCAATCTTGACACCATCCGCCTCCTCGAAGACGCAGGAGCAGCAGCCGTTGTCACGCCGTCCCTCTTCGAAGAGGAGATCATGGCCGCAGCCACAGCGCAGATGGAGATGGAATCGGCCGGGGCCGGCTTTGGCGAGGCCTCGTCCTACCTTCCCAACCCCGACGGTTACCACATCGGCCCGGATCAGTACCTCGAGCACCTGCGGGCGGCCAAGGAGGCGGTATCCATCCCGATCATTGCCTCGATCAACGGCACCTCCCCGGGAGGCTGGACCGGCTATGCCAAGAAGATGCAAGAGGCCGGTGCTGACGCCCTCGAGCTCAACACTTACTACATCGCCACCGACGGCACCGAGTCCGGCAGCGATGTCGAAAAGCGAACGCTCGATATCGTTACTGCGGTCAAGGAAGCGGTTTCCATTCCGGTCGCGGTCAAGCTGTCCCCGTTCTTCTCCTCGCTCGCCAATCTCGCAAAACAGCTCCAAAAGAAGGGCGCCGACGGGATTGTCATCTTCAACCGCTTCTACCAGCCGGACCTCGACATCGAGGAACTGGACGTGGTGCCCAACCTTCGCCTCTCCACCGCCGATGAGCTGCGGCTGCGGCTCAGGTGGTTGGCCATCATTTCGAGCCAGGTCGAAATGTCGCTCGCGGCCACGGGCGGTGCCCATAACGCCGTCGACGTCATCAAGGCTACGATGGCAGGAGCCCACTCGGTGCAGATGGTGTCGGCACTCCTGATCCACGGACCCGAGCACATCAAACGCACTCTCGAAGCCATCGATTTCTGGCTCACCGAGCACGAGTACGAATCCTTGCGCCAGATGCAGGGCTCGATGAACATGTCCAAGGTGCCGGATGCGGCCAAGCTGACCCGCGCCAACTACATGAAGATGCTGGACAGCTGGCAGCAGTAGTGACGCGTTTCAATCAGTGATCAAAAAGGGGCGGGAGACCGCCCCTTTTTTGTTGCCCCAATGAGACGCGAGATGCTGCTTCGGCGACACCTCTTGAGAAGCGCGATGTGGCATCGACGACACAGGTGCCACTCTTCGCATTGTCTGCCCCGAAGGCACTCGCTAATTGAAAGGCGACGAATTCAAACAATGCGAAGGGTGGCACCTTGCTCCTTCCAGTGAGGAGTGCTCCTCCAATTAGAGGCGTGAGCGCACTTCTTCGATGATCGCCTCGAATTCGGGATTGCCCTTGAGCGAGTTGAAGTCGTCATCCTCGAAAATGCGGTGATTCGCCCAGCCAACATCGAGTGCGCGACGCAGCGTTGCGATGGCAGCATCGGCTTCACCGCTCAGAGAGTACATACAGGCCTGGTCGTAGAGGTTCCAACCGGAAGAGGAATGATTGGCGCCAAATATCTCGGTTCGAATTCCAAGCGCTCGCTGATACGATCGCAGCCCCTGGTCGTACTCGCCCTTCTGGTAGTAATGCATCCCGAGCAACTCGAGAGTCCGCACCACACCCAGATGTTCGGAGCCGTGAGCTTTCTCGGCGATTTGCATGGTTCGGTCAAGCGCCGCACGAGCAGCCTCCAAATCCCCGCTGTTGGCCAAGAACAACGCATACGGCCCTAGGGACCAGATGAGATCAGGGTGGTCCGGGCCCAGGGCGCGCTCTCCGATCGCGAGCGCGCGCGTGTGTTTCCATTCGGCCTCTTCGAGGTTCCGTTGTCGTCGATCGAGTTCCGCCAAATGTGTGAGTGGGCTCATCAAACTGGGATGATCGGGACCGAGGGCGCGCTCCTGGATCTCGAGCGAGCGTTCGAAAAGGGATCGCGCCTGATCAAGGCGGAGAGTCTCCATATAGCAACGGCCAAGGGAGGCCAGGATCCCGCCGACCGTGGGATGGTCGGGACCGTATCTGGTCTCGTACGACTCCAACGCACCTTCGAGAAGCTGTTGCGCTGCGGCATAGTCCGCCAAATCCATCAGCATTATCGCGTACGGCCAGGCGGTATGGACGGCCACCGGGTCGTCCTCCATCCCGCCCTTTCGGAGAATCTCCATCGAGCGCTCGAAGGCCGCCCGTGCAGAGTCGTACTCACCGGTGCGCAAATAGGCGCCACCGGCAAACCCGAGACTCGAGGCCACAGCCCAGTGGCCGGGGCCCAGGGCCTCTTCGTAAACGGAAACAGCCCGCTCGAACAGGGAGCGCGCCTCTCCATAATCGGCAGCCCAGTAATCGAGCCACCCGAGGGAAACACAGCTATCAGCCACTTCCGCGTGAATGGGACCGAGGTATTCTTCTCGGAGGGTCAGAGCCTCTTCGAGCAACGGTCTCGCTTCATCAAAGCGCCCCAGATTCCGGTACGCATTGCCGACAGTGCCAAGAAGTCGCGCCCGCATGAGCGGTTGGTCCGTCAGCTCGTCTCGAATCCGCTCCACACCCCGGTCAAGCATCGCAGTGGTCGACGGGACCTGTCCCAGCTGAGCTTCTGGATCGAAATTCGCGAACATGCCAACCAGCATTTCCGACATCTTGCGTGCCGTCTCCGCCTCGTGCCTCGCTCTCACAAAACCGATTGCGGTGCCGATGACTCCCGCGACCAGGACGACGGCCACCATCGCACCCGCGGCGACGCCGACCCGGTGGCGACGTACGAACTTCTGGATGCGGTACATCGTGCTTGGCGGGCTTGCCTCGACCGGCTCGCTCTTGAGGTATCGGCGCACGTCTGCCGCCAGCTCGGAGGGTGAACCATACCGGCGGGTGCGGTCCTTCTCGAGCGATTTCATGACGATCCAGTCAAGGTCGCCGCGCAAGGTGCGGGTCAGCCCGTGGATATCGGTTCGACGCCGTTCTGCAGCTGTCTGCGAGGCGTCACCCAGGCTCGAGACGCGGGTGCTCGGCCGCGGCGGTTCCTCCTCGCGAATACGCCGCCGCATTTCGTCAAAGCCGGCCGTTCGCAGCTCCTTTGCATCGAACGGCTGTGCCCCGGCCAACAGCTCGTAGAGCACAACGCCCAGCGAGTAGACATCGGATCGGGTGTCGACATCGAGCCCGGTGAGCTCCGCCTGCTCCGGGCTCATGTACTCGGGGGTACCGATCCACTGACCGAGCTCGGTGAAGAGGGTGCGCTCGGTGAGTCTTTGCGAGGTCGCCTTGGCGACCCCGAAGTCGATGATCTTGGGGACCGGCCGACCGTCCGCCACCGTGACCAGGATATTCGACGGCTTGATGTCTCGGTGGATGATGCCTTTCTGATGCGCGTGCTGCACTCCTCCGCAGACATCCATGAAGAGCGTCAGCCGTTCCTGCGTGCTCAAACGCTGAGCGTCACAATAGTCGGTCAGCGGCACCCCCCTGACGTACTCCATGGCGAAGAATGGCCGACCCTCGTCAGTTGAACCCGCTTCGTAGGCCTTGGCGATGGTGGGGTGGTTCATGAGCGCCAGGGCCTGCCGTTCGGATTCGAAGCGAGCCAGGACCTCCTTGGTATCCATGCCCCATTTGATGAGCTTGAAGGCCACCCTGCGCCGCACCGGGCCCTCCTGCTCGGCCTCCCACACCTCTCCCATCCCACCTTCGCCGAGCTTTTGCAGAAGTCGAAAGTTGCCGATACGTTCCGGCGGACGCCTGTCTTCCGAAGGGTCGGGCGTCGTGCAGTCGATCTCCAAAAGGGCGTCGACCTCACGGCGAAGGTCCTGGTCCCCAGCGCATTCTCGGTCGAGGTATGAAGCGCGATCGTCGATCGGCAGCTCACATGCCGCCAGAAAGACCTCTTTGGCAAGGCGGTGGCGGTCGATGGTCACGACGGCTCGACCTCCGACAGCCTGAGGCGGAGCCACGCCTGGGCGTGACGCCAGTCGTTTTCTACGGTTCGCTTGGACACGCCGACCACTTCGGCAACCTGCTCAACCGTCAGGCCCCCAAAGAAACGGAGGGTCACGACCTTTGCCTCGCGTTCGTCAATCTCGGCAAGCTGCTCGAGGGCCGAGTTGAGGTCGAGGAGTTGCTCGCGATCGAGCACTTCCACGCCCAGTGGATCGAGGGCCCCCGAAAGGGTCACGCTCTGCCACCCGGCACCTCTCTTCTGAGCTCCGCGCTCTCGTGCGTGGTCGACCAACAGACGCCTCATCACCCTGGCTCCGACGGCAAAGAAATGGGTTTTACCTTTCCAGTTGGATCGGGTCTGGTCGACCAGCTTGAGATAGGCCTCGTGGACCAGGGCAGTCGGCTGCAGGGTGTGGCCCGGAGTCTCGCGGAACATGTATCCCTTCGCAAGCCGCCTGAGCTGGTCGTAGACGACAGGGAACAGCTCCTCCGCGGTCGCTCGATCGACCTCTCCGCTCCCACTCAGACCGGAGATGATCTCCGTCACCCGGACTTTCGGATCGGTCGTCATTCATGGCCTCCTGGTGGCAGCATTGGTACCAGGGCATTCTGCGGGAAACCCGGCCCTGCACGAATGCCCTATCGAATCCTACGGGAATCGTAGCCCGGACGTTTCACATTGCGGGGTTTTCAGAGCGAATCCGCGTTACCGGGTGGAGAACGAAAAGCTTTTCGGAAGATCAATCGAGGAGAACTCCCCGAGAACAGAAACAGGAGGAAATAATGAAACGAGCATTGGTTTTCTTGGCAGTTGCCTTAATTATCGGAATCATCACGGCCCCAGCAGCGGCTGCGGACTCTGGTTGGCACCTCCGGGTATTCGCGGCCGGTTTTGACCCGGACCTTGACGTGGTGGTTCCTGCCGAAAACCCCGAAGAGATCCGGGTTACGGCCGACAGTGATCTCGGTTTCGGGGCCAGCCTCGAGTACCAGTTCAGCGGCCTTCTCGGACTCGAGCTGGGCGTCATGAAGGCAAGCCCCGCGATCGTGCTGACCGCCGAGGACGTTCCGGGTTTCGGCGATATTTCCCTTACGGACTCCATGTCGACGACCGCCATTACCCTCGACCTCAACTTCCACCTGACGCCCAATAGCCAGTCCTTCGACTTCTACGTCGGCGCCGGGATTGCCAGCATGGGCTATGGCGACCTTCGCTATCTTGAACCGGACGGAGATTACCTGGATCTCGATGTCAGTAATGATCTCGGTTATTCCGCCAAGGCCGGCCTCGGAATCTCGCTCGGCAAAAACAGCAAGTGGGCAGCATTCGGCGGCCTCCGATATATCTGGACAGACCTCGAGGTCACACAGGAAAACGCCGCGACCTTCGACTTCAACACCTTTTCGTTCACGGTGGGGATTGCGGTTAGCTTCTGAGCGGCGCCACCCATAATTGAAGCGCGCGTTGGGGCTTCGACGACACCGGTGCCACATTTCGCATTGTTTGAATTCGTCGCTCTCCAGTCGAGTTACTCGCTCAAGGCAAACAATGCGAAGTGTGGCACCCTGCGCATGCCAAGCTGTAGCGCGTCACCGTCCTGGTTTATCCCAAACAATGCGAAGGGTGGCACCACGCCCGCCGAAGCGAAACGCCACGTTTCGTTGGATCAACCAGACACGAACGGTTTCGAAGCGCGCTCGCGGCC
>Ga0316198_10001592_pt1 | contig 13400 bp, 10 predicted proteins | sample OudBieAanoxic_MG_FD_204935 | JGI IMG/M metagenome (GOLD analysis project Ga0316198, IMG submission 204935) | Coastal sediment microbial communities from Oude Bieten Haven, Netherlands - site A anoxic | ecosystem: Environmental > Aquatic > Marine > Coastal > Sediment | place: Netherlands...
ATCGGATTCGGACGAGTCTGCCCCCACCCTCCCGTGGCGATGTCGATCGCCCGCCGCATCCACTCGGAGTCCTGACGGTCGGTGAGGCTCATTCCGCTCGCGACAGCAGTACGGACCCGTCTCCGACCGTGATCTCACCGCAGGCGAAACCACCCGCCGCGCTGACACCCGTGTCCGTCAGAACCTGGTCCAGCCCGTCCTCCGGAACCACGACGATCATCCCGATTCCCATGTTCAGCGTCTCATACAGGTCGGAATCGGACAGTCCGCTCTCAGCGGCGAGTACGCGGAACAGCGGAGGCGGGGTCCAGGAATCGAGATGAACTACCGCGTCGGAGTCCGTCGGCAGAACCCGGGACAGATTACCTGGAATTCCTCCGCCCGTGATATGAGCCAGTGCCCGGACGGCACCCGCTTCCAGAACCACGCGCATGGGCTCCAGGTAGGACTTGTGGACTCTCAGCAGGGCTTGCCCCACCGTCTCGCCCGCGAGTTGAGGGTACGGATCCTCCGGCCCGAGCCCCAGGTGCTCAAACAGCACCTTTCTGGCAAGACTGTAGCCATTCGTGTGGAGACCGGAGGACGGCAACGCGACAAGACGATCACCCGGACGGACTCCTGAGCGCCCCGGGAGATCGAACGCCCGTCGGCCGACGATGAAACCGGCCAGGTCGTAATGTCCGGGATCGTATACCCCCGGCATCTCCGCCGTTTCTCCCCCGAGCAGCGCACACCCGTTCGCCCGGCACCCCCGGGCCACGCCTTCGATCACCTGATAGGCGACGTCCGGATCCAGTTCGCCGCACGCGAAATAGTCGAGAAAGAAAAGGGGCTCGGCTCCCTCGGCGAGGATGTCGTTAACGCAGTGATTCACGAGATCCTCGCCTACCGTGTCGTGCACCCCGGTGCGGGCTGCAACGAGCACTTTCGTCCCGACTCCGTCAGCGCTGGCCACGAGTTCCGAGGCGGCGGGGAGATGGAATATCCCACCGAACGAGCCGAATGCCCCCCCGGTGGAATCCGTGCGTGTACTGTTCACGAGGTCGGCCAGGCGCCCGGTCAGACTTTCTGCCGCCCGCAAATCGACACCGGCATCGCGATATGTGATCGGTCCCTGATCACGGCCCTGCTCCGAGATCTCGCTCACGTGGACTCCTCCTCGCGAATCATACGCTCCGGGGCAGTCAGCCCGAGCAGTGTCAGACCCTGCCGAAGGGTAATTCGCACCGCGTTGGCCAGGCCCAGGCGCGCCTCACGCGCTGGGCCGGTCGCCAGCACGCGGCGATCGGAGTCAATATTCCCCTCGTGGTACCAGGCGTTCACTGCTCCGGCGAGTTCCTCGAGGTAGCTGCAGACCTGGTAGGGAGCGCGCGCCCCGGCGGCGGCAGCCACGATCTCCGGAAACCGGAGCACCGTCTTGGCCACCTCCCGCTCGGACGGGAGAAGGAGCGTTGTGAAACCGTCCTCCGTGACCGACAGCAATGCGGGGTCCACTCCTGCCCGTTCGAAGATCCTGCACATCCGGGCATGCGCATACTGGACCTTGTAGACCGGATTCTTTTCTGATGTATCGAGCGCCAGGTCCAGGTCGAACGTCATCGGGACCTCGGCCCGTCGCATGAGGAAGAAGTACCGGGCTACGTCCGGACCCGTCTCCTCATACAGGTCGCGGAGCGAGACGAATGTCCCCGCCCGCTTGCTCATCCTCACCTGTTCGCCGCCTCGCATGACCGTAACGAGCTGGATGATAATCACTTCGAGGAATTCGGGATCGATACCGCTGGCCTCTAGCGCGGTATGCATCCTGAGAACATGACCATGATGATCCGCCCCCCAGACGTCGATCGCGCGATCGAATCCCCGCGTCTTCTTATCCAGGTGGTAGGCAATGTCTGAAACGAAATATGTATGCGAACCGTCTCCCTTGACTAATACGCGGTCCTTCTCGTCTCCATATTCAGTCGTCCGGAGCCATAGCGCCCCATCGTCACGATAGGCGTTGTCGCCGGACTCGAGGCGGGTCAGGAGGGCCGGAACTTCACCTCCGCCAAACAGTCGGCTCTCGGCAAACCAGCGATCAAACCGGACACCGAACTGCTCCAGGTCGGCCGCCTGGTCTTTCCGCAGGGCGTCACTGGCGCGTCGCGACAGCTCCAGAATCCTCTCCGCTTCGGTGACCTCCGACAGCTCATCCAGGGCGTGATTCTCTTCCAGCCTCGCCGCGAGCTCGGCCACATAGGCTCCCTGGTAACCTCCCTCGGGAACGTCGATCTGCTCGCCCGCCGCCTGCCGGAGTCGCGCGTCGATCGACATCCCCAGCAGCTCGATCTGACGCCCCGCATCGTTCACGTAGAACTCCCGTTCCACGGCGTGGCCGGTCCACTCAAGCAGCGAGGCAACCGCATCTCCGATCGCCGCCCCCCTTCCGTGAGCCACGTGAAGCGGGCCCGTCGGATTCGCCGACACGAACTCGACATTGATGCGTTCGTGACTGTCGGATTCAGAGCGTCCCCAGGACAGGTCCGCCGGTGCTACCCGGGCCAGTTCGGACCACACCAGCTGATCTTCGAGGCGGAAGTTGAGGAATCCGGGACCTGCAACTTCCACAGAGGCTACGCCAGGGATCGAGCCAGACAGGCGGGACGCAATGTCTATCGCGATCTCACGGGGTGGCCGCTTCAAGGTGCTCGCCAGGACGAGCGCCGCGTTCGTCGTGAGATCCCCGTGCGCGGGATCACCCGGTCGGTCCAGCAGCGGCGCGAAGGTCGAAGGAGCACCTAGTTCGAGCAACGCCGCCTGCAACGCCTGTTTGAGAGAGGCAGGCGCCGGAACGACGAAGTCAGCTTCCGGCATCCGAACCGTCCTTACCAGCCGAGGTATTCCCGCCCTTGTCGCCGGATGCTTCCTTCGAGGAGTCCTTCGCGGCCTGTTTGTCCGACCCGCTTCTTCCCGAACTGCCACTACCGTAGTCGGTCGCGTAGAACCCCGGCCCCTTGAACACGAGTCCGCCCCCGGTCGAAATCAGCCGCTGCACCTCACCTCCGCATTCCGGACATTCGGTAATGGGATCGTCGCTGATCCTCTGAAATCGCTCGAATTCGATCTCGCAACTCTTGCATTTGTATTCATATGTCGGCATCAGTATCCTCTTCCCGCGCGACTCTGAACCAACTTCTACGTTCACGCACTCTGATACGGGCCCCACAACTCCTTCAGCACGGCACTGATCTCTCCCAGCGTGCAGCGTACTTTCACCGCCTCGATGATCGACGGAACCAGGTTTCCTCCGGCAACGGCAGTCCGCCTCAACTCCGCGAGCGCAAACTGCACCACGGCATCATCGCGAGCCGCACGCACAGCCGCCAGACGTTCCTTCTGTTCGCGCCCGAGGGCTCCGAAGTCCGGCTGCGGGAGATCCAGCGGAGTCACATCCTCTTCATAGCAGTTGACGCCGACTACCCGCCGTTCCCGGCTCTCCAGCTCGAGTTGCCAGCGGTACGCGGCCTGGTGGATCTCGTCGCTCATGAATGGGATCGCCGCGGCAGCCCCCCCGAGGTCGTCGAGCTGCTCGAGGTATCTTACCGCACGGCGCTCCAGTTCATCGGTCAGCCATTCCACGTACCACGATCCCGCCAGAGGATCGACGGTCGAAGCCACACCAGACTCCTCGGCGATGACCTGCTGAGTCCGGAGAGCCAGCCGGGCCGCATCAGCGCCCGGCAGGGCCAGCGCCTCGTCATATCCGTTCGTATGAAGCGATTGCGTCCCTCCGAGTACGGCCGACAGGGCTTGAATCGCCACGCGTACGACGTTGTTCAGCGGCTGCTGCGCCGTCAGGGTGGATCCGCCGGTCTGCGTATGGAATCTCAGACGAGCGCTCCGATCCGACGCCCCGAACTCCTCCCTCATCATACGTGCCCAGAGTCGGCGCGCAGCACGGAATTTCGCGACTTCTTCGAACAGGTCGTTGTGAGCGGCAAAGAAGAAACTCAGCCGCGGAGCGAACTGTTCGAGCTCCAGCCCGCGGTCCAGCGCTCGTCGGACGTACTCACGGGCATTCCCCAGCGTAAACGCGATCTCCTGAACAGCCGTAGATCCGGCTTCGCGCATGTGATAGCCGCTGATGGAGATGCTGTTCCAGCGCGGTAGATCTCTGGAGCAGAAGTCGAAAATATCCGTCACCAGTCTGAGGCTGGACTCAACCGGATAGATATACGTTCCCCGGGCGACGAATTCCTTGAGGATGTCGTTCTGGACGGTTCCGCTCAGCCGATCGCGCGGAATCCCGCGACCGTCCGCCACCGCGACGTACAGTCCGAGGAGAACGGCCGCCGTCGCGTTGATCGTCATCGATGTGCTGACGCGATCGAGCGGAATCCGGTCGAACAGGAGCTCCATGTCATCCAGCGTGTCAATCGCGACTCCGACGCGTCCCACTTCCCCTTCGGAAAGAGGGTCGTCAGAGTCGAGCCCCATCTGCGTGGGAAGGTCGAACGCGACCGACAATCCCGTCTGGCCCTGATCCAGGAGGAATCGAAAACGCTTGTTGGTCTCGACTGCGGTTCCGAATCCGGCATACTGACGCATCGTCCAGGGCCTGCCGCGGTACATGTCCGCGTACACTCCCCGGGTGAACGGAAATGCCCCCGGCTCGCCGAGATCCTCTGCCGGGTCCGGCTCCGCATCGGTCGGTACGTAGACCGCCCTGACCTCTATGTCAGACGGCGTCCGAAAGTGCTGCTCTCGATCAGGCGAGTCCATCTGTGCCTCTTCCGCTATTCGAGAACGACGAGCAGGTCGTCGCGGTTCACGGTCTGGCCGGATTCGACTCTGACCTCCCTGACCGTCGCACTTGAGTCGGCCCGCAACTCATTCTCCATCTTCATCGCCTCCATCACGATGAGCCCGTCCCCCTGTTCTACCTCCTGGCCGACCTCCACCTCCACCTTGACGATCAGGCCCGGCATCGGCGCGCGCACCTCCCGGTGTGTCTCCAGCGGTGCGGCAGCCGAGGCGAGGTCCCGAATGTGACGAGCACGTTCATCCTCCACGCGCACCATGAAGCCGCGCCCTTCCAGCTCGACGAGCCATCCATCCGGTTGGAGCCGACCGAATAGCGATACGGACCGGTCGTCCATTCGGAGGTGTCGACGATCCGTCCCCGGGAGACTGGCCAATTCCGCGGCGACGGGATCCCCATCGACGCTCATCGCTCCCCCATCGATCTCAACCGAGTACTCACGATCTTCTACGGTGACGAAGTACCTCACTGCATCTCCGCTTCATGAGACGAATTCGCATCGACCCGTTCCAGCCAGACTACCGTCTCCACGTGTGCCGTCTGCGGGAAGGCGTCGAACGCCCTCACCTCCACCGGCTTCCAGGCAGCAGAAAGCCGCGCCAGGTCCCGAGCCAGTTTCGCCGGGTCGCAGCTGACGTATGCCATTCGACGCAGCGGACCCGAAAGCACCAGTGCCTCCACGACGCTGGCCGCGAGTCCGGCTCGTGGCGGGTTCACCACCACGACTTCCGAATCCGAGTAGCTCTCGCTCGCCGACTCGACCGGGGCGTGGACAACCCGGACATCGAGTCCCGACTCAGCAGCAGCCAGACTCGCCGCGGCGCAGGCTTCCGCATCCGACTCCACCGCCGTCACGCTGGCGCCTTCACGGGCCCAGCGCAGGGCCCGCGCACCCGCCCCGGAGTACAGGTCGGCGATTCGAAGGCCGCTTCGCGGCCCCACGCAGTCGTCGAGGAACCGGTCCATCTCATCCGACACACTTCGGTTCACCTGCAGGAAAGACTCGGGTCCGAGACCGAACCAGGTCCCCTGCCAGTAGTCCCGGAATCGTTCGGATCCAGCCAGGTTGGTACGCAATCCCTGCGAGTCGATCCATTCGAAGGACGCCAGGCCTGATATCGACTGCGCGATCGATTCCGGATCACCTGGCCGGTCCGGATCCCCGCCCTGAACCAACAGAGCGACATCGCCTCCCGTACCCGCCCGAATCGTGATCCGGAGTTCTCTTCCTGCAGGAAGCAGGCAGGCCTCACTCCCCCACCCTGCACGCAGCTCACGCAGTGCCTGCCGGACCGGCTCCTCGACCAGCAGGCAGTCGGCCAGGTCTACCACCTCGTCCGGGTCGTCGTGCGCCCTGAGACCCGCAACGACTCCTTCCGTCGTTCGTCGCAGGGTCACCGTGATCCGGTTCCGGTAACCCAGCTCTGGGCCCGCGAATTCCAACTCCGGTACATCCAGTTCCACCCCGCCGATTCTGAGCAGCGTGTCGGACACGATCTGCCGTTTCGACGCTCGCTGTGCCTCGATTTTCATGTGCTGCAGCGCACAACCTCCACACCGGTCGTAGACTGGACATGGAGCCTGCCGCCGGTCGGGTCCCGGTGTGAGCAGCTCGACGCATTCGCCCCTTGCCCAGCGCTTTCGCGACACCACCAGCCGGGCCAGGACGAGATCACCGGGAGCCGTGCGGGGAACGAATACGACTCGCCCATCGGCTTCCCGTCCCACCCCTTCTCCACCGGTCGCCAGGGAGTCGATTCGGAGTTCGATCACGGTGCCGGGACTCTCAAGTGGCGCGTTCTCCGATTCCGTCATCGCGGGTCGAATGCCGTCTGCCATGCCGTTCGCTTGTCCGAAGTGGAGCCGGGGTCGCCCTGGACCGCGAGCCGGCCCGAAGAAGCCCCGGTCCGGCGCCGCTCTTCTTCTAACAACACTGCCGCCGCAGTCGCTGCGCGGACTTGCCAATCGGCTGCGCCGTCGTTCAACAGGTCCGGATGGTCCTCGATGTAGCGGATCGACATCCGCCCGTGCTGGAAGTCAGGCTCGTCCATCACGGCCAGATGGAATGGCTGTGTCGTCCGTATTCCCTCGATCTGGAGCTCTCGCAGAGCACGGCGCATCCGGACGATCGCCTGTTCGCGGGTCGGCGCATGGACGATGAGCTTCGCGAGCAGCGGGTCGTAGTGCAGTCCGACCTCGAATCCCCTGGCAATCCCCCCGTCCCAGCGCACGCCAGGCCCAGTCGGTACATCGAGAGACTCCACCCGACCGGTGGAGGGGAAGAACCCCTGGAATGGATCCTCTCCGCTGATTCTGCATTCGATCGAGTGACCGGAGGGCCAGCCCGGGTCCACCTCCACGTCGAGCTCGTCTCCGGCTGCGATGCGAATCTGCCAGCCAACCAGGTCGACCCCGGTAACCAGTTCAGTAACCGGGTGCTCAACCTGAATCCGGGTATTCATCTCGAGGAAGAAGAACTCGCTGTCTTCGTACATGAACTCGACCGTACCGGCACCGACGTAACCGACGGCCCGGGCAGCGGCCACCGCGAGGTCTCCCATTCGAGTCCGCGTCTCCGAATCGATCGCCGGAGATGGTGCTTCTTCGATGAGCTTCTGGTGACGCCGCTGAATCGAGCATTCCCGTTCGCCGAGGTGGATCGTGTGGCCGGCCGAGTCGGCGAGAACCTGGATCTCGATGTGGCGAGGCGCGGTGAGATAGCGTTCCATGTAAACCCGGGGGTCCCCGAACGCCTGTCCGGCTTCACGAGTCGCGGCTTCGAACGCACGCTCGACCTCCGCCTCGGACTCGACGATCCGCATCCCCTTCCCACCACCGCCCGCTGCAGCCTTGAGGAGAATCGGATACCCCAGCCGTCCGGCCTCGTCCCGTGCCTCCTCGGACGTCGCGATCGGCCCGGCGCTGCCGGGAACGACCGGGACTGACGCTTCGATCATGCGGGCCCGGGCCTCGGTCTTGTCGCCCATGGCGAGGATCGCGGCGGCAGGGGGCCCGATGAACACGAGACCTGCCGCCTCCACTCGCCGGGCAAACTCTGGATTCTCGGCCAGGAAGCCGTAGCCCGGATGGATCGCCTCTGCTCCGGTGCTACGCGCCGCCTCGAGCAGGCGGTCGATGTCCAGGTAGCTTTCCGCCGCCGAGGCCGGTCCGATCGGTACTGCCTCTTCCGCCGTCAGAACGTGCGGAGAGAACTCGTCGGGCTCGGAATAGACGGCGACGGCCGTGACTCCGAGCTCCTGGCATGCTCGCACGACGCGAAGCGCGATTTCACCCCGGTTTGCGACGAGGACCTTCTCGAACATGCTCTCTCCAGACCGCGTTTTCAGTAGACCTGACCGGAATGCCGGGCCAGCCATGCGAAGCGGCCCGTCGGATCCAGGGTCTGCTCGCGGAGACTCAGCCCGGAGAACCGGGAATTCCGCGCAGCCGACCGGGCCGCCCGCCAGATTCTCGCCTTCTGGATGTCATCGCATACGATAGCTCCGCCCGGCGCGACGAGGTCGAAGGCGCGCTGCATCAGGGCAGCGCGATCACGAACGCTGCCGAAGTCATACACGACGAGATCGAACCGCGCACCTGCCGCTGGGCCGTCGAGAAACTGATCCCAGGTAAAAAAATCGTCTTCCCCGGTACCGGCTGCGGCTGAGAACTCCCGGGATCTCGCCAGCCAATCCGGGTTGTCATCGACCGAGACGACCTCGCAAGCCGGGCATTCGGCGTCCCTCCACGTCCGCAGGGTCCACGACGTAATCCCCGAGCCAAGGTCGGCAATCCGGCCGGGACGAAATGCGGCGCACATCCGAACGAGAAACCGGCAGAACTCGACGGATGCTGCCATGTCCGCATTCGTACCCGTCGCCCCAATGTACTCGGCGTGTCGGACGGCAATGTCCGGAATCGTGGAGTTCAGCACCGATTCCGTCTCAGTCAGGGCCGGCAACTCTCTGCTCAACGCGATCGCGTCAGCGCGGCCACGCCGGGCCTGTGCCCTGACCTTCAGCCGGTCGGGCAGCCAATGATAGCCAGGCATCGTGACTCCAGTCTCGTCCCGCCCGTCAGAGCGGGATGTTTCCGTGCTTCCGCGGCGGGTTGCGGTCGCGCTTATTGGCAAGCATTTCGAGACCGGAAATCAGGCGGAACCTGGTCTCACGGGGATCGATGACGTCGTCGAGGAATCCGCGACGCGCGGCCAGATACGGATGCGCAAACTTCTCCCGGAACTCTTCCCCCAACTCGGTCGCACGTGCCGCCGGGTCGTTCGAGTCGGCGATCTCCTTCCGGTAGAGGATCTCGACCGCTCCTTTCGGGCCCATCACGGCGATCTCGGCCGTCGGCCAGGCGAGATTCAGATCTCCCCTGATGTGCTTCGACGACATGACGTCGTAGGCGCCGCCGTAGGCCTTGCGGGTGATAACCGTCAGCTTCGGAACCGTCGCCTCGCAATACGCAAACAAGAGCTTGGCGCCGTGGACGATGATCCCTCCGTGCTCTTGCGCCACTCCGGGAAGGAATCCCGGCACATCCTCGAAAGTAACTAGCGGAATGTTGAACGCATCGCAGAACCGGACGAATCGGGCACCCTTCCGACTCGCGTCAATGTCGAGCACTCCGGCAAGCACGGCCGGCTGATTCGCGATTACACCCACCGGGCGACCCCCTAGACGGGCGAAGCCTGTAATCAGATTTGCCGCCCAGCCTGCGTGTACCTCGAGGAAGCCCCCTTCATCCACGATCCGGCCGATCACCTCATGCATGTCATACGGCTGTGTCGGAACGTCGGGCACGACCTCGACCAACATCTCGTCCGCACGATCGTGCGGGTCGTCCGTCTCCCTGAACGGAGGAGGTTCCGAGTTGTTCGCCGGCAGGTAGGAGAGAAGCTCGCGGATCGCCTGGAGGCACTCGATCTCGGTGCTGCGGGAAAAATGCGCCACACCGGAAGTCGTGGCATGAACACGCGCCCCCCCCAGATCCTCGAAGCTCACTTCCTCGTGAGTCACCGTCTTCACCACGTTCGGTCCGGTAACGAACATGTGGCTGATCCCCTGGACCATGAACACGAAGTCCGTGATCGCGGGAGAGTAGACGGCCCCACCGGCACACGGGCCCAGGATGGCGCTGATCTGGGGGACGACGCCGGAGGCCATCGTGTTTCTCCAGAACAGCTCGGCGTAGCCGCCGAGCGACGCGACCCCCTCCTGGATCCGAGCCCCGCCCGAGTCATTCAGTCCCACCAACGGCGATCCGTTTCGGACGGCCAGGTCGACGACCTTGCAGATCTTCTCGGCATGGGCCTCGGACAGCGAGCCACCGAAGACGGTGAAGTCCTGGCTGAACACATAGACCGTCCGCCCGTCCACCTTGCCGTACCCGGTCACGACGCCATCTCCCGGGATTCGCTGTTGGTCGAGCCCGAAGTCCGCAGACCGGTGCTCGACGAATCGGTCCAGTTCGACGAACGTCCCTGGATCGAGAAGCACGTCGAGTCGCTCCCGCGCGCCGAGCTTCCCCTTGTCATGCTGCCGCTTCAACCGCTCCGGCCCTCCACCCTCCAGGGTCTGCAGTCGGAGCGCCCGCAGCCGCTCAAGCTTGTCTCGCGTGCTCATTGCCGCTCCACGTCTCGCTCGGCCTTCCGCTTCTCCTCTTCTTCTTCCAATTCAATCATCAGCTCTTCCTGCGCCCGCGCTTCTTCAGCCCACACGGAGAGGGCGTCCGGATCGACATCCACCAGCCGCCCATCCAGGAGCATCCGCACGATCGCTGCCCGTTCCGGAAGGCCGGTATCCGTAAAACGAATCGTTCCTGTAGCTCCATACAGGCCACCGCTCGCCCTGACAGACCGCGCGACCGCGCCCGGACGACCGAGGGTCTCACGACCCAGCCCCGCCAGGACCAGTCGCGTGGCGTCATATCCCAGGGCGGGAAGCAGATTGTCCGGCGCCAACCGGCGGAATTCGCGTTCGTATGCCTCGACGTATCGGGTCCACTCCGTCCCGTCGGCAGTCCTGTCCATGAACATGGCCACCACCCGGTAGTCGGCAAACGCCGGCTCGAGCCGTCGCAGGACTGACGGGTCCGACCACGCCTCTCCGCCGCCAATGATCCGACTTCTCAAGCCGAAGTACGGAAGCTGGGGCGCGATCTGAAGTACGGTCGCCGGGTCACCCGCGAGCACCATCACTCCTTCAGGGTCTGACTCCAGCACGGCCTGGATCGGCTGTTCAAAGGTGGTCGAATCCGGCTCGTACTCCCGCGCTCCCACGACTGCCGCGCCCCATGCCATGGCCGCGGCCTCGAATGCCCGGAAGCCGGCTCTACCGCCGGCGTCAGCCGGATACAGGGCAGCGACTCGGTACAGGCCCATGCGTTCCGGGAACCACCGTCCGAGCGCTTCTCCGATAGCCGACTCCCGCCGGCCTCGCTCCCACAGCGAATACGCGTTCGGACCGCTGCCCGAGTCCCGTGACGCTGTCGGGCTGACGATCGTGAGGCCCGCATTGCTCCGGCTGGCAGCCGCATCGACCAGGGACTCCGAGCGAATCGGGCCGATCACGGCTGCAACGTCCCGCGACTCGAGCTCCTCCATCAGCATGTCGTACCGGGTGGGATCCGATTTGTCGTCCAGCACCACGAGATCGATTACCTGCCCGTCAAACGATCCGGTCTCGTGCTCCGCGAGCGCGAGGACAATTCCATCGTGCAGGTCTTCTCCGACCTGCGCGAACCTGCCGGTGAGAGAGAGAATGACTCCAACTCGAACCGGCTCCAGTGGCGGCCGGATCTCGCCCTCGATGACCTGTTCAAAGGTATGGCGATCCTCTGCATCGATATCGTCGTCGCGCCAACTGCGGGCGATGCGAAGAGCATCTTCTTCCATCCCCGCCAGCGCATATGCCCTTGACAGCTCCGCTCCGAGCACGCCTTCAGCGCGCTGCTCCGGTCGAATTGAAGAGACGCTCCGTTCAAGGGCCTCCAATTCTGTCACGGACATTCCAGCCGTGGCTCGTCGCAACTCCCGGATGCCTTCGTCGCTCGACACCGCGCCCGAATTCCCCAGGAGAAGTCGGGCAGCCCGATCTTCCCCTCCCAGGTCGGACAGTATTCCGGCGAAGCTCACGGCATCTGCTTCCGACAGCTGGTTGCCGCCGACCTCGGGCGCCACCGAATCTGCGATCATCCACGCCCGGTCCCAGCGACCCATCGACACATAGGCCAGTGCTGAATCGGCAGAGGCCGAACGATCCGTGGCGAGCGTCGAGTCGCCGGACTCAAGGCCTGTTGCCACGTTGTCCGGGGCCGGCACGGCACGCGTCACCTGTCCACCAGACGCACAACCAGCCAGGCCTGTGACCGCACCCAGCAGCGCAACTGTCGTCGCCACACGTCTCCATACGCGGAAGGGTCCGACCAAGTCGGCCGAACCCTTCCGCGCAGATACTGAACGGTCTTGAATACTCGAGAAACTCAGGATTCCTTCTCCTCTTCTTCCTCGACCTCTTCCACCGCCTCCTCGACCTCAGCTACAACTTCCTCGGCTTCGGTCTCGGCGAGATCCTCTTCAACCTCCTCGGCCTCTTCCACAACCTCCTCAGCCTCGGCTATTTCTTCCTCGACCTCTTGCACCGACTCCTCGACCTCAGCTACAACTTCCTCGGCTTCGGTCTCAACGAGATCCTCTTCAACCTCCTCGGCCTCTTCCACAACCTCCACAGCCTCGGCTATTTCTTCCTCGGCTTCTGCCTCGGCGACCTCCTCTTCAGCCTCCTCGATCTCGGCTTCGACGTCGACGGCACCCTCGACCACTTCCTGTTCATCGGTCTCTTCCACGATTTCGATGACCGGACGCGGTGGCGGCTCCGGAATGGACGTAACCGACAGCACGATCCTCCGATTGATCGGATCCGACTCGATCACCTTCAGCTCGAGCGGATCCCCCTCGTAGAAGCGCTCAGCCGGATCTTCGAGCTCCTCCTCGACTCCGAGCTGGCTGATCGGGACGAACCCCTCGATCTCCTTACCGAGGTCGACTACCACTCCCTTGTCGAGAAGACGGACGATCGTCCCGCTCCACTCAGACCCTGGCTCATACTCCTTCGCGAGCTCGTACCACGGATCGTCTTCGACCTGCTTGAGGCCGAGGGAAATCCGCTTCTGGTCCGGATCGATGTTCAGAACGACGACCTCGACCTCTTCTCCCTTCTTGACCACTTCCGACGGGTGTTGCACACGCCGAGTCCAACTCATGTCTGAGATATGGACCAGGCCATCGATGCCGATCTCCACCTCGACGAACGCGCCGAACGAGGTGAGATTGCGAACCACACCCTTGATTTTCGTGCCCGGAGGGAACTTCGCCGGCAGGGCCAGCCAGGGATCTTCCTCGGTCTGCTTCATACCGAGTGAGATCTTCTTTTCTTCTTCATCGACCCGCAGGACCACGCACTGGATCTCGTCACTGATCGACAGCAGCTGCGACGGATGTCGCACATTCCGGGTCCAGCTCATCTCGGAGATGTGGACCAGGCCCTCGACTCCCTTCTCGAGCTCGATGAATGCGCCGTAATTCGTGATCGACACG
>Ga0316198_10001593_pt1 | contig 13395 bp, 8 predicted proteins | sample OudBieAanoxic_MG_FD_204935 | JGI IMG/M metagenome (GOLD analysis project Ga0316198, IMG submission 204935) | Coastal sediment microbial communities from Oude Bieten Haven, Netherlands - site A anoxic | ecosystem: Environmental > Aquatic > Marine > Coastal > Sediment | place: Netherlands...
CCTCGTCGATCATGCGGGTGTATTCGGGGCCGTTGTAGGTCGCCACCTCGCAACGCTCGATGGTCTCCCGGGGCGGGAAGATGGCCGGATTGGTATTGTAATCCGCTGAAAGGAGCTTCCGCGCAGCCGCGTTCGGCGTGGCGTACTGGATGAAATCGGCGATCTCGGCGCCGGCCTCGGCATCGAGGATGAAATTGATGAAGGTGTGCGCATTCTCCGGGTGGGGCGCGCCCGTGGGGATGCAGAGGCAGTCCTGCCATAACAGGCCGCCCTCGGTCGGCACCACGTAGCCGATATCGTCATCCTCTTCCATCACCTGGAGGATATCGCCGTTCCACTCCATCACCACATCGACCTCGCCCGAGAGCAGCAGGTCCTGGCCATTGTCTTCCGCGAAAACGAGCACGTTGGGCTTCTGCCGGATCAGCATCTCCTCGACCTGTTTGATGTGCGCCGGATCCGTGTCGTTCAGGGGATACCCCAGATACTTCATGCCCATCTGGATGACGGTGGGCGCGTCGCCCATCAGCGCGATCTTGCGCCCGTAGCGATCTGAGTCGAATACCCACTTCCACGAGTCCGGGACGGCGTCGACCCTGGACTTGCGGTAGCCGATGCCGATCGTGCCCCACATGTAGGGCAGGCTGTATTTGCGCCCCGGATCGAAAGCCGCGTCGCGGAAGGTGGGGTCGATGTTGCTCACGTTGGGGATGCGGCCATGATCCAGGGGCACCAGCATGCCCGCGGTGATCATCCGCTCCACGTAATCATTGGTGGGGACGATGACGTCATAGCCCGGATTGCCGCCTTTCAGCTTGGCGAACAGCTCGTCGTTATCGGCGAACAGATCCATGGTGACCTTGATGCCGCTGGTCTTGCGGAAGTCATCCAGGGTGTTCTCGCCGATGTACGTGTCCCAGTTATAAAAATTCAGCTCCGGCGCCTCTTCGGCGAATGCCGGATTGGGCGCAAACCGGATCCCGGCGGCGGTAGCGCCGAGGGCGGCAAGGAAGGAACGACGGGAAAACCGGCTTCTGTTATCGTTTGTCATCAGCTTTCCCCCAGAAAGAGTATGACGATTGTTTTGGGTATCGTGATCTGGTGATCGACGGGTTGCCCGAGTCACGTGCGGGGCACGAAAGAGTATTGATCCCGGTCCCGGACAAATCAAGTCAGCGATGTCTGTCCTCGCGGACCAAGTGGTGGCGGCACGGGCCAGCGTTGACTCGAGATGCCGGGCCCCTGTTTTCGGAGTGCGAGCTCAATGGCCATCGAGAGTATCAATCCGGCGAACGGCGAATTGATCAAAGTCTACCGTCCCATGGACGAGGTCGAGGTGGAGACGGCGCTGGACGAGGTGTGCCTGGCGTGGCGGGAATGGCGCCGGACCGGGCTGGACGAACGCTCAGGATTGATGCAGCGCGCCGCGGTCGTCCTGCGGGAGTCGATGGAGGAATATGCCGCCCTGATGACCCGTGAGATGGGCAAGCCCATCGCCCAGGCCCGGGCCGAGATCGAGAAATGCGCGACGGCCTGCGAATTTTATGCCGAGCATGCGGCGGCGTTTCTCGCACCCGAGGAAGTACAGACCGGCGCCAGCCGCAGCTTCGTGGCCTACGAGCCCATCGGGCCCGTGCTGGCCGTGATGCCGTGGAACTTCCCCTTCTGGCAGGTCTTCCGTTTTGCCGCGCCGGCGCTGATGGCCGGTAACGCCGGCGTCCTCAAGCACGCCAGCAACGTTTACGGCTGCGCGCTCGCCATCGAGGCCATATTCAGGGCCGCAGGTTTCCCGGATCATCTGTTCCGGACCCTGGTCATCGGCAGCGCCCAGGTGGGAGCCGTCATCGACGACCGCCGGGTGGCAGCGATCACCCTGACCGGGAGCACGCCGGCCGGCCAGGCGGTGGCCTCCCGGGCCGGGCAGATGCTGAAGAAGACAGTGCTGGAACTCGGCGGAAGCGACCCGTACGTGGTCCTGGCTGACGCGGATCTGGATCTGGCCGTGGAAGCCTGTGTCACCGGCCGGCTGCAGAACACCGGCCAGAGCTGCATCGCCGCCAAGCGTTTCATCGTCGTCGACGAAATCCACGACGAATTCCAGGAGCGTCTGCTGGCGGCCATGTCGGCCAAGCGCTACGGGGATCCCATGGACGAAGACATGGATCTCGGCCCCATGGCTCGACATAACCTGCGCGATGAGCTCCACGACCAGGTGGAACGCAGTGTCGAGGCCGGCGCCCGATGCCTGCTCGGCGGGGAGATACCCGACCGGCCCGGCGCATTCTATCCGCCGACGCTGCTCAGCGGCGTGAGTGCAGGCATGCCCGCCTACCACGAAGAACTTTTCGGACCGGTGGCGACTCTGATCCGCGCTGCGGACGAAGCCGAGGCCATCATGATCGCCAACGACACCACCTTCGGTCTCGGCGCAGCCGTGTTCACTGCCGACATCGAGCGCGGCACCGAGATCGCCCAGCATGAGCTGCAGGCCGGCTGCTGTTTCGTCAATGACTTTGTCCGTTCCGACCCGAGACTGCCCTTCGGTGGCATCCGGGAATCCGGCTACGGTCGCGAGCTGGGCGTGTTCGGCATCCGCGAGTTCGTCAACATCAAGACCGTCTACGTGCGCTGAGGTCGGAGCGGGTCCGATAGCGGCCCGGCGCCGTCCCGGTCCAGCGCCGGAAAGCGTGGCTGAAATTGGCCGCGTCGCTGTACCCGAGCCGCTCGGCGATATCTTCGACCCGCAGATCCGTATCGGACAGGTAGGCACGGGCGAGGGTCTCCCGCACCTGATCCAGGATCTGGCGGTAAGAGGTCGATTCCTCCGCCAGGCGACGCCGGAGGCTGCGTTCGGACAGGTTCATGCCGCGCGCTATCCGGGCCTGGGACGGGAATTCACCCGGGCGGTCCAGCAATGCCCGGCGGACCGCGCGGGCGGTGTATCCCGCCCGGCTCATGCCGGAAACCAGCCGGCGGCAATGATCCTCCGCCAGCCGCGCAGCCATCGGATTGGCCTGCAACGGCCTGGCGGCCAGAAGGTCCGCGTGGACGGAGATTTCGGCGGCGGCGGCGTCGAACACGGGCTCACAGCCAAACACGTCCCGGTAGCGTTCCCGATAATCCGGGGCCCGGTAGGGCAGGCTGATGCCGGCGAGGGCGCGACGATGGCCGAGCAGGTCCACCAGCAGCGTCGTGGCGGCGGCCAGGTCTCTCTCGATCACGAAGCGCCGGGCCGCGCCCAGATCCCAGCGCTCCCTCAGCTGCAGCCGTGGTACGTCCGGCCCGACGGCGAAGGTCCAGTCCAGGAACGTGTGGGTCAGGTCGATATAGCGGAGGCCCAGACGGATCGCGTCCTTGAGCGTGCCGCTGCTGACGATGGCGAGGCCCCACATCCCGAAGACTCCGAAGTGGTGGCGCTGTCCGGCCTGCAGCCCCAGGCCGGGGTCCAGGTCCAGCCCGATCACCCGCTGTATGAACGCCAGCTCGCGGCTGGCCGGCACCGTGGCATTGGGTGTCAGCTTCTCCGGCGGCGGCAGGCCTTCGGCGGCCAGCAGAGGCTGCGGATCCCGGCCCAACTCCCGGACCAGCTGTGCCAGCAGGGCGATACCGATGGCGGGATGCTGGCGACAGGACAGCCCGGTGGGCGATGGATGGGTCATGGCGTGATCCGGCGTGGGATGGTCTGCGGCTGCGGAGCAGGTTGGCCGAAAATAACAAAAACAGTTGCCGGAGGGAACATCGTCATGGCGGAATCGGCCACCTAAGCTGACGGAAAACCACGATCTTTTCGGCAACCCGATGCGGAGATTCCTGACCATGGCCACGATCACCCTCCAGGCAGAGACTTCAGCTTTCATCGACCGGCGCCGGGCCGGCTGGCTGCTGGCCACCGCTCTGACGCTCCTGCCGCTGGTGGGGATCGGTCTGCGGGAGGCATTCGGATCCGATCTCTGGCTGTTTGCCCCGACCGTGATCCTCTATGGTCTGGTCCCGCTCATGGACGCCTGGATCGGCGAAGATCAGAGCAATCCCTCGGAACAGGATGTGCCCGCCCTGGAGGGGGATCGCTATTACCGCTGGGTGGTCTATCTGTCCCTCCCGCTGGTGTACCTGACCCTGGCCGGCTGTGCCTGGTATGCCGTCCACGCGGATCTGAGCTGGCTCGGCTATCTGGGTCTTGCCATCTCCGCCGGCTGGACCGCCGGTGCCGGGGTCAACGCCGGTCACGAACTGGGTCACAAGCGCGACCGGACCGAACGGCGGCTCGCCCAGCTGGCTCTGGCGCCTGCCGCATACGGTCACTTCTGTATCGAGCACAATCAAGGCCACCACCGGGACGTGGCGACGCCGGAGGATTCCGCCTCCTCGAGGATGGGAGAGGACTACTACCGCTTCATGGCGCGGGAGATCCCCGGCGCTTTCCGCCGCGCCTGGCGGCTCGAGGCGGCGCGCCTGGCCAGGGAGCAGCGAGGTCCCTGGTCAGCCCGCAACGAGATCCTGCAGACGGCGATCCTGACTCTGGGATTCTGGGGCGCGTTGTTGTTCTGGCTGGGCCCCGGGATATTGCCCTTGTGGCTGATCCAGACGGCCATGGCCTATTCGCTGCTCTCGTCGGCCAATTACGTGGAGCACTACGGCCTGCTGCGACAGCGCGGTGCCGACGGCCGTTACGAGAGGCCAAAACCGAGACACTCCTGGAACAGCAACCACGTCCTGTCGAACATCCTGCTTTATCAGCTGCAGCGGCACTCGGATCATCACGCCCATGCGGCGCGCCGCTATCAGGCGCTGCGCCATTTTGACGAGGCGCCGCAGCTCCCGTCCGGCTACTTCGGCATGTTCCTGCTGGCGTTCTTCCCACCGTTGTGGTTCCGCGTGATGGATCCGCGGGTCATTGCTCATGCAGAGGCTCATGCAGAGGGAGACGGCAGCCGTATCAATTTCGATCCGTCGCGGCGCGCCGCACTCGTCGCCCGGTACGGGCTCGCCGGCTGAATCCGCGGATCAGGCGAAGCCGAGCAGCCGGCCTGTCTGGAAGACCAGGAAGCTGGCGGTCCAGGCCAGCACGGTCATGTAAACGAACATGAAGGCTGGCCAGCCCCAGCCTCCGGTCTCCCGCCTGACCACCGCCAGGGTGCTCATGCACTGACAGGCGAGAGCGAAGAACACCATCAGGGACAGGCACACGAGCGGCGTAAACACACGCCGTCCGTCCGGCCAACGATCCGACCACATCTTCGAGCGCAGGTCTTCGGACGCTTCGTCCACGTCTTCGCCGACGCCGAATACCACGCCCATGGTGCTGACGAACACCTCCCGTGCCGCGAACGCGCTGATGATGCCGACCCCGATCTTCCAGTCGAAGCCCAGGGGTTCTATCAGCGGTTCGATGGCGTGGCCCAGGCGGCCGGCATAGCTGTGGCGGGTCATGGCACTGGCCCGCTCCCGCTGCACCTGTTGCAGCTGCCCCTCCAGCGCCGAACGGTCCTCGTCGCCCGAAGCGGCCTCCAGCTGCTGTTCGATCGCCTGGGCCTGCTGCTCGAACGGCGCCTCGAGCCGAGAGTCGCGCGGGAAGCTGAGCAGCGCCCAGATGATGATCGAGCCGATCAGGATGATGGTGCCGGCGGTCTTCATGAAATCACCGACCCGCCGCATCACCATCCGCCACACGGATGGCCAGTGGGGTACCCGGTAGGGTGGCATCTCGATCACCAGCGGGATATAGCTGCCCCGCAGCATGGTCTTGCTCATGACCCAGGCTACGATCAGAGCCATGGCCGTGCCGAAAAGATACATGAACGCCATCAGCAGACCCTGGGAGAATCCCCCTTCCTGCCACGGCGGCACCATGGCCGCGATCAGCAGCCCGTACACCGGCAGCCGTGCCGAACAGGTCATCAGCGGCAGCGCCATCATGGTCAACAGACGGTCACGCCGGCGCTCCATGGTGCGTGTGGCGAGGATCGCCGGGACGGCGCAGGCGAAGCCCGACAACATCGGTACGAACGCGCGCCCGTGGAGGCCCATGCTTTTCATCACCCGATCCATCAGCACCGCCACTCTGGCCATGTATCCGCTGTCCTCCATCAGACCGATGAACAGGAACAGCATCAGGATCTGAGGCAGGAACACGACGAATGCGCCGACGCCCTCAATGACGCCATTGACCACGAACTCGCCCGGCAGACCGGGCCCCAATACCGTGCCGGCAGCGTGCCCGACCCGGGCGACGCCTTCCTCGATCAGGCCGATCAGCGGGTCGGCGCCCGTGAACAGCGCCTGGAATATGATGGTCATCATGGCGAGGAACAGGAACAGACCCAAAGCCGGGTGCAGCAACAGCCGGTCCACCCGGTCGGTGATGGAGACCCTGCGCGGGTCCTCGCGCAGACATCTGGACACGCAACTGTCGATCCAGGCGTAACGGCCCTCGATGATCTCCCGGTCCAGATCCCGGCCGGCCGATCCCGCCGCCTCCCGCCTTTCAGCGGTCCGCTGGCGCAGGGATCCGGGTACGCCGGCGAGATAATGTTCCGCATCGATGGAGAGCAGGGCCCATAGCGCCAGGGCGCGCCGGCGGTCATCGCAGCCGTGATGCCAGGTCTCCGGCACGGTGTCGGCGATCGCGGCGATATCCTCGGTCAGCGGGCCCGGTTGCGGGGTCCACCGCCAGCCCGGGAGCGCCACGGACGGTTCCTGCAGCACCCGGTCGACGGTGCGGACCAGATCGCCCAGCCCGGTGCCGCGGCGGGCCATCATCGGTACCACCGGCACGCCCAGCTCCCGTTCGAGAGTGCTGACGTCGATCCGCTGGCCGCTCTCGGCCAGGGTATCGGTCATGTTCAGGGCGACGATCACCGGGACCCGCAGCTCGATGATCTGCAGCACGAGATAAAGATTTCGGCTCAGCTGCGAGGCGTCCACGGTCACCACGACCAGGTCCGGTCGCGGCAGCGGATCGATGCCGGCGATGGACTCCACCGCCAGCAGTTCTTCGCTGCTGCGGGAGGCCAGGCTGTAGGTCCCGGGGGAGTCGTTGACCGTAGCCAGGCGGCCACCCGGCAGCATGGTCCGACCCGTGCTCCGCTCGACCGTGACGCCGGGATAATTGCCGATCTTGGCGCGGCCGCCGGTCAGCTGGTTGAAGACGGTGGATTTACCCGTGTTGGGGTTGCCGGCGATCACGATCGTCGGCGTCGAGGATGCCGTGGCGGTTTGCACCTCGGGTCTCAGGTCCTGACGACGTGCAGATGCGTGGCCTCGCCGTGACGGATCGACAGCCGCGAGCGGCGCACCTCGAGCTCCAGTACACCGCCGAGATCCAGCCGCCGGATCAGCTGCAACGGAGTACCGGGCAAAAGACCCATCTCCATCAGGCGCCGCCGGAGGGTCGGTTGTCCGTCGACGGATACCAGCGTCGCGGTCGCGCCTTCCTGTAACTGGTCGAGACTGGTCATCGGTTCCGGCCTTCTTAAGGGTTTATGCGAATAATTCTCATTTCTAAACGTATTTATAATCGCTCCTGCGGATCAAGGCAATGACCTGCGTCAAACGGGCAGGGACTATCCACGGGTCCCGCCGGCCCGTACCATCGGCGCCGGACCCTATGGACATCCGCATACAGGACAAGGTTTTCTGGATCACCGGCGCGGCCAGCGGCGTCGGTCTGCATCTGACGGATTGTCTGCTGCGCCGTGGCGGCCGGGTCATGGCCACGGACATCAATCTGGAGGGTCTGCGGCGCGCCGCCCGCGCCCGGGGCTGGCCCGAGGAACGAATCCTGACGCGTCATCAGGATGTCAGCGATGCGGAGAATTGGGATGCGATCCTGCGCGAACTGCTGGCGGCATGGCAACGTCTCGACGTCCTGTTCAACGTGGCCGGTCTGATCCACCCAGGCTGGCTGGCCGAGAGCCGGGTCAAGGACATCGACCGACATATCGACGTCAATTTTAAAGGCGTCGCTTTCGGCTGCCGCACGGCCGCCGGACACATGCTCGCCCAGGGCGGGGGCCAGATCGTCAACTTCGCATCACTGGCCGGGATCGCGCCGATCGCGGGGATCGGACTCTACAGCGCTTCGAAATTCGCAGTGAGGGCCTACTCTCTGGTGCTGGCCCAGGAACTCGCGCCCCGGGGCGTACACGTCACTGTCATCTGTCCGGACGCCATCGAGACGCCGATGCTGGTGCAACAGGAAGCCTATGAGGAAGCGGCGCTGACCTTTTCCGGGCGGCGGACCCTGACCGTCCACGATATCGAGCGGGCGGTCTTCGATCAGGTGCTGGTGCGACGGCCCCGCGAAGTCATCCTGCCATGGAACCGCGGTGTTCAGGCGCGTCTGGTGAGCCTTTTCCCCGCGCTTTCCGACTGGCTGAGCGGGATCCTGACGCGCCGCGGACGCAAGGTACAAAAACGCCGCCGGCGGATCGGTCCGCTCAAGCACTGAGGCGCGGTCAGGCCGGCTCGAACTCCTCCAGCATGCGGATATAGTTGGCGCGCTCGAAGGCAGACGGGTCAGCCACCCTCGAGAGACTCATGCTGCCGCGGAGAGGTCCCAGGCTTTCGTAGCCATGGCGATCCATCCACTCGCCCAGACCGTCTCGCAGGTTGCCCAGGTATCCCATCCCGTGTCGCAGCAGGCTCGATGTGGTCATCACCACGTCGGCGCCGGCCATCAGATACTTGACCACCTCCGCCGGTCCCTCGACGCCCGTGGACGCGGCGATCGAGGCGCCGAGCTTCTGGTACAGGACCGCGATCCAGAGCAGCCCCGCCCGGATTTCTTCCGCACCGCTGAGCTCCAGCGCGCGGGTGACCGCCATCTGCTCGAGATCGAAATTCGGCTGGTAGAAGCGATTGAACAGCACCAGGCCATCCGCGCCGGCGGCGACCATCTGCCGGGCCATGTGACCGAAGGCGCTGAAGAATGGCCCGGTCTTCACCGCCACGGGGATCGACACCGCGCCCTTGACGGCGCGGATGATCTCCAGATAACGATCTTCCACTTCCCTGCCGCTCTCGCCCGGATCCGCGGCGATGTAGTAGATATTGAGCTCGATGGCACTGGCGCCGGCCTGCTCCATGGCCGTGGCGTGACCCGTCCAGCCGGCCGGCGATACGCCGTTGAGGCTTGCGATCACAGGTATGTCCACCGCCGCGCTGGCCGTCGCCAGGATCTCCAGATAGCGATCCTCGCTGGCGCGGTAATGATCCAGCGGCGGGAAATAGGACAGGGCTTCGCCGAAGCTCTCCTCGCCGCTGGCGAGCAGGCGGTCCACGGCTGCGGCCTCCTGGTTGATCTGCTCCTCGAACAGTGAGTGCATCACCACTGCCGCGGCGCCGGCGTCCTCCATCCGCCGGATATTCTCCTCCTTGTCGGTCATCGGCGAAGCCGACGCGATCACCGGGTGATCGAGGGACAGGCCCAGGTAATCAGTTCGAAGGTCCATGGGGGCCACCTTGGTTCGGGGGTTCTCCGTGCTGACTCGCGGCAGAGGCGAAGTGGAAACTGGCGTCGCCGCGGGTCGCCATCTCCTCATAGAGGCCCCAGCGCACGTCGATGTCGATCTGCGCGGCCCGCATCAGCGACTCTGCCGCCGTCGGGTTGGTCGCGGCCAGAAGCCGGTAGCGGATCTCGCGCTCCGTGTAGTCCTTCAGGCGGATGCTCGGACGCTGGGAGTCCAGCATAAAGGGGTTGCCGCCTTCCTCGCGCAGCACCGGGTTGTAGCGCATCAACGGCCAGTGCCCGCTGGTGACCGCCATCTTCTGCTGACGCATGCCGAAACGCATGTCGATGCCGTGGGCGATGCAGTGGCTGTAGGCGAGGATCAGCGAGGGGCCCGGGAAACGCTCGGCCTCCCGGAATGCCAGCAGGGTCTGTTGCGGGTTCGCCCCCATCGCCACCCGCGCCACGTAGACGTTGCCGTAGGCGATGGCCTGCAGGGCCAGGTCTTTCTTCGGCGTCGCCTTGCCGCCGGCCGCGAATTTGGCCACGGCCGCCAGCGGGGTGGCTTTCGACACCTGGCCGCCGGTGTTCGAGTAGACCTCGGTATCCAGCACCAGGATATTCACGTCCCGTCCCAGCGACAGCACGTGGTCGAGGCCGCCGTAGCCGATGTCGTAGGCCCAGCCGTCGCCGCCGACGATCCACACGCTGCGCCGGACCAGGTGGTCGGCGACCGATTCCAGCCGGCGCGCCTCAGGCTTGTCGAGATCCCCCAGCCGCCGGCGGAGTTCTTCCACTCGCAGACGCTGGACCCGCACCTCCGACTCCTCGGCCTGGGCGGCGTTGATGAGGTCGTTGACCAGGTCGTCGCCCAGTTCGGGGCGCAGGGTCCTCAGCAGGTCCTCCGCCTGTTGGCGGTGGGTGTCGGCGCTGAGCCGGAATCCGAAACCGAACTCCGCATTGTCCTCGAACAGGGAGTTGGACCAGGCCGGACCGCGCCCTTCGCTATTGGCGGACCACGGTGTGGTCGGCAGGTTGCCGCCGTAGATGGACGAGCAGCCGGTGGCGTTGGCGATCACGGTGCGGTCCCCGAACAGCTGCGAGACCAGTTTAAGATACGGCGTTTCGCCGCAGCCCGAACAGGCACCGGAGAACTGGAACAGGGGCGCGAGGTGCTGGACGCCCCGTACGGTACTGAAATCGACCCGACCCCTGTCTGCCTCCGGCAGTGATTCGAAGAAAGCCAGATTATCCCGCTCGGCGTCCAGCAGCGGCGTCTTGTCCGCCATGTTGATGGCGCGCTTGCCCGATTGCTCGGTGCTGCGGGCAGGGCAGGCGTCGACACAAAGCGTGCAGCCGGTGCAATGGTCCGGATGGATCTGCAGGGTGTAGCGGATCTCCGGATAGCCGCGGCCCCGGAGGACTGCCGAGCGGAATCCTGCCGGCGCTCGTTCCAGCTCCGACTCGTCGTAGAACCGGGCCCGGATCACACCGTGGGGGCACACCAGGCTGCAGTTGCCACACTGGATGCAGAGCTCCGGCTCCCAGACCGGAACTTGTGCGCTCAGGTCCCGGCGCTCCCAGGCGGCGGTACCGCTGGGCCAGGTGCCGTCCACCGGCAGCGCGCTCACCGGGAGTTCATCACCGCGCCCGGCGATCATTTCGGCAGTGACCCGGGTGACGAAGTCCGGGGCGCCCGCGGCAACGAGTGCCTCCATCGGCGGTCCATCATCGTCGCCGGCGGGTACCGTGACCTGCTGCAGCGCAGCCCGCGCGGCATCTACCGCGGCAAAATTCTGGCGCACGATCTCCGCACCCTTGCGCTGGTAACTCTTTTCGATAGCGGCCTTGATCCGGGCCAAGGCGTCATCGATCGGCACTACGCCGGAAAGGGCGAAGAAGCCCACCTGCATGACCGTGTTGATGCGCCGTCCGAGACCGGCCGCGGCGGCCACGCCATAGGCGTCGATGACGTGGAGATCCAGGCTTTTCTCCCGGATCTGCCGGCGCACCGCGCCGGGCAGCCGCGACCACACTTGATCGGCATCGTAGGGACTGTTGAGCAGGAAGGTCGCCCCCGGCGCCGCGAGCTTCAGGACATCAGTCCGCTTGATAAAATCGAATTGATGGCAGGCGACGAAATTGGCGCTCTGCACGAGATAGGCCGAGTGGATGGGGTCCGGCCCGAAACGCAGATGGGAGACCGTCTGGGATCCGGACTTCTTCGAGTCGTAGACAAAATAGCCCTGGGCGAAACGCGCCGGATCGGAGCCGATGATCTTGATGCTGTTCTTGTTGGCGCCCACGGTACCGTCAGCGCCCAGGCCGTAGAAGACGGCCCGGTAGGTATCCGCCGGCTCGAGGATGAACTCCCGGTCCACATCCAGACTGGTGCCGGAGACGTCGTCATGGATGCCGACCGTAAACGGATGTCTGAGCTCATCTCCCGCCAGGTGATCGAAGACGGCTTTCACCATGGCGGGAGTGAATTCCTTCGAGGACAGACCATAGCGCCCGCCGATCAGGCGCAGGTTCTCTCGTCGTCCGGCGAGACAGGCGCTGACGTCCATGAACAGCGGTTCCCCCAGTGAACCGGGTTCCTTGCAGCGGTCCAGCACCGCAATCCTGCGGGCGGATTCCGGCAAGGACTCCAGGAAGGCTTCGGTCGCGAATGGGCGGTACAGCCGGACCTGGACCATGCCGACGCGCTGTCCCTGCGCACACAGATAATCCACTGCTTCACGCGCGGTCTCGCCGCCGGATCCCATCAGTACGATGACCCGATCCGCATCCGCGGCGCCGTGATAATCGAACAGGTGATATTGCCGGCCGCAGCGTCCGGCGAGCCGATCCATGGCAGCCTGGACTTTGCCGGGCACATCGCTGTAGAAGGGATTGACGGTTTCCCGGGCCTGGAAATAGACGTCCGGGTTCTGGCTGGTGCCGCGGATGAATGGCCGTTCCGGGCTCAGCCCGCGCTGGCGATGGGCGAACACCAGCGGCTCCGGAAGCAGGGCGCGCAGGTCCTCGTCCTCCAGCAGGATGACCTGGTTGAGTTCGTGGGAGGTGCGGAACCCGTCGAAGAAATGGACGAACGGCACCCGGCTGTCCAATGTCGCCGCCTGGGCCACCAGCGCCAGGTCGTGGGCCTCCTGGGGCGAGGCGGAGCAAAGCAGAGCGAAACCGGTGCCGCGGACCGCCATCACGTCCTGGTGATCGCCGAAGATTGACAGCCCCTGGGCGGCCAGCGAGCGCGCCGCCACATGCAAGACCACCGGGCTCAATTCGCCGGCGATCTTGTACATATTCGGGATCATCAGCAACAGACCCTGAGACGCGGTAAACGTGGTGGTCAGACCGCCGGTCTGCAGGGAACCGTGGAGCGCGCCGGCGACGCCTCCTTCGCTCTGCATCTGGGTGATCACCGGGATCTGACCCCAGATATTCGGCCGCCCCTCGTTGGCCCACTGGTCGGCCAGCTCCCCCATCGGCGACGAGGGCGTGATCGGGTAGATCGCACAGATCTCGTTGCTGCGATAGGCCACGTGGGCAGCGGCCTCGTTGCCGTCGATGATGACCCGTCCGGGTGCGGTATCAGGCTTACTCATGACTGGTCCGCCTCCACCGTTCCGGCGGCCGCTTCCACCGATTCCGGGATCATCCGGATGGCGTGGCAGGGGCACTGTTCGAAGCACACGGCGCAGCCGGTGCAGCGGTCGAAGTCGAAGCGATAACGCCGGCCCGGTCCCAGCTTGATGATGGCGTCTTCGGGACAGGCGCCGAAGCAGCCGTCGCATTCGAAACAATTGCCGCAGGACAGGCATCGCCCGGCCTCGTAGTCGGCCTCATGGGCGCTGAAGCCGAGGATCACCTCGTCGAAGCTGGACTGGCGCCGCTCCCGTTCGATCTGCTCCTGGTTGGGCATGCGCGCATCAGTGGCGAACCAT
>Ga0316198_10001594_pt1 | contig 13395 bp, 13 predicted proteins | sample OudBieAanoxic_MG_FD_204935 | JGI IMG/M metagenome (GOLD analysis project Ga0316198, IMG submission 204935) | Coastal sediment microbial communities from Oude Bieten Haven, Netherlands - site A anoxic | ecosystem: Environmental > Aquatic > Marine > Coastal > Sediment | place: Netherlands...
CCCATACCCACAACCTATCAACCGGGTGTGACAGAAACCCGGGCCGGGCAACAAGAATCTCAAGATGTATTGAGAATCCTCCGGGCGCAGTTCGACGCATTCGAGAGACCCCCTCCGACACCTGTTCTGAGGGGGAGGAATCGGACTGGCGTCTGCCGACCTGATTAGAACGCGGCGAGGGATCTTGCGTGTTCGACGATGCCTTCGACGTTGGGGATGATTTGCTCTTCGAGGGAGGCGGCGTAGGGGAACGTCGGCACATCCGGGGAGGCGTAGCGACGGACCGGGGCGTCGAGCCAATCGAACGCCTTCTCGGAGATCTGGGCGGAGACTTCGGCCCCGTAGCCCAGGAACTCGTTGTCCTCGTAGACGATCAGCACCTTGCTGGTGCGCTTGACCGCTGCTTCGATCGTTGGCCAGTCGAGGGGGCGGAGGGAGCGCAGGTCGATGACGGTGGCATCAATCCCCTCGGCACGCAGGAGGTCGGCGGCCTCGACGGAGAAGTGAGCCATCGATCCGTACGAGATGATCGTGAGATCGTTCCCGGTGCGGCGCAAGGCCGCTTTCCCGATCGGGATTCGGTGGTCGCCCTCTGGCATGGGCCCGACCGCCAGGCGGTACAGCTTCTTCGGTTCGAGGTACATCACCGGATCGGGATCGTCGATGGCCGACAGCAGCAAACCCTTGGCGTCGGCCGGCGTCGACGGCGTGACGATCTTGAGGCCGGGTACGTGTGCGTAGAACGCCTCGATCGACTGCGAGTGATAGAGCGCGCCATGGATGCCTCCGCCGTATGGCGTGCGGATCACCATCGGGCAGGCCCATCGGCCGTTGGTCCGATAGCGAATCCTGGCGACCTCGGAGACGATCTGGTCGAAGGCCGGGTGGATGAAGTCGGCGAATTGGATCTCCGCGATCGTCTTCGTGCCGGTGGCGGCGATGCCAACGCCGAGACCGATGATCACGGACTCGGCGAGCGGCGCGTTGAACGAACGATCGGCTCCGTAGGCGTCGGTGAGGCCGGCCGTCGCCTTGAACACGCCACCCTTCGGATCGGCGACGTCCTCGCCGAAGATGACACTGTTCTGCTCTCGTCCCATGGCGTAATGGAGTGTGCGGTTGACGGCGGTGATGAGGTTGACCTCTTCGCCGATTGGAGTTGGCTCGATGGTCTCGACCGGCACCGACGGGACAATCGGGTTTGCGTAGACGTTGCTGATTGCGTCGGTTGGGTCGGCTGCGCCTTCTGCGGCAACCGCCGCGTTGTTGACGAGCGCCGCTACTTCGAATTCGAGCTTCGCCTCGGCGGCAGCTGAGAGCGCACGCTGCTCGACGAGGTACTGCCGGAAGTTCGGGAGCGGATCCTTCCTGCGCCAGAGTTCGACCTCTTCCCTGGTTCGGTAGAGCTTGTCGTCGTCGTCCGACGTGTGGGCGTAGTAGCGGTAGGTCTTCGCCTCGATCAGCGTCGGACCGTCTCCTGCGCGAGCCCGCTCGACGGCCGCCGATGCTGCGGCGTACATCGCGATGATGTTGTTGCCGTCGACGACGACGCCGTGCATTCCGTATCCCTCGGCTCGGTCGGCGACCTGGCCCGCGACTTCTTCTGCGGCCGGCACGGAGATGGCGTAGAGATTGTTCTGAATGAGGAAGACCACCGGGAGTTTGTGGATTCCGGCGAAGTTCATCGCCTCATGCCAGTCGCCCTCGGATGTCGAGCCTTCGCCGCCGGACACATAGACCACCGAGTCGGTACCCCGTCGCTTCAACTCGTAGGCGACGCCCACGGCGTGCGGGTATTGCGTGGCGATCACCGAGGAGTGGGTGAAGAGGTTCAGGTCCGGTTCCGACCAGTGGTTCGGCATCTGGCGACCGCCGGACGAGGGATCATCAGCCTTGGCGAAGACGCCGAGGAACACATCGAGGGGGGTGACCCCGAGGCCGATGTTGAACGCGATGTCGCGGTAGTAGGGCAGCGACCAGTCCCTGGTCGGGTCGAGGGCGGCGGCCATGCCGATCTGCGTCGCCTCGTGACCCGAGACGGAGACAACAAATGGGACCCGCCCTTGCCGATTGAGCGCCCACATCTTGTCGTCGAGGCGGCGCGAGATGAGCATCTTGCGGTAGAGGTCGACGAGGTCATCGTTCGTCAGCCCGAGGTCCTTGTGGTTGAAGTCCAGGGTCACGGTGCTCTTCTCACTTCTCACCACACAGGTGTCGGAACCGGCGACTGCCCGCATCCTCGATCCTGCGAGCTGCGAAGCGCAATCCGGCCACGTTCGGGTTCACTCCTTCGCTGTCGGCAGTCTCGAAGACGGCTGTCAGGTTGTCGTAGATACGGTCGACCATCACGGCGGAACGCTCGGGCGAATAGCCATCGGTCTCGACGGCGATGTTGATGACCCCGCCGGCGTTTGCGACGAAATCGGGCGCGTAGAGGATCCCGCGATCGGTGATGGCGTCCATATCCCAGTCGACGGCGAGTTGGTTGTTGGCCGAACCGGCAATCGCTGCACACCGCAAGCGGGGGATGGTCTCCTCGTTGAGTGTTGCCCCGAGAGCACAGGGAGAGAAGACATCGCAGTCGACGTCGTAGATGGAATCGAGCGTCGTCGGTGTTGAACCATATGCCTCGGCGGCGAACTCGACAGCGGCGGTATTCGGATCGGCGACGGTCGTTTCGGCCCCAACCTCGGAGAGCCGTCGGACCAGGTCCATGCCGACCTTGCCGATGCCCTGAACGGCGACACGACGGCCCTCGAGATCGCTGGTACCCCACAAACGCTCGCCGATGGCACGCAAGGCAGCCATCACTCCCCGTGCGGTGGCCGGGGACGGATCTCCCGACCCGCCAAGATCGAACGGCAGGCCCGAAACGAACGGGGTCTCCTCCGAGACGAGAACCATGTCCTCGACGGTGGTGCCGACATCCTCGGCTGTGACGTAGCGGCCGCCAAGTGTGTCGACCTCGCGGCCGTAGGCACGGATCAGATCCTTGCTCCACAGCGTCGCCGGGTCACCGATGATGACGGCCTTCCCGCCGCCGAAATCCAAGCCGGCTGCTGCGGACTTCAATGTCATCCCCTTCGCAAGCCGGAGGACGTCTCGGAGGGCAGCGTCGTCATCGGCGTACGGATAGAAGCGGGTCCCACCGAGGGCGGGACCGAGGGACGTGTCGTGGATTGCGATGATCGTTCGGAGACCGGTTGCCAGGTCTGCACCGAACAGCACCTCTTCATGGGTTTCGGTGCCGATCGCTTCGAATACTCCCAACGGGGCTCCTTTCGATGCAAACGGGACGTGCCGTTGCCCGAGGTGCACCAGCGATTCTAGTTGGGCGCTTCCGAGTCCGTACCCGGACCTGTCCCGGTACCATCGCCCGATGATCAGCACCGCCTATCTCCGGGTTTACATCGAGGACGACGGCACCGCCTCGGAGCGGCAGGCGGACGTTGCCTCGCTCGATACTCCGATCCAATCTGACGGGCGATTCATATGGAATGAGCCAATTCGCGAGGATGCATTCACGGCGGACTGGAACGGGATGTCGTATGTGTGTCCCCGCAACGCGAGGCTGCGGATGATCGAGGGTGCGCTCGCGTTCTCGGCGACCTACCCGAGGATTCCACTGCTCGATGAGGACGAACGTGAGTCGTTCAAGGGCGAACTCGCCAGCCTCCGCGCACAGGATCGAAGGAGCTTCATCCTGACTTCGCCGTGGCACGTTCCGCTGCGATGGTTCGGCGCATTCAACCCCACCGAGCGGGAATTGTTCGATCGCCCCGAGGGGCTCGGCATCCGCTATCGGACCGGACTCGGTGAAGCCATCGATCGGATCGACTGGGCGGTTCGTGTTCTCGACGGCGCCGGGTTCTCGGACCCGGTCGTCGATCAAGTGCGCGACCTCGAGCGATGGCTTGCCGAGTACGAAGCTGGATCGATGCTCGAACTCGACTACGGAACCGTGGCATCGCACTTCCCTGACGGAGCCCTGACGTTCGACGAGTCGGCCCTCGACGTACGCGAGAGTCTCGAAGCGCTCGAGCGTGGCGACGGAGAGGCTTCGCGCGCCGCATACACCCGCGTGGCGACCCGCTGGGCGAGTCGCCAGGCGCTCACGTTCTCGAACTAGCCGGGCGGGTGCGCAAGGTCGGTATCCTGTGACCGCGCTCGAAAGGACTGCGATGACCAACGACTATCCGCCGGTACCCGATCCCGTCCCCTCCGACTCGCGTGGCTGGGCGGCAGCGGCCCACTTGGGCACGTTCTTGGTCGGTTTCATCGCTCCGCTTGTGATCTGGCTCATCAAACGTGACGAAGATGCGTTCGTGGAGTATCACGCCAGAGAGTCACTGAACTTCCAGTTCTCGCTGATGATCTACATGCTCGTGTCGTTCCTGGCGATCCTGATCCTCATCGGCATCGTGATGGTTGCGGTCGTCGCGGTCTTCGCCTTCGTGGTGATCATCGTCGCCGGCGTCAAGGCGGCGGGCGGGGAGTTCTATCGGTATCCGCTGAGTATCCGGTTCATCAGCGGTCCGTGAAGCCCGACGCTGCCGGCTGGAAACTTCTCCTTGGCTACATTGCCTGGCTGTTCGCCGCGATCGCAATCGCGCTGATCCTCGCCCTGCTTGTCGGATCGATCGCCTCGCTCGCGGGGGTCGATGGCCAATCGACCGCTCATCAGCGTGTCGTCGAGGTGGCCGGCATCGCGATCTTCCTCGCCCTTGCCGCTGCACCGTTCGTCATGCGAGTGAGGTCGAACCGGGCTGACACGGACGCCAAGGACTGACGATCACTGCTCCGAGCAGTTCTACGATGACGTGATGTTCGACAGTGGGCTCCCAGGAATCGGTAACGCCGTATGGCGTCCGCTCTCGGCGGATGATGCCGAGGCAATGTCAGCCCTCCAGCAAGCATGCTTCGCCGAAGACGGCGGATACCGAATCACCGCCGTGGAGATGCGCGAGGAGTTCGACCGCTACGGCGACGACGCTCCGGTCTGTTCGATCGGAGCGTTCACCCCCGAAGGACACTTGCTGGCATTCGGATGGGCACAGGTCCCCGACAGTGGCGTGACGGAACATCGAGGGTTCATCTGGATCGAAGTCGATCCGGCGTATCGGGGCACGGTCGAGGACGGGCTCCTCGCGTGGGTTGAAGACGCTGGCAGTCGGCGACTCCGGCTCTTCGACGACGGGATCCCGACGGCGCTGTACCGATATGAGGTCTACGACTGGATGGCCGACACGATCGCCCTCATGACACGGCACGACTACGAGATCGTGCGGTACTTCACCGAGAACATTCGCGATCTCTCTCTGCCAATCGACGATTGCCCTCTTCCAGGAGGCCTGGTTGCTCGACCGTGGTCACTGCATGCCGAGACCGATGCGCTGGCCGTTCACAATGCTGCGTTCGCGGACCACTGGGGCTCCCAGCCGATCGAAGCCGACACGTGGAGGTCATACAACGCCGGCGAGTTCTTCGAAGCGGACACCTCATGGGTCGCGTACGACGGTTCCACACCGGTGGGATACGTCAAGTCGGCCAAGTACCCGCACGACTTCGAAGATCGTGGCCGGACCGAGTCGTGGATCGAGGGCGTCGGGACGCTGAAGCGTCACCGCGGCACGGGGATCGCATCGGCCCTCATCACGATGGCCTTGCTCGGATTCCGCGAAGACGGAATGGAGTACGCCTGCCTCGGTGTGGACTCAGAGAACCCGACCGGGGCCAATCGCATCTACGAGCGGCTCGGTTTCGCCCCCGAGAAGCGCACGATGGCATTCAGGAAGCCGATAGGGACGAGTTCCACGACCTGAGGCCGAACGCGCTGGCCTCTGATGCCGGTACCCTGTGGGACAGCGATTTTCCCCGGGAGACCCAGTGGCCGAATACCCCAGAGAGTTCGAGTTCGACGTCCTTCTTCGTGATGGGCGAGCGATTCACCTCCGTCCCATCAAGCCGGACGATGCTCCGCTTGAGCACGCCTTCTTCCAGAGGGTGGGACCGGAGAGCGTCTATCGCCGGTTCTTCCAGGTCAAGACGGACCTGACGCCGGACGAACTGCGGCACTTCACCAACGTCGACTACGTCGATCGGATGGCCTTTGTCGCGATCCGCGACGGTGAGATGGTCGCCGTCGGCCGCTACGACGTCCTCCTCGACAAGAGCGATGAGGAGAACCGGGTCGCCGAGGTGGCATTCCTCGTGCAGGACGATTTCCAGGGTCGGGGCATCGGTTCGCTGTTGCTCCAGCACCTCACGGTCTACGCACGGCTGCAGGGCATCACCGAGTTCGAGGCGTTCGTCCTCGATGACAATCGCGGCATGATGCGCATCTTCCGCAACTCCGGCTACAAGCTCGTCCGCCAGTTGGGCGAAGGCGTGTACCGCGTTGAATACCCGATCGAGTACTCCCTCGAGGCTCGTGAGGCCGAGTGGGAGCACGAGAAGCGTTCGGTCACGGCCTCCCTGATGCCAATCCTCGGGCCGAAATCGATCGCAGTCATCGGAGCGAGTCGCAACGACCGCTCCATCGGTGGTCGTCTCTTCGGAAACCTCCTGGCCGGCGGATTCACCGGTCCGGTGTTCCCGGTCAACCCAAACGCAGCCTTCGTGCACGCCGTCAAGGCCTACCCGTCGGTACTCGACATCGAAGACTCCGTCGACCTGGCAATCATCACCGTGCCGGCACCGCTCGTCCTCAACGCCGTTGAGGAGTGCGGGCGCAAGGGCGTCCGCGGCGTCGTCATCATCACCGCCGGCTTCGGCGAGGTGAGCGACACGGGAGACTCCGCCGAGCGCGTACTCGTCCAGACGGCACGCCGCTACGGCATGCGCCTCATCGGTCCGAACTGCATGGGCATCCTCAACACCGACGAAGCCGTGCGCCTCGACGGCCAGTTCGGCCCCACGTTCCCGCCCCCGGGGAACGTCGCCATGGCCAGCCAGAGCGGAGCCCTCGGTCTCGCCATTCTGAAGCAGGCCACACAATTGAAGATCGGCCTGTCGTCCTTCGTCTCTCTCGGCAACCAGGCCGACATCAGCAACAACGACCTGATGCTCTATTGGGAAGACGATCCGATGACCGACGTGATCGTCATGTACACGGAGTCGTTCGGTAACCCCCGTCGCTTCGGGCGTATCGCCCGTCGTGTCGGTCGTGACAAACCGATCGTGGTCGTGAAGTCGGGCCGTTCGCGTTCTGGCGCCAGGGCTGCGAGCAGCCACACCGGTTCGATGGCCAGCCTCGACGTCGCCGTTGACGCGCTATTCGAGCAATCGGGGACGATCCGAACCGACACGATGGAAGAGCTCTTCAACGTCACGTCGTTGCTCGCAAACCAGCCGCTACCAACCGGATCGAAGGTCGCCGTGATGACCAACGCCGGCGGGCCGGCGATCCTCGCCGCCGATGCCCTCGAGGCGAACGGCCTCGAACTCCCGGAGTTCTCCGCAGAGCTTCAGGCGGCGCTTCGTGAGAACCTGCCCGCCGAGGCGGCTGTTCAGAACCCGGTCGACATGATTGCTGCGGCGCAACCAGAAAACTACGCGCAGACGATCGAAACGATCCTGCAGTACCAGGAAGTCGACGCCCTGATGGTGATTCAGATCCCCACCGGGCCCGACACGTGCGAAGAGGTCGCTGCCGCCGTTCACTCTTCGGTCGGGAAGGCCGATGCGTCGATCCCGGTGGTTGCGGTGTTCATGGCTGCGGATCCGGCGTCGACCGAACCTCTCGCTACCGACGACCTGCGGATTCCGCTCTACGCCTATCCCGAGTCGGCATCCCGTGCTCTCGGTGCGGCCTATCAGTACACCGAGTGGCGTGACACGCCTCCCGGCGAGTACCCGAAATTCGACGACGTCGACCGGCCCACGGCCGAGCAGATCATTCGTCGTGCCGTTGCCCGCATGGGTCCAGACGGGGGTTGGCTCGAGCCGGAAGAGATCGGAGACATCCTCTCGGCCTACGGGATCAGGAGCGCTCGTATGGCGGTCGCCGCCACAGAGGACGAAGCGGCAGCGATCGCAGCTGACTTCGGTGGTCCGGTTGCCATGAAGGTCATCGCTCCTTCGGTGCTCCACAAGAGCGATGTCGGTGGTGTCGCTCTCGACCTCTCGGGTGACGAAGAAGTCCGTGAGGCCTACCGCAGCGTGATGAGCGTGAGCGACGACTCCGAGGGCGTCCTCATCCAGGATTTCGTGGGTGGCGGGCGCGAGGTGCTCGTCGGCATGGTCGAAGATCCGCTCTTCGGACCCCTGGTCGTGTTCGGCCTCGGCGGCGTCTACGTGGAACTGATGAAGGACGTGGCCTTCCGGATCAACCCGCTCACCGACCTCGACGTCGACTCGATGATCGCGGACGTGAAGACCGCCAGGCTGCTCGAGGGCTACCGCGGTTCAGAGCCGGGCGACATCCCGGCACTCAGGGAGTTGCTGCTGCGGCTCTCAGTGCTGATCGACCACATCCCGGAGATCGCCGAGATGGACCTCAACCCGGTCAAGGTGCTCGAACCAGGCGACGGCGCCATCGTTGTTGACTCCCGGATCCGGGTCCGCAAGGTCGAGGGTGCCATGTTGCCGAGCCGGAAGGACGTACCTGGCCGTCTCCTGTAGCGAAGTAGTCGTTGGCGAGATCGGCAGGGCTGCGTCCGCGGCAGCCGACTGGACCAGGGCAGCGTCCTGTTTCCGAGAACGACCGGTAGGTTTCGCTCCATGTACCGCAGATTCCTCCTTGTCCTGATCCTGGCGCTCGCCGTGGTGGCCAGCGCGTGCTCGGATGACGGCGCCCAGCCATCGGTTGCGAGTCTTGAGACCGCCCCGTCGACGACTTCACCGGGCGCGGCAGAGTCCGATCCGCTCGCCGATTCGGAAGCCGCCATGCTCGCCTTCACACAGTGCCTGCGTGATCAGGGCATCGAGGTCGACGATCCGACGGTTGATGCCAACGGCAATCTGCAACTCGCCCCGATCACCATCGAAGTTGAGACATCTTCGGATGATCCGGAAGCGATACCGGATCCGTCCGAGTTCGAAGCGCTCATCGGCTCGTGCGATGAGTACCTCGAGGGAATCGTCATGAATGCCGCACCGGTCGACACGACCGAGATGGAGGACTCGTTCCTGGCATATGCCGCTTGCATGCGTGACAACGGCGTCGACATGCCGGACCCCGACTTCTCATCAGGCATGATCGACTTGGGAGACGTCGGCGCAGCCGATTTCGAAGCCGCAGACGCGGCCTGCAAGCATCATCTGGCGACTCTCGGCATGAGCGAGATCGAAGCTCCGTAGCGGGTTGCTCGCTCGCCGTGATTTGCGGGTAGCGTTGCTGGATGCCCACCGATCTCACCCCGGAAGATGCAGAAACGTTCTTGTCGGCCCATCCGCACTGGGTCCGAGACGGCGAGTCGATCTCACGTACCTTTGTCTTCGGTGACTTCAACGAGGCGATGGGATTCATCACACGGGTGGCCGTAGCTTCGGAGGTGGCGGACCACCACCCCGACATCGACATCCGTTGGAACAAGGCGACCCTCCTCCTGACCACCCACGACCAAGCCGCCCTCACCAGCAAAGACCTGGCCCTGGCCGCGCAGTTCGACGCATTCGCCGGCGGCTGAACGGTAGAGATAGCGATCTGTCTTCGCCTCTCCTCCGAAGTGGGGGAGGCGCGAGCACCGGCCGCCAGGCCGGAGCGCAGCGGAGGGGGCTCTGGGAGCCTGAACGACGGAGATGAGCCCTACTCCCTGCCAAACACCTCGCAGTCGCGCTGGAGCCAGTTGAAGAACGCCTCGCAGCTTCCGTCGATCGTGTACGTGACAAGCTCAACCGATGCGAACTGGAACGCGGTGCCGTTGAGTTGAGCGAGGAGGGCCTCGCTCCCACAGGTCGTCGACGCGTTGTTCAGGTCGCCGCGGAGGTCTTCGAAGTCGACGGTGAGGAGGTCACCATCGAGCGTCGCAGATCGAACGGATCCGGCCGTGGCCTCTGAGAACAAGGACGATGCTCCAACGGTTCCCTCGTCGGCCGTCGGCCCGGCGACGAGGAGGTCGAACGCAACCTTCATTGGATCGACGCTTGCCACAACGAATCGGGGAACGGCCACCACCTCGGAGCAGTCGGATCCATCACCTGCCGAGAAGGCAAGGTGAACCGTGACCCCGTCAGGCAACTCAGTGCTGGTGGTGGTTGCCTGAGTGGACGGTGACGTCGACGCCGGGGGGTCGGCGATCGTGGACGTCGTGGTGGAGGGCTCCGAGGTGGCGCCGCAGGCGTTGGTCAAGAGACCGAGAGCCGCCATCGCTCCCGATGCAAGGAAGAGCCACGTTCGTGCGGTGACCATGACACCTCCAAGGTACACCCGGTTCCTCGACGGTGTCGGGCCGGGAGCAAGCCCGGGAAGCGGTCGACTCCACGCAGGGTGTTTCAGGACCTGACCGTGAAGGTCGTCAGTGACTCTTCCAGAGCCACGGAGCGGACGCCAACGCCGTCGACCCGTGCGGATCGCGGTCCTTCGTTCAGGAAGGCGACGAACTCGTCGAGGACGGGTCCGCGACCCTGGGCCCAGGTCTCTACCGATCCGTCGGGTGCATTGCGCACCCATCCGGTGAGGCCCAGCCTCCTCGCAATGCCCAGCACGGAGTAGCGGTAGCCGACGCCCTGGACCCGTCCGGTGACGGTCGCGGCAATCGCCTTCTGGTCGGTCATGCAAACACCGCCATCACGGGACCGCGCTCGTCCACGTCCAGGCGTACCAGATGACCAGGCCGTTGAACGCGAAGCCCACGAAGATTAGGAAGTTGTCGTACCAGCCGTCGTAGGGCAGGCCGAAGAGGTTGAACACGACGGCGAGCACGGCGACGACGATGCTGACCCACCGAATGGCCGGGTACGGGAGCGTCAGAGACAGCACGACCATCACGATCGGCACCAGCATGATCACGGCCGCACCCAGCCACATGGTCTGTGAAGCCGGTTCGCCGTCGATCTCGCCGGGAGTCATGTGTCCGGCGAAGAGACGCAGCACATCTCCGAGCAGGTAGACGAGCATCGTCGCCACCCACAGTCCTGAGAGGATGATCCTGACGTCCGCCATCGGCAATCTCCCGCCTTTCGAGTTGCGCTGCCGTCGCCATCATGGCAAGTCTTGTCTGCTGTGTCCGCCGCGGTGTAGTGGACCTTGGTCTCGGCGGTCGACGCTACGATCAGCACGCACTCCACACCACAGAGGACGCCGTGCCACACCCATCTTCAGACCGTTCTCGACGGCGCCTTCACGTGTGAGGCTCTGAGATGCTCCCCTTCGGTTCGGATTGGTATCGGCGCCTCCTCGGCGTAGCCGTCATTCTCGGCGTCGCCGGCGGCCTCTTCGGGTTGATCTACATCGGTGGAACCGGGGCCGCTATCGACGTCTTCTTCGGCGACGCCGGTACGGCATGGTGGTCCGGCGAGTGGTGGTGGATACCCCTGATCGCGGCCGGTGGCCTCGCGGTTGCCTCGCTGCGTCAGATGTGGAGCGTGCCGGAGAAGGTGCCGGGGGGCGTCGCGATCATCGAATCGGGCAAAGTTGACCACACGACCGCACCTCAGTGGGTGGCCATTGCTGCCGTCTCCGCCATCGCCGGCGCCAGCCTCGGTCCCTCGTTCGCCCTCGTCGTGGCGGGTGGGGGCTTCGCCTCGTGGATTGCGAAACGCCGATGGGCCGAGGGTCAGGCCGACCAGGACTACACACTGACCGGGATTTCGGGTGCGTTCGGCGCAGCGTTCACGTCGCCGGTCCTTGGCGCCTTCCTTGTATCCGAAGTCGGCCCCACCCGCAAGAAACGCTATGTGGCGGCGATCATCCCGCAACTCATCGCTGCTGTGATCGGCTTCGCCATCTTCTACACCGTGGTGGGTCGGACGTTCCTCGGTTCCTACGACGTTCCCGCCTACGAGTACCAGAACTCGGACCTGCTGGTCGCGGTCGCGTTGGGCCTGCTGGCGGCAATTGTCATGGCGGTCTTCGTCGTGATCCTGCTCGCGGTCAAGTGGGCCACGGATTTCGTCCCGAACCCGTACGTTCGGGGTGTTGGTGGCGGTGCGTTGGTCGGACTCATCGCAGTGGCGCTCCCCCTGACGCTCGGTGCCGGACAGACCCAGCTGGGGACGGTGGTCGATGGGGCTTCGGGGCTCGGCATCGGCCTGTTGACCGCGGCACTGATCGGCAAAATGATTGCAATGGCGTTGAGCCTGCGTGCCGGGTTCATGGGCGGCAACGTCTTCCCCTTGATCTTCATCGGAGGGACGGCGGGGGCCCTTGTCTATCTCGTATTCCCCGACATGCCATTTGGTCTTGCGTTGTCGTGCATGCTCGCTGCCGTCCCCGGCTCCTACCTGCGCGCTCCGGTCAGCCTCTCGTTCATCGCAGCGATCGCTCTCGGCCTTGGAGCGGAGACCATCGCACCCGTCACCGTCTCGGTGATCACGTCATATGTCGTCGTATCAATCGTCCGCTATCTCCTGACCGAGCGGAGAGCTGCCGCCGGCGAGCCGGAACCCGCCCCGGCCGCATGAAAGTCCATCCGGCCCGGCTCTAGCCGGGGATCGGAGCCACGTCGGAGCGTGACGATCGTGCGGCGAGGACCAGGCCGAAGACGATGAGGGCGATGCCGAACCAGGCCAGGGCACTCGGCCGCTCCGCGAGCACCAGCACGCCCAGCAGCGTTGCGGTCACCGGCTCGGCGAGTGAGAGCGTTGCTGCGGTGCCCGAGTCCGTCGTTCGCAGACCGGACGTGAACAGCAGATAGGCCAGGGCGAGAGTTGCGAGACCCAGCCAGAGGACCATCACAGCGCCGTCAACGGTCGCAACAAACGACAGATCCTGGGCCGCCGCAACAGGAGCCAGCAGCACGGCGGCCAGGCTGAAGACGACGGCGGCCGAGTAGCGAACAGAACCGATCCGTGCCAGCCGCGCTGCGCTCACAACGTAGACCGCATACGAGAGCCCCGCCGCGAGCGAGAGGACCACGCCTGCGGCGTCCACATCGGTACTTCGGGTGGCGAACGCGAGGAGCGCAAGTCCAGCAATCGCTGGGACCGTCGCCCCGATCCACGCGAGGCTCGGCCACGAACGCGAGAGGAAGGCCTCGATCGCTCCGACGAACACCGCCGCCGATCCGAGAGCGAGGACCGTGCCGACGGCGACGCCTGTGCGGTCCACCCCGGAGAAGAAGAAGAGTTGGAACGCCGCGACCCCGAGAGCGGCGAACAACGTCGCCGGGCGACGCAGCGACTGCCAAGCATCGTCTCGTGTCCTGGAGATCGCCACGACCACCAGGACCGCGGCACCGACCAGCAGGCGCAACGACCCAACGGCGAGCGGACTGGCCGCCTCGGGTCCCAACT
>Ga0316198_10001596_pt1 | contig 13389 bp, 11 predicted proteins | sample OudBieAanoxic_MG_FD_204935 | JGI IMG/M metagenome (GOLD analysis project Ga0316198, IMG submission 204935) | Coastal sediment microbial communities from Oude Bieten Haven, Netherlands - site A anoxic | ecosystem: Environmental > Aquatic > Marine > Coastal > Sediment | place: Netherlands...
CGACGGGCGCGCCAGGTCGTGCTTGCGGCGAGTGACGATCAGGTGGGTCCCTTCGCTGCGCAGTTTGCGATAACCGAACAGGTGGAAGACGTCGAGCGGATAGAACCTCGCCACCCGTGTGTTGACCTCGAGCACTCCGGGACGCTTCTCGTATCGGCGTACGCCTGGCAGCAGCCGGACCAACCGCCCCACACGCCAACGCCGCAGGACGGCCGAGACGGCGTTCCGGAACGGGCCGACGCGGCGAGCGACGAAGAAGCCGTCCTCGCCTTGGCCCTGGTACAGCGGCAACAGCATCAAGCCGTCCTCGGGACACAGCACGTCTCCGTGTGCGTCCTGCGCAAGAAGCTGTCCTTTCCGGACCGGCACGAAGTTGGCGAAACCCGGCTCCATGCGGAAGCGGTCGGCGGGTTCGACGGCGTGCCGGTGGCGGACCTCGATCACGCGTGGGATGCCGTCGCTCTGCTCGGCCAGCAGGCTCCGGTACCGGGCGAGGTCCGGGACGGCCGTGGCAGCCAGAAACCCCGTCGCGACCATCGCCAGCAACAGCATGGCCTCGAGCCGATCGGCGGACTCGTCGGAATCGTGCTGTCCGCCCTCGATTCCCAGCGTGACCAGGCCGCAGTTGTTCAAGAACTCGAGCAGTGAGCCATCGACCTGTTCTTCGAGGCCGAGAATCACCGGCAGCGGGAAGTTGGCCGAGAACTCGCGGTTCAGCAGCGTGTCACCGACGGTGATGAACGGCGGCCCGTCGGCCGAACTCGTGTGCATGTCGATAAAGAAGACCGGGCCACGCGCAGCGCGGACCTCGTCGCCGATGAAATCGATCAACGCCCGCTGCTCGACGTGTTCCGCTCGCTGCCCTTTGACCGGCGTACCGTCACCCAGCGCCGCAACCTTCGCGGGTGTCCACTCGCGATTCAGATCGACATCGACGAAGCGCGTACCTTCGCGGAGCGCCCTCATGTTGCCTATCGAACAGACGAAGCGTCCGCGCGCCTCGGGCCGCTCACGGACCAGGCGCGAAACGACCCGCTCGACCGCCACGACGCCAGCGTTCTCGTTTCCGTGAATGCCCGCCGTGACGAGGACCGTCGGTCCTTCCAGACCACCGTCGATCTCCCCCAGGATGCGCGCACGGTCCTTCAGGACCGGATTCCGGTCGTCCGCAGGTTTGTTTTCTTTTCGATGCATCAGCGTTCCGATGTCGGCGCAGTTCGCCTCGCAGCGCATTCGGAGCCGGGATTGTAGCAACAGCGTGATCAGGCAGCGGTCAAGAACCCGCGCCCTGACGCTCGAGAACCTCGGAGTAGAGCTTCGAATCGACGGCGAACCGCAGGTGCCCGAAGGACGACTCCTCGACGAATTGCGCCACGTGATCCAGCAGTTCCCCCGCGCGTTCCGGGTAGGCCCAGGGGAAGGCGACGCAGGAGAGCAGCGATGCCGAGGCGACCTGGACCGGAGGGTGGTCGAGCGCGATCTCGGGCGACTGATAGAGCCGCCAGATCGCACCGACCGGATACAGGCCGCGCGGCGCGCCGGCCGATATTCGCTCGGAGCCATCGAACGGGACGGCGGGCGTCCACCAGTTCTTGCCTCCGGGGATGACGAGACCAAAATCGTCTCCCAGGCTCTGCGCGGGCAGGCTTCTCGAGACCGCAGTCGATTTGCCCGATCGGGATGGGCCGGCGTAGAGGTAAGCCCGTCCGTCGTACAGCACCCCGGCCGAGTGCATGGCGAACCCACCGTTGTCGAGGGCAAGCACGGCCAGCAGGTATCGCGCGACGTTTTCCAGCAGCCTCTCCGTCGGTTCCCACGTGTCCCGGGTGATGGCCAGCGACCAGCCGCCTTCACCTGCGATGGCCCTTCCCAGCGCGAAGTTGTAGGAAACGATCACGCGCGCATCGGCGTCGCCGGACGCTTCCATCCGGTACCGCTCGCCCGGAGCGTCGGGCCCCGGCAACCAGCATTCGCGACCCGCATCGACGACCTCCAGAACCAGCGTCGCCGAAGCTCCTTCGACCGGCCCGACGAACGGACCCCAGCGCTCGTCGAGGGCCTGTCCCAGCGGACGGTCGAGCCCGACGACGCGGACGACCCACGATCCCACACGGAGATCGCGAGCGTCCTCGCCCCGAGGATGTTTCAGGCCGGTCAGCCTGTTGCGGTATCGTGCATCGACCATTTCACCCCCTGCGCCACCCCGGGAGGGTGGTGCAGAGGGTAGAATAGCGCGAGAGGACCACCGATGAGCTCTGGTAACACTCGAACCCTCGATCGACCCGGCCTGCTCAATTACTTTCTGCAGGCAGCCACGCCGCCCGAGCAGTGGCAAGTCGGCATGGAACTGGAGAAGCTCGGACGGGACGCCGCGACCGGACGGCCCTTGTCCTACGAGGGCGCCGACGCCTCGGTGCTGGGGGTCATCGAGTTCATCCGCGCGGAGCGCGGTGGGGACCCGATCCACGAAGCGGACAAGACGATCGGCATCGATGCCCCGTGGGGGACGATCTCGCTGGAACCCGGCGGACAGGTGGAATGGTCTTCACGACCGGCAACTTCGCTCGGCGAACTCGATGACGCCCTGGAGTCTCACCTGCGTCTGATGCGCCGGATCGAACAAGAACTCGGCGTCCGCTGGCTCGACGTCGCCGCCGATCCGGACCTCCCCGTGGCAGAGATGCCCTGGATGCCCAAGGCCCGCTACAACATCATGCGTCCCTTCCTCGGGTCCCGTGGCCGCCTGGCACATCGGATGATGACACAGACGGCAAGCATCCAGTGTGCCTACGACTACTCCGGCCCCGAAGACTGGAAGCGCAAGTTCGTGACCGCCTCGGCACTTTCGCCCATCGCCGTGGCCCTGTTCGCCAACTCCTCCCGGATGGACGGCAAGGAGACCGGTTACGCAAGCTACCGGCAGGCCATCTGGCGAGAGACCGACCCGCAACGTTGCGGGCTGCCCGCCGTCGTATTCGATCCCGGTTTCGACATCGAGGCCTGGCTCGACTGGGTGCTGCAAGTGCCGACGATCTTCTTGCATCGTGCTCGCGGACGCGTTCCGGTCGGCGGCGTGCCGTTCGGGACGCTGCTCGAGCGCTCGGGTTGCGCGGCGGTCCGGCAAGAGGACTGGGAGACTCACATCTCGACGGTGTTCACCGACGTACGCTCCTACAACTACATCGAGGTCCGCAGCGCCGACCTGCTGCCCGACTCGTTGGCCTTCTCGGTGCCGTCGTTCTGGACGGGCATCCTGTACCAGGACGACTCGCTGGATGCCGCAGCCGAACTGGTTCGAGAAACGACGACTTACGAATCATGGCTCGAATCGATGGACTCTGCATCGCGCCTGGGCCTCGAAGGCCGCATCGGATCCCGTCCGATCGCCGAAGTCGCGACCGAGGCCCTGTCGATCTCGTTGCGCGGACTTCGAAATGGCGCGGCCTGTGCCGGCGAGACCGACGTGGGCACCAGGGCCATCGAGCGCCTCGCCCAACACCTCCGCCTGGAGTTGGCCGTCTGAAATTCGAGAACTGATTGACCGTGCGACCCCCGAATACAATGGCGATTGCTATCCCCGAACCCAGGAGGCCTAGACGATGAGTTCCATCTCGAAACTACTACAGAAGAACCGCAAGCGGCACCTGAACGAGTTGATCGAGTTGCTGTCGATCCCCTCGATCAGCACGGACAAGGAGCGCGAAGGCGACGTCCGTCGAGCCGGTACTTGGGTCCAGCGACGGCTGAAGGCGGCGGGGTGCACCCGGACGGAAATCTTCAAGACCGACGGTCACCCGATCGTCTACGGCGAGTGGCTCGGGGCACCGGGACGGCCGACCATTCTGGTCTACGGCCACTACGACGTCCAACCCGTGGATCCGCTGGAGTTGTGGAAGTCGCCGCCCTTCGAGCCGACCGTCCGGGGTGGAAAGATCTACGCCCGGGGGGCCTCGGACGACAAGGGGCAGGTCATCATTCATGTCAACGCCCTGGAGGCCCACCTGACCGACTCGGGCAGTTGCCCGGTCAACGTCAAGTTCGTGATCGAGGGCGAAGAAGAGATCGGGTCGGACAACCTGGAACCGTTCATCCGCGACCACAAGGAACTTCTCGCCTGCGACGCGGTCGTGGTCTCGGACACCGGGATGTTCGACAAGGGTGTGCCGTCGATCTGCTACGGGCTGCGCGGCCTGACCTATCTGGAAATCTCGCTGCGGGGAACGGACAGCGACCTGCACTCGGGCAGCTACGGAGGGTCGGTGGTCAATCCGGCCAACGCTCTGGTGGAGATGCTGGCCAAGCTGAAGGACGCCCGAGGGAGAGTCACGATCCCCGGCTTCTACGCCAACGTCAAGAGACTTACCGTCGCAGAGCGAAGAGCGTTCAATTCGCTGCCGCACTCTGACAGCAAGTACAAGAAATCGATCGGAGCGCCCGATCTGTTCGGTGAGAACTCCTACTCCACGCTGGAACGCGTGTGGGTGCGGCCGTCACTGGACATCAATGGCATCTGGTCCGGGTTCACGGGCGAGGGAGCCAAGACGGTCATCCCGGCGGAAGCCCACGCGAAGGTCTCGATGCGTCTGGTGCCCGATCAGACTCCGAAAGAGATCTACCGCAAGGCCGCGGCGTACCTCAAAAAGCTCGCGCCGAAGTCGGTCAAGGTCACCGTGCGCGACCTGCACGGCGGGGCCGCCTGGGTCGCCCCGACGGATCATCCCGCCCTGAAGGCCGCGGGCAAGGCCATGCAGCGCGCCTTCGGACGCAAACCCGTTTTCGTGCGCGAGGGTGGGTCGATCCCGATCGTCCCGGCGTTCGAGAGCCTGCTGAAGGTCCCGGTGGTCCTGATGGGCGTCGGGCTTCCCGACGACAATCTGCACGCTCCCAACGAGAAGATGGACCTGGACCAGTTCTACGGGGGCATCGAAGCCTCGGCCTACCTGATGGAAGAACTCGGGAAGCCGTAGGACTCCGGCCGGGGCAAGGAGGGATCCGTTGGTCCGCAGGGCGCACCTGGTCGCCATCGTCTGCCTTTCGTTTTGCTGGTTCGCTTCTGGCGACGCCGGTGAAGTGCGTGTCGCCGTGGCGTCGAACTTCGTCCGTACGCTGCACGAGTTGGCGCGGGATTTCGAAGCGACGACGAAGGACCGCGTGCTGATCAGTTCGGGATCGACCGGCAAGCTCCACGCGCAGATCGCCAACGGCGCACCGTTCGAGGTCTTTCTCGCCGCGGACGTGGACAGCCCCCGGCGACTGGAGCAGGACGGGCACGCGGTCGCGGAATCCCGCTTCACCTACGCGCTGGGACGACTGGCACTGTGGACCAACCGGCCCGGGACCGTCGACGGTACGCAGACTCTGCTGACTCGAGGGACGTTCCGTCACCTCGCGCTGGCCAATCCTCGAACAGCGCCCTACGGCGCCGCGGCGATTCAGGTACTGAGGGCAATGGACCTCTGGGAGGCCGTGGAGACCCGCGTGGTCTTCGGAGAAAACGTCGGCCAGACCTTCAGTTTCGTATCGACGGGCAATGCCGAGATCGGGTTCGTCGCCCTGGCCCAGGTCATGGCTCTCGAAGACGCGAGCCGAGGTTCGTTCTGGGTCGTGCCGGCCGAGTTACACACGCCGATCGAACAGCAAGCCGTCTTGCTCGCGGCGGGACGGGACAACGCGGCGGCCACTCGATTCGTTTCCTATCTGCGTTCTCCGACAGCGCGCTCGATCATCGAGCGGTCCGGCTACGAGGTCGAATCGCCGCCAGCGCCATGACCGACATCGACCTCCATCCCCTGCTCCTCAGTCTTCAACTCGCCGCAGTGACGACGGGCGTCCTGTTGCTGCTCGGCACACCCCTGGCGTGGTGGCTCGCGCGTACCGGGTCGAGACTGCGTGCCCCGATCGAAGCTCTCGTGGCGATGCCGCTGGTCCTCCCTCCGACCGTACTGGGGTTCTATCTCTTGTTGGCGCTCGGCCCCGACGGCCCGGTCGGCGGGCTATGGCACGAACTGGGCGGAGGCCCGCTGGTGTTCAGCTTCACCGGCCTGGTCATCGGCTCCGTCCTCTACTCGCTGCCGTTCGTCGTGCAGCCGCTTCAGGCATCGTTCGAGTCCGTGGGACGCACACCGCTGGAGGTGGCATCGACGCTGGGCGCGGGCCCGATCGATCGTTTCTTTTCGGTCGCCGTTCCCCTGGCGCGGAGAGGCTTCCTGACGGCGGCGACGCTCGGTTTCGCCCACACGCTGGGCGAGTTCGGCGTCGTGTTGATGATCGGCGGGAACATCCCCGGCAGGACTCGCGTGGTGTCGATCGCGATCTACGACCACGTCGAGACCTTGAGCTACTCCGAGGCTCACGTACTGGCGGCCGTGCTGCTTGTCTTCTCCTTCGTGGTCCTGCTGAGCGTCTTCATCGTCAACCGTCGGTTGGGACGGGTGTCATTCTCATGAGCGGGATCGAAGCCCGATTCCGGCTCGACCTCGGCGGATTCGCTCTGGACGCAGCCTTTCGCCTGCCCGGCCGCGGAGTGGCCGCGATCTTCGGCCCTTCCGGCGCCGGCAAATCGACGTTGCTGCGTTGTGTCGCCGGGCTCGAACGCGCGGCACACGGCTACCTCGACGTCAACGGGGCGCACTGGGAGGACACCAACGCAGGCCTGTTCGTGCCGACCCACAGACGATCGCTCGGGTACGTGCTGCAGGAACCGAGCCTGTTCCCTCACCTTACCGTGCGACAGAACCTGCGCTTCGGCACGATCCGCAGGCGCGCCGACGCCACGGTGGTAGACGAAGAGCAGGCCATCGCCTGGCTCGGTATCGGCAATTTGCTGGACCGTCGCCCGGACCGCCTGTCAGGTGGTGAGAAACAACGTGTGGCGATCGCCCGCGCGCTGTTCACCGGCCCGCGATTGCTGCTGCTGGACGAGCCGCTGTCCGGCCTGGACGAGGCCAGCAAGGCCGAGATCCTCCCGTACCTCGACCGGTTGCATCGAGAGTTGTCGATCCCCGCCCTGTACGTCAGTCACTCGCGTGGAGAGGTCATGCGCCTGGCCGACCAGGTCGTGCTGCTCGAGGCGGGGCGAGTGCGCGCGGTGGGACCCGTCGATGAGGTCAGCACCCTGCCCGGCGTCGTCTTCGGTCGCCCGGATGAAACCGGCGCGATCGCACAGGCCGAGGTCGCCGAGCACGACGCCGAGTTCGGCTTGACCTACCTGGATTTCGCGGGAGGGCGACTCAGCCTGCCCGCCGACGCGGGCCTGCAACCGGGCAATACGGTCCGCGTTCAGTTCCTGGCGCGAGACATCAGCCTGACCCGCAAGCGGCCGGAGCAGACCAGCATCCTCAACGTCCTGCCCGGCCGTGTCACGGAGATCCGAGACGCGGAGTCAACGCTTCCGATCGTCGCCGTGGACGTCGCCGGCACGCTGCTGCTCGCCCGGATCACACGCAAGTCGCTCGTGAGCCTGGCTCTCGAACCCGGCGTCGAGGTGTTCGCCCAGATCAAAGGCGTGGCCCTGCTCACCTGACCGTCTTCCCGACGTGACCGGGATCGATCGCCCGCGTGCCCGTCGTTTCGGGGCTTCGACAGGGCTCAGCCCAAGGGGTTTGTTCGCGGGGCCTCGCTGCGCGTCGACCCATGCCGTACCGTGCTTCGTGCTCAATCCAACGGAAATCGAGATAGAATGGCGCCATGTCGGACTATGACGTGATCGTGTTGGGAGGTGGGTCGGCCGGAACGTCGGCGGCTCGGGCGGCCACGCTCGCCGGTGCGCGCACACTCGTGATCAACGACGGCGAGCTGGGCGGACTCTGCATTCTTCGCGGCTGCATGCCGACCAAGGCGCTGCTCGCCTCGGCGCACGCGCTCGACGAGACGCGCCACCTCGACGGATTCGGGGTGCGACTGGAGGGACGGGCTGTCCCGGACTTTGCTCGCATCATGGAACGACGGGAAGCACTGGTGCGTCGGTTCCAGCGGGCCAAGATCAGCAGCGTCGAGAGCCAGGACTACGAGGTCCTGTTCGGACGAGGCCGGTTCGCGGTGGGTGGTGGCATTGATGTGGATGGCCGTCGATTGACCGCCGACCGTTACGTGATCGCCACCGGATCGGTGCCCGCCTCGATTCCGATTCCCGGCGTCGAGGACGTTCCCGTGATCACCAGCGACGACGTGATGCGACTGGAATCGCAGCCGCGGTCGCTGGTCGTCCAGGGGGCGGGGCCGATCGGACTCGAACTGGCCCAGTTCTTCGCGCGAATCGGGACGCGAGTATTGCTGGTCAATCGCTCGCCGCTGCTGTCGCATTCCGATCTCGAATGTGGCGAGGAGTTGCGACGAGCGTTGCTGGACGAGCCGAACTTCGAACTGGCCGTGCCGGGGAAGATCGAGCAACTGCGACCGAACGGCGAAGGACTTGTGGCCTCGGTACGCCGCGGCGACCAGAACACGATCGAGTTCGAAGCCGACGCCCTGCTGATGGCTACCGGCCGCTGGGCCTCGCTTGACGACCTCGGACTGGAGCACGTGGGCATCGTGCCCCAGGGAAGAATCCTGGAGCACGACGCGACGATGCGCACGAGCAATCCGTCGGTCTACGTCGCCGGCGACGCCACCGGCAGCTACCAGGTCCTGCACCTGTCGAATCAGGAGGGTTCTGTCGCCGGACACAACGCGGCCGGACGGGAACCTCCCCAACAGATGGACTATCGGTTGAACATGGCCGTGATCTTCATCGACCCGCCCTACGCCACGGTGGGCCTGAGCCAGACCACCGCGACGCGCGAGGGCCGAGACGTCGTCGTCGGCCGCGCGGTCTTTCCGGAGACAGGAAGAGCGGTCACCATGAACGCTCGGCACGGCCTGTGGAAGATGCTGGCCGACCGATCGACCGGCGAGATCCTCGGTTCGTCGATCCTGGGCCCGCGCGCCGACGATCTGATCCATCTCATCTCGATGGCGATGCACCATCGTTCCACGGCCGCGGAGATCTGCGCACTACCCTGGTATCACCCGACGCTGTCCGAGGTCATCCTGAACGTGGGACGCGACATCGCCGGCCAGCTGGAAATCGATTGCACGGTGCCCGGTGCGGAGACCCTGCCTCCCGGCCACTCTCCGACCATGCGGCGTCCACGACGGGGGGGGAACGATTGATGCGTGGGATCGTGTCATTCCATCCGATCGACATGGAATTCTTCGACGGCCTCATCGGACCGTTGACCGTCGGCGAGAAGGTCAACCCGGAGCGATTCCTCGAGACGGCCGTCCGAGCCCGGGCGACGGACTGGTACGCCAAGCGCTACAAGCGATCGCTGGAGACGTTACTGACCCTGCTCGAGCCTCCACCCCCGCCATCGGAAGGGTCGATGTGGGACAAGGTCCGCTCGCGCCTCGAGCGATTCGACTACAAGCCTGACCCGACCGCAAAACTGATCGACGGCAAGATCGATCCCGATCTTCACCTTTACGGCCGACCGTTCCTGATCTGTGAAGTCTCGGCCGATCGCGTCTCGACCATCGTGGATGAGTTCCTCGCGGCGGACGGAGAGTCGTCGCGGGAAGCGCTGGTCCTGGAACAACTGCTCCGGGTCAGACCGGAACTCGGCGGAGCACTGGAACCGGCCCTGGTACGCGAGCCGACCTCGGAGATGTCGTATCGAAACGACCTGCTCAAGTCCTTGAAGTCGATCTTCGGTCTTGCTCGACCCTCGCGGGATGGAGACGACGGGGACGGCGGCCCGCTGATGAGTGTGGCCGAGATGGACCCACGAGACCTGCCGTGGAGGACGGTTCACCTGCACAGTCGTGCCGTCCCGTTCTGGATCGGGCGAGATGTGGACGGACTGGAGACCGTGTGTCAGTCGGCCGGAGTCGAACCACCGAGTTTCCTGGCTCCCGCCTGGCGACTGTTTTCGCCGGCAATCGAAGCACGACCGGAATTCCGTGACGAACTGACCACCGAACTGCGCGCCGAGAAGGACCTGGGTGCGTTCGTCTCGGCCGAAGACGTTCCCGAGTTGCTCGCGTTCCTGAACGCCCACGGAGCGCGGATCATCCAGGTCGCGACGCGGCACGGCGTCGGTCCGACCTGCACGACGCTGCTGCGCAAGATACGCGAGTGCGCTCACTACGCGCAGCGCCACGGCATGGGGTACCTCGAAGCCTGCGGGATCTTCCCGCTGTGGTTCGACCCCGAAGACGACGAGGACCCACTGGCCGAAACACGGCCCGATTAGGCCTTGATCCGGTCATTCCTCACCGTCGGACCTGCTTTGACGCGAGTCGAGGCAGGTGCCACAATCTCATGGCCCTCTTGGAATCAGGAACGGAAGCAACCGTGAGTTCAACGTATCGTCCCATCTCGCTCGTCGCCGAGAGAGCGGTCCGTTACGTACGGCAACACGATGGATCGGCGAATAGCATCGACCTGGCACAAGGGGTCATGGCCACGCGGGCTCCGGACGAAGAGACCGCCCGCAGGGTCCTCGAGGCCGCCTTCGGCGGCGACCCGCGGCTGGCCTATCGGGATGGCGTGTGGACCGAAGCCGAAGTCGCCGCCGCCCCCGCCGAGCGACCGGCCGCACCGGAGAAGAAAACCGAAGAGCCGGAACCGGACAGGACCTGGCTGTACGTCGAGGGCGAGCGACTTAACCCCGGCGAGCCCTTTACGCTCACGAGCGTCTCTGCCCTGCGCCTGAGAGGCGATATCGTCGTGGGCGCCTGCGGCGGTACCGCCACACCGGGTCCCGAGGCCGACCGCACGCGCCGGGGAATCCTGCAGGCCGTGGACGGGGCGATTCCCATCATGCATGACCCACCCGGCGCCATCTCCGCGGTCGAGCGATGGCTCGGCGAGCCGCTGCCGGCCACGCTGTCGCTTCGTCGCCTGGCCCACGACCGGCTGGGACTGAGCCATGGGCACGACCTCGAGGCGTTGGCCGCGCGGCTCGGACTTCCGTGGCGCGAAGGCGAGGACCTGGTGGAGTTGGCGGAGACTCTCGACCTTTGTCTGCTGCGCCTACGCAAACCCGGAGAGAGGTTGCGATCCCTGCAGATTGAACAGAATCGAGGCCCGACGCCGATCGACTGGAGACGCTACGGTTTCGACCGCGAGTTCCTGCTGAACGTCCCACCCGTGCCCGGCACCTACCGGTTCTACGACATCGACGACAAGCTGATCTACGTCGGCAAGGCCAAGAACCTGTCGCGCCGACTAGGGTCGTACTTCCCGGAGACGGGAGACGAACCGACGCCTCGCGTCAAGAAGTTACTCGACACGCTCCACCGCATCGAGTACGAGCTTGCCGGATCGGATCTCGAGGCGATGCTGCGCGAAGCCGAACAGATCCGGCGTGACCGGCCTGCCGGCAACGTCCAGCGCATCGTGCACTCCCATCGCGGAAGAGCCGCGCGATTGCTGTCGATCCTGATTCTCGAGCCGGCCGAGCCACCATCCGTATTGCGCGCTTACCTGATCCGTGACGGGCGGCTGGTCGGACGGGTCGGTGTCGGCCCTCGCGGCGGCGGCCTGCAGCGAGTGGAACGGATCCTCGAGGACTACTACTTCTCGGCTCCTGTGGGCCCGACGACCGTCCCGGGACCGGACCTCGACGTCGAGGTCGTCGCTCGTTGGCTGAAGACCTACCGGGACGACGTGGTCGCGTTCGACCCGACGGACCTGGGGAGTTCTCGTGAGGTCATCGAACGGCTGCGCTGGTTTCTCGACCAGGGCACTCCGTTCGACCCGGACGGTTCGCCCGTATTTCGTCGTTAGACCGGCGTTTCTTGACAGCCTTCGGAGCGTTTCCTATAGTCACCGATCGGTCGCTGCAACGCCATCGCAGCCACCGGGCCTGCCGTCAAGACGCACGAGAATCGACATGACCGCGACGACCGAAACCCTCACCGATCGCATGCGGGCCAAGGGTCTGCGAATGACTTTGCAGCGCCTGATCCTGGCCGACCTGCTCGAGAACGCCGAGGAACACCTCGATGCCGAGAAGGTCTACCAGCTGGCGCGAAGCAAGGACCCCAAGATTCACCGCGCCACGGTTTATCGCACGCTCAATACGCTCAAGAAGCTCGGCCTGGTCGATGAACTCGACCTGATGCACGTCTCGGGCGATCGCCACTTCTACGAGATCCGTCCCTCCACTTTCCACATTCACCTCGTGTGCATGCGTTGCGGAGCGGTGGAAGAACCGAGCGGTCCGTTCTGGCAAGATCTGAAGGTCCGCGTGATGGAAGAAACGGCGTTCAAGCCGGAAGTCGTGCGACTCGAGATGGGTGGAACCTGCACGGCGTGCCAGAACCGCATGGCCGCCGCGAAAGAACAGCAGGCGCCGCGAGTCTAGCTCAAAGCAATCTCCCGCGCGCGATGGGAATGACCCTGCCCCCGACTTGAATCTCGAATCGACCCTCGCGCTCCCACGCGCGCAGTCTCAGCAGTGACGGCCGTCCGATCTCGTACCCCTGTTCGACCCGGATGTCGATCTCGTTTCCCCCGAGCACACCGTGCCGAACCAGGTAGGCCGCGAGACAACCGTTGGCGCTACCCGTGGCCGGATCCTCGGAGACTCCGTAATACGGAGCGAACATGCGTGCGTTGATCTGGTTTGCTTCGTCGTAGGCCTCGGCGGCGAAAACGAGAATGGCCCGTGCCTGCCTGTCACGAATGAAGGCCTCGTAGGCCGCGACGTCGAGTCGGCACGACCGGACCTCCTCGAGGGAAGTCAGCGGTACGATCCAGAACGGGAGACCGGTCGAGACCTGCTGGATCGGATGATCGCCGATCAACGCGCTCTCCTCGATCCCCAGCACCACCGCGAGCTCGCTCATGCTCGCGACGGGACCGAATTCGGGTTGTCGCTGGAGCATCCACAACAGCTCGGAAGAATCGGCGGAACGTTCGAAGCTGACCGGGATCGAGCCCACACCGAGTTCGAGCGTCACGCGGTCGCACGGCTCGGAGAGCAGTTCGCGGCGGATGACCCAGGCCGTGCCCAGCGTCGGGTGACCCGCGAACGGCACCTCCTCTGCAGGAGTGAAGATACGCACCCTGAAGGCGGCCGTTCCCGCGCCGGGCCCGAGGACGAACGTGGTCTCGGAGAAGTTCATCTCGCGCGCGATCGCCTGCATCATGTCGCCGTCCAGGCCATCGGCCTCGGTGATCACGGCTAGCTGGTTGCCCGCGTACTTGCGTTCGGCAAAGACGTCGACGATGTGAAACTCTCGCCCGCTCATGGCTTCGTCCTTTCCGCGGCCAGTCGCCCGAGCAGATCGGGTAGCTCGGTCATTTCGTGGAAGACCTGAGCCCCGGCCGACGCCAGTTCGCCGCCGTCGGCGCGGCCTGCGTATCCGAGCGCGGTCATGCCTGCCGCCCGTGCTCCACGG
>Ga0316198_10001597_pt1 | contig 13388 bp, 12 predicted proteins | sample OudBieAanoxic_MG_FD_204935 | JGI IMG/M metagenome (GOLD analysis project Ga0316198, IMG submission 204935) | Coastal sediment microbial communities from Oude Bieten Haven, Netherlands - site A anoxic | ecosystem: Environmental > Aquatic > Marine > Coastal > Sediment | place: Netherlands...
ATTTTTCCTCACTTTCAAGTCCTTTTATGCCTATTTTCAACCTAATAGACAGTTGATTTAAATAGTTCTCGAGACTTATATCATCTCTAATATCTTGTGGTTGTAAGATAGGTCTGTTATCATTGTTGTATCTAGTAAGAGCATACTGTCCACCTTGTCCATCAAGAGCAACTACATTTTTAGAAAATATGTTATAATTATTTATAAGATTATTTTCATTATATGCGTTGATAAACCTTTTAGTTTCAGTGACGTGTTGTTCAAGTCCTATGTTATTGAAATAATTTGATAAATCTTTGGTCAAACTATCACTTGTAATATTATTTAAATAGCCCGTACTTGTAGCTATATCAAATGAAGTTCTGTTAGAACTTGGTACTATAAAATAAACTATTAATTGAAAATCATTTATGAATTGTAGAGTGTCTTCAAGGGGCTTTGAAGTATCAATTATATAATCCAGAAGCCTTAGTCCAGACTTATTTTGAGATATTTTAAATTCTTTTACGTTTCTAAATTCTTGAATATCACTTTCTAAATCTCTTTTTATATTTTCTAAAAGAGTTTTTTCTATTTGACGGTCTTTTTTTTCTATTTGCCAAGTATTAAACTGAAGTGCAATCAAAATTCCAAGCACTACTAGTATAATTTCTCCAATTGCATAAATAAGATATTTACTAAATTTATTTTCAGAGAGTAGTTTTTGTCGGATTTTACGAAAGAATTTTATCATTGGTTAGTGGTTGTTCATAATGAAGGCTAACAATGGAATATAGTGCATAATGCACTATATATCACTTATAGCTAAGATAGCAAATCATCAATATCTTTGAAGGAATTTTCTGCTACGCAAGTATAAATCTCTGTGCTTTTACATTTGTAAGCACTTCCAATACCTTAAATTGGAGCATAAAGCAGGCCTACAACATCGATACCTAGTTATAAGGATAAGCAAGAGGATAACACGCTAAAGCGATGTTATTATTTATAATCAATTGAAAATCAATTGACTATGTTTTTCAAGATTAAATTTCTTATCCATTTTTCAAGTAAAAACCTTTGCAGGCCTCATTTTATGGCACATTTTTAGAGTAAAAAGAGAGTTCAAGATGTGTCTTTGTTGCCACATAGACAATCTTGCTTTGCTCCCGGAGGTCGCCAAGAAAAAATAACTTGTGGAATGAATCGCCTCATTGCAATGATTAAAAAAGCGAGCGAAACGAAGTTTCGTGCTGCAAGCCCAAATCTCACCGAATAGAATGAGGTAATCCATCATTCGGAATGAAAATGAAAAATATCCGGCGCTGTAAGTCGCCGGGCGTTTTCTAATTGCAGGAGCGGTCTCCCAATGGCTCACCGAATAGAATGAGGTAATCCATCATTCGGAATGAAAATGAAAAATATCCGGCGTTGTAAGTCGCCGGGCGTTTTCTACCCGCCTGCGGCAGGCAGGACTGCAGGAGTGGTAATGATCTGGATCACAGCGCAGCTGTAATCCATCAAAATCCAAAAGACAAACTCCAAATGACAAGTTTAGCAGGATAAAAGAATAAATATGGCGCCTGTGCGCCTTATGACTTTCTAACTGCAGGAGCGGTTTCCCGATGGATATCTAATGCAAAATTAATATGATCGATATCATGAATGTATTATAATAAATTCTATATTTTTAACATATAATAATAAGAAGAGTTGAAATAATTAGGATTCCAAAACATTTGGAAGTAGTTCTAGAAACCTTAGTAAGTTCCCGCACTTGAAATATAATCACTTTTGGTTGTAGATTTTAACAAAGACTAACTAATACAAAATTTAGAAAAAATGAAAAGTATACTTAGCATTCTGGCTTTATTAGTCACTTTTGGTTCAGTATTTTCTCAGAATGAAAATGATAAGCACCCTTTACTTACTGATAGATTTTTAATTGGAGCTGGCTGGTATTTTCCGAACAGGGATATAAAATTCGGAATTGAGGGGAATGTCCCCATTGAAGATATAGAAGATCTGGAAGACATTGACTTTGACGAGACCCTTGGTCTTAGCGAAGGGGATAACACCTTTAATTTTAATTTCACATGGAGATTTTCCAGGAATAAATTCTGGTCTGTACGTGGAGAGTATTTTAAAGTAGGGAGTACAAGAAATGTGACCCTGGATGAGGATATAGAATGGGAAGACATTACGTATCCTGTGGGTGGTGAAGCCGAAGTGTCTTTTGGGGTTAGCTTATACAGAGTCTTCTTTGGGAGGGTTATAAGTACCGGACAAAAGCATGAGTTAGGTGGAGGACTTGGTATTCATGGACTAAATGTCAAGGCTTCAGTAGAGGGTGAAGGCTTTGTTGGTGGTACAACAGCGGGCATTAATAGGAGTGACGTAGAAGCATTTCTTCCCTTACCCAACATTGGCTTTTGGTATATTTGGGCTCCTACAGACAGATGGGCATTTTCAGCTAATGTAGACTGGTTTGGTATAAAAATTGACAGTATATCCGGGGGTTTATGGAATATTAGTCCGGGGGTTACTTTCCAGATTATCAGAAATCTTGCGGTGAATGCAAATTATGAGTTTTTAAACTTTAACGCGAATATAGACGAGACTGATTTTAGAGGTAGTTTTGATTTGACATTCAATGGTCCTTCCTTGCGTGTTATAGGTAATTTTTAAACCCACAGAGAAAATCTATTTGTAAACATCTTTCAGTTCAACTTTATCGCCATTAACTTTAGTTATTTCCAAATCGTAGCGGATGGTAATCGGGGTTCCCAGGGGTGCGTAATAATATATGATCCAGGCATCGGATTCCCTGGTGCCAATACATCCATTGGAACTGGCCTTACCCAGAGTTTTAGGATTAGTTGTTGGATGTATCATCTGGCCATTTCTAATGCCATTAATTTCAGTCTCAATCCACGGTATTTGTGGCATTAAGGTAGTTTTATTATCATCTCTCTTTGTTAGATAAAAGCGCTTTTGGTCTACAGGGTTGTAAAATTTCGGATTTCTTTCCAAACGGATAATTTTCCCAATTCCAGTTAATGTTCTTAAGTCGGTAATTTTGTCGCCCATGGCCAAATATTTTTTCGTGTTTTTTCCTACTCTTACCGGAAAGGTAAATAGTGCTGTGGTATCCTGATAAATTCGCAGCTTAAATTCAGGAATATTTACATCGAGATACATTTTATTAAAAGAATTCAGGATGGTGGCTGCCGTTTGGGAATCCGGGAGTATTATAGAGTCTAATAATCTTAAAACTAATAGTTTACGCTGATCATAAACAAATGAATCACGCGCCATCATTCTATAATAATCCGTATTGGCCAGGGTGTCAATTATCCAGGGATTGGCATGTACCAAAAGGTGTTCTGATAAGGGGTAAGGAACCAAAGAATCATAGGCCATTACCAAAGAATCCATATAGTTAAAATATTGGTTTACAGCAATATCACGTGTCATATGGATCCAACGGCCCGTAATAAGTTTTTTTACAGAATCAGGAATAAGTTCCCTGGGTCCTACTTGCGTTTCTTTTGGTAGTTTATATAAATTGATAGGGGGTGTAAAAGAAGCACCAATTCCTAAAATGAGGATCCCAATAAAAAGTACAGGTTTTAGAGTCATTTGTATTGTGATTTTATTCCTATTTCCATTTGTCACAGAATTATCCGAGACAGCATAAAATTAGTGTTCATTAGACAAGCAGACCATGAGCAAGATCAGTTTGTACATATGACTTATATCATTTATAGTATAGCGTTTTAAAGTTAAATTTGAAAGAGTAAGTCCATAAGTTAAATAACCCATGAGTACGGTAAAACGAAGTTTGGGTGGAATAAAACAATTCTTTATTGAGATAGGGGAGCTGGCATATTTTGCCGGCCGCTTTTTTAAGGAACTGTTCAGGCCTCCTTTTGAGTTTAAAGAGTTGCTTAGGCAGTGTTATCATATGGGTAACCGTTCTCTGGTATTAGTACTGGTTACAGGATTCATTATTGGATTAGTACTTACCTTACAATCCAGGCCTACGCTAATTGAGTTTGGTGCCGAATCCTGGATGCCAAATATGGTAGGGATTTCTATTGTTCGTGAACTGGGTCCTGTGATTACCGCGCTGGTTTGTGCAGGGAGAATTGCATCGGGTATCGGAGCCGAATTGGGTTCTATGCGTGTTACCGAACAAATAGACGCCATGGAAGTATCAGGTACAAATCCGTTTAAATATTTGGTCGTCACAAGAATCTTAGCAACTACTCTTATGCTGCCATTACTCATCATTATGGGAGACGCTATTGCGTTATACGGATCTGCGCTGGTTGAAAATTTTAAGGGAAATGTCTCATTCATGCTCTATTTTAATCGTGTTTTTGATGCATTGGACTATCGGGATTTGATTCCTGCAACGATAAAATCATTCTTTTTTGGTTTTGCAATTGGCCTGGTAGGGTGTTTTAAGGGTTACTACAGCAAAAAGGGTACGGCAGGGGTAGGTTTAGCCGCCAACACGGCAGTGGTTTTTACCTCCATGCTATTGTTTGTGATTGATTTTATAGCCGTTTTTATATCTGATATTTTTTACGACCTGTGATGATAGAAGAAAAAGAAAGTTTCAATAATACCGTGACCGGCGAAAGTGAAGTCATAATCCATATCAAAGATCTTTATAAGCGCTTTGGAAATAACCGTGTACTCAACGGTTTTAATATGAAATTGTACAAGGGGGAAAATTTAGTGGTTATGGGAAAATCGGGTTCCGGAAAATCTGTAATGATTAAATGCCTTGTGGGATTAATGCAACCCGATAGTGGTTATATATCGGTTATGGGAAATGAGATTAAATTATTGGATAGGGCAACCCTTGATATATTGCGATCAGAAATTGGATTTTTGTTTCAGGGCAGCGCTTTGTATGATTCTATGACAGTTAGGGAAAATTTAGAATTTCCTATGCGACGACACAAAGAGAAACTTGGTAACATCTCAGATACAACGCCTTTAGTACTTGAGGCTTTAGAGAGCGTAGGTCTGGCAGACGCTATAGATCTGATGCCAGAAGAACTTTCCGGTGGAATGAAAAGACGTGTGGCTTTGGCTCGTACCCTTATTCTCAGGCCAAAGATTATTTTGTACGATGAGCCAACCAGTGGTTTGGATCCGATAACTTCGAAAGAAATTATTGAATTAATGCGAAGTATTCAAAAGAAGTATGGCACATCTTCTTTGATCATTACCCATGATGTGGATTGTGCACGGGTAATTTCAGAACGTATGATTCTACTTGTAGATGGTATTAATTATGCCGAAGGTACTTATGATGAACTGGTTAAATCCAGGGACCCTAAGGTAGAAGCATTTTTTAAAAAATAATCAAATGGAAAGAACAAGCTTAGAAAAATTGAGACTTGGAATTTTTGTGATCCTGGGAACAGCATTGCTTGTAATTGCTGCCTATCTGATAGGAAACAGACAAAATATGTTTGGTAACACTTTTACGGTCCATGCCGTTTTTAAAAATGTAAATGGCCTGGAAAAGGGCAATAATGTGCGCTACTCAGGCATAGGCGTAGGTACTGTAAAAGATATAGTAATGGAAAATGATTCTACGATAAATGTAGTAATGAACATTCAGGAAAATATGATAAAACATATTAAAAATAACGCTATAGCTACAATAGGCTCTGATGGCTTAGTGGGAAGTATGATTGTAAATATTGTTCCCGGAAGTGGTATGGGAGCTATTATAAAATCGGGAGATGAAATTATTTCATATAGTCGTATTGGTGCAGAAGATATGATGAGTACCTTGAATGTAACTTCTGAAAATGCAGCACTACTAACTGCCGATTTACTAAAGGTTACGGCAGCGCTTACCAAAGGAGAAGGTACTTTGGGTCGCCTGCTTAATGACACCTTAATGGCTCAAAACCTTGAACAAACCATCTTGAATCTGAAACTGGCTAGTGCCAAGGCCAATACTACATTGGAGGAAGTGAACAGATTTGTAAAAGTAGCCAACTCCGAGAATTCTGTAGTTGGGGTCTTATTACGCGACTCCCTGGCCGGATTTGAAATAAAACAAATTATTCACAATCTTGAATCGGTCAGCGACAGGATGCAGAAGATAACGGTTAATTTAGATAGTGTGGTCACTGATATTTCAGAGGGTGAAGGAGCATTAAATTACTTAACCAAAGACACCATTTTAGTACAACGGCTGGAAGCGACCATGAAAAGTATAGAAGAAGGTACGGCGAGGTTTAATGAGAATATGGAGGCCTTTAAGCATAACTTTTTAACCCGGGGTTATTACAAAAAAATGGCCAAAGAGGAACAAAAAGCTGCGAAAAAGGAGCAGAAAAAAAATTGAATGGAATTTATGTATTGCTCATTCTCATTTATAAGGCTGTCTTACTATAGTCTTCCATTTTATGGGTGCAGCTCTTCTTATATCTGAAAGGTAGATTTCATGGTGCTTTCCGGAAAGATTGTGTCCATTATCGATAATGAAATCATGCATTTTTTTGATGGTAGGACCTTCTTCCGAAAATGGCCCAATATGCAAGGTTTGCGCCACTTTTCCCTCTTTAAAAGCTTCAAAACGAATTTTAGATAATGCTTTGGGATTCTTTTTTTTTCTAACCTCTTCTATGGCGATAGCTACCAATTCTTTGGTCACGGCTTCTGGTTGCATTATCAGTGCAGTCCATTTCCAATCTTCTTTTTTGTTATGATCAAATTTTGACATATCGTCTACCCACCAAAGCCCTTCAAGCGGCATAACACTGTAATCAATGCCTAACTCACCTTTTTTAATCATAAATTTTAGGGTATAGGAAAGGCTATACAAAGCCTCTATAGCTTCCTTATAGGCTAAAGAGGTATTTGGATCACCTATGCCGTCTATCATCAAAAAATTCATTTTAGGGACATCCCTGAATTCAATTTTCACGGGAGATGGTTTGTAGAGATGTTTCAATTCTTTTTTGTAATCAATCTTGTCCATCCTTTGGCCTTTTGAAGAGGATACTCTGTTTGTATTAAAAATAGTCAGGTTCTTATAATCGAATCTTCCGATCCAACTCAGGTCTAAGAACTGTTTTGTTCAATATTGAGGCGTCTTTTGTCTTTTAAAGCCCAATAGATTCCTTTGACGCCAGCAACCCATTTTTCATATAAATAAATGAGTGTTATTTCCTCAATGGTTTCTAAAACACCTATAACTATCATTGTATAGAATAACCAATATACAGGACCAAAGAATAACAGCCAGAGTATAAACACCCCTTGAATAACCGCGGATAATTTGGCCAGATAGGTGTGAAAAGCGGTGGCCTTACCATATTTTTTAAAGGCTAGTATCATTTGCAAAATGTAGGGTACAAAAGCAATTAAAATAAGTGGGTAGTTCTCCTGCATAAAAGCAGGTTCAAATTTTATCAACCCGATTAAACCAACTATAAGGGTCATTTGATCTCCGTAAGAGTCTAATTGGGAACCACGGGCACTGGTAATTTTAAGTTTTCTTGCTAAATAACCGTCGATTGCGTCTGTGGAATAGCTAACAAGTAGAAACCAGCTAAATAATTCTCGTTCATTAAACCATATCAAAGCAAGCAGAAAGGGTACGGCAGCTATGCGATAGAATGAAAACCAATCTGCGATATTGAAATCTCTGAATCTTGCCATATCCTGGTATTTAAATTTTCTTACGGGTACTTAAAGATCTTACATTAAAATTAAATCGTGTGCATATAAGTTATATCCGTAGTATATCCGTTGGAGTTTCAACCAATATGGTTATTTTTCCCCGGAGTGCAATTGGTTGTTTCATAATTTCAGGATTGTGTCTTATCATTTTAATCCAATCTTCAGATGAAAGCTCGTGCGGTTCAAACTTAGAAGAATAGGAAGGATGATTTTGATTAACCAAATCTTTTACCTCTATATCCAACCTATCTGCCAATTCGGCTATCTGTGTTCCGGTGGGTGGTGTTTTTAGAATATCTATCTCTTGTATGGGCCAACCTTCTGATTTAGCATACGCCAAAGTCTGTTTAGCCCTTTTAGATTTAGAACTATAAAACAGGGTGATTTGTCTGTCTGAAGTGGCTATTTCACCCATAATATTTGTTTTTATTGAGTTTAAGATAAAATTAGTCCATTTCAACATTTGTAAAAATGACAATTGTCATATAGCCATTTTCTTACGGGATATGACTTAGGTCATTTTTTGTTGTTTTTCTTTTTGATAGATTCATCCTGCTTTTTCAACTAATTCTAAATGCATATCCTATGAAAACTATACTCTATGCCACGGATTATTCAGATAATTCAATTTCAGCTTTAAAGTTGGCCGATGTGTTTTGTAAAAAACTTGATGCCAAGCTTCATGTTATTCATGTATTTGATATTTCAGCAACTTTTATTAGTACAGTGAGTTTGGCTTATGCTCGTTTGGAGGAGGCAGCATTTAATAGTCACCGGGAAAAACTAGATGCTTTTTGTTGGAAGTATTTGGACAGGATGGAAGATGGTAAGGGCCCTGTTATTCATGTGGTTGAAAATAGTATCGAGTCTGATGGGATATTGGAAAAAGCTGAAGAAATAGGTGCTGACCTAATATTTGTCGGGATGACAGGAAGTAACATAGTAAAAGACCTATTTATAGGGAGTACAGCCACTGCTCTTATAGAAAAATCTACTGTGCCTGTAATGTCTGTTCCACAAACTTCCAGGCTTTCGGGGCCAAATACCATTGTATACGCAACGGCCTTTGAAGAAGCAGATGTCCTGGCCATTGAAAAGATTTCTGAGTTTGCTTCCGCCTTTGATACTGAAATTAAATTAATACACGTTTCTACCAAAAAAGAGTATGCGGCCGAAGATCAAATGCTTTGGTTCAAGGAGATGCTTAAGGAAAAGGTTACTTATAAAAATATCAGTTTTGAATTTAGATTTTCAGATGATGTTTTCAAAACTTTAAAAGACTATTTGAAGGAAGTAGATGCAGATATTCTTGCAATGTTGGAAAGAGAGGGCCATACCTTAATTCCAAATCTATGGCATTTTGATCTGGTAAAACGTATGAAATTAGAGCGACTCCTTCCATTGTTAAGCTACCAAAAAAAAAGTATTGGAATTTCATGAATATTCAATTCGAATAAACTCTATATCAATCATTAAAAGAAAGGTATTGGCAATACTTATCAAAATAGATTGGCGGAGAAACAATTCTAAACATTTGGTTTGGTCAAAACCTAAGCAAGGCATTCATAGGGATGTTTTTAACAGGCATTTCTTCGGCTTCCAGAAAGTAAACATTTCCACCTTGGAGAAAGGTATTTATGGCAGCCATATTTAATAAAGAGATATTTCGAATTTCTTTACAGGAATCGAGAATTAAGCATCCTTTAGCACTGTTATAGGTGCCAAAAACATCTTCTTTTTGTTGTACAAAGAGTGTGTCTATTTTTCCTTTGACCGCTGCCGGAATAATTTCCGAGAGTTGACAGGTAGTTAGTGAAGTATGAAATTTAGAAATAAATTTTGCCAGTTTTTCACGCTTTTTTGTTTCAAAATAATATTGAATCAAACTCCAGGATGCTTTGTGCAACTCGTTTGTGCCTTTAAATTCTGGATCTCCGCTTAGATTGGTATCCCATAATTTATGGTATGAATTAATTTTCTTGTATACAGGGTACAACTCATCGGTACATGCCAAAATCAAGGGGGCCTTTTTATCTGATATCATTTTAGTAACACCTCGATTTATTTTTCTAAAGAAGCTAAGCAGTTCTTTTTTTTCGTCTTCCTTACCTTCTCCCTGGCCATGAAATGATCCGGCCGGATACATCATATGGCCTGTTCTGTATTGTAACATCTTTTGCTCAAAATCAAAACCCACAACTTCTTCTAACTGTTTGGGAATTATTTTTTTAATTGGAATATCCCTGAAGTTATTTCTGGAGCCCTTATAGAGTTTCACATAGTCCCGGCTAAGTTCCAGGAGATAATAAATACCGTTATTGTGAAATAAGGGGAGTAACGGAAATAAATAAAAATGATCGGCAACATAGGTTTTTATTTCAAAGGGAAATGGTAATTTATAACACCTCATCCCATTATCTTTATCTAAAAATATGGCCAGACCTTCTGATGGATTTCTCCAGAAACTTAATTCGAAAATAAGATTTCGGATTGGTTTAAGATAGGCATTTACGCTACTTTTATCATACCCATATTCAACCAAAACCGCATGTACTTTTTTAAGACAAGATTTTAAATTAGATTGCCCTAAGCCTTCATTCAGTTCCTTCCCTTTTTTATACATTGGAAGATATATAGAAACGCTATACTGATTACTTATTGAAGCTAACTGTTCAAAAGCTTTTTTTGTAAATGTGTGTGCCAAAAAATTATTCATGACCCTAATTTTTCTCAATTTATTAAATCATGTAAAAATCTGAAATGACAAGGATCAGGGGAGCTATGTTAATTCAAGATTTTGAATGCAAATTTGTCCTAAGCATAAGAAATTCACTTACGTTATTTACATCTATTGCACCAATAGGTTTGTTAGTTTTATCTGTTACAGGAAAGAAACGTTGCTTTTCGCTATTGATCATAACAAAGAATTCTTTTAACTCATCCATAGCCCTCATGGTCTTATACTTTGTGTTCATAATTGATCTCACTTTTATTGAACCATTTTGCGCATTATTAAGTATGTTTTTATGATTTAGAATACCTACTATTAACCCATTTTCTGCAACCACAAAATCCTTTTCGGTACCCGCTAATATTATCTCAAAAACATCTTCCAGACTATTCTCAGGATGTAATAGGGTAATATTAGTCAACAAGGCTTCTTTTACAAAATGGCCTTCGACCAGGGATTTCTGTTTTACCATTTGGTTTTCACTATAGGCAGCCAGAAAAATGAAGAGTGCAATTAGTATCAGAAAGGGATTAAAAAAAAGACCCAGCATAAAAAAAACAACAGCTAAAGCCTGTCCCAATCCGGCGGCTATTTCAGTAGCTCTGGCCCTGTCCATTGTAAACGCCAATAAAGCACGAAATACACGACCACCGTCCATAGGAAAAGCTGGAATTAAATTAAAAACTACCAGCATTACATTAGCTATGAAAAGATAAAATAAAAGGGTCTCTAAAGTTGGCGCCGCAAGTAAATTCACCAAACTATCTGCATCCAGACCAAAATAGTTTTTCATAGGCACCACAAGAAACAGCAATATTGCAATTATTACATTTACCGCAGGGCCGGCCAATGCTACAATCAATTCCTGCCCCGGCTTTTCGGGTATTTTTTCCAAAGATGCCACACCACCAATAGGTAACAAGGTAATTTTATTAGTATTAATATTAAATCTCCTTGCAGCCAGGGCATGCCCTAATTCATGAAGTATTACGCAAAGGAAGAGCAAAATGATTAAAATAATATTCATGAAGGCGGTATTCATAGTGCCGCCTCGTTGAATATCAAGAAAGACTACCCATATCAATAATAGTGTAAAGGTCCAATGTACTTCTATTCTAATTCCCGCAATTTTTCCCAGTTTTAATACACCTTTCATTTTTTGATTTTTCATGAAATTATTTAGATAAAGGAATTTTAACAATGACCAAGGTCATTACTTACTTATTAATTGAATTGTAATTTTAGGAAAAGTACTCTTCAAATCATCTCTTATGAACACATTACAGCAAGATAAATATGTGCTTCTGGACAATTTAACTTCAATCTGGGATCAAATTTTCACTGTAGCCCCTTTGGTTGTAATTGGGACAAAGGAAAGGCAAGGTTATGATCTTGCACCAAAGCATATGGCCATGCCCTTGGGTTTTGGCAATTATTTTGGATTTGTCTGTACGCCAAGGCACAATACGTTTAGCAATGTTTTGGCAACTGGCGGATTCACAGTTAGCTTTCCAAAACCCGACCAAATAATCACAACGTCTTTGAGTGCCAGTCCAAGAAGAGAATGTATTTCCAAATCAGAGGGCATAGTTAATGCCTTGCCTATTTTAAGAGCACCCTCAATGGATGCGCCTATATTAGCCGACGCCTATTTTTATTTAGAGTGTGGGTTATATAAAATTATTGATGGCTTTGATGATTATAGTATTATTACAGGAACTATTAAGGCTGCCTATGCCCATCGAGATTATATGAAAGTTTCAGAAATGGACGAGCAGCAGCAAATTTTAAAAAACCCTTTACTTGCATATATTGCCCCTGGCAGGTTTGCTAAGATCACGGAAACAATTGACTTTCCCTTTCCAAAAAATTTTAAGCGATGAAAAGCCCGGATAAAATAGTGGCGCTTACCAAAGAGTATCTTTTGACTCGTAAAGAAGATATGATCCTCTTTTTAAATGAGTTGGTTAGTATTGAATCCCCCTCAGACAAAATTAATTCGCAGCACCAAATATTGGGCTATTTAAGAGATAGATTTACTGCGATGGGTTATTTGGCAATTCACATGTACGGTAAAAATACCGGCGGCTACTTGTACGCAAGACCCAAAAATAGAAAGAAACATTTACCCCATCAGCTTTTAATTGGTCATTGCGATACCGTTTGGCCCTTAGGGACAATAGATAAAATGCCCCTGTCTTACATTGAAGGCAAGATAAAAGGACCTGGTGTTTATGATATGAAAGCTGGTATTACCCAGATTATTTTTTCCCTAATGGCTATCAGGGATATGAACATAATAACAAAGGTTGAACCTGTAGTTTTTATAAATTCTGATGAAGAAACTGGAAGCAGAGAGTCTACTAATGCGCTTAAAAGATTAGCAAAACTTGCAAACCGGGCCTATGTTTTGGAACCCCCTTTAGGATTGAACGGAAAATTAAAAACAGCAAGAAAAGGCTTAGGCCGTTTTACTATAACCGTTCGCGGCAAGGCTGCGCATGCCGGATTAGACCCTACCAAAGGGGTGAATGCCATAGTAGAGTTATCACAGCAGGTCCAGAGGCTTTACGCTATGAATGATCTGGATAACGGGATTTCTGTAAATATAGGTATGATCGAAGGGGGTATTTCACCCAATGTCATTGCACCTTTAAGTAAAGCTGTAATTGATGTAAGAGTCCTTAAGGAAGCAGATGGGGATATGATAACAAAAAAAATAAAATCCTTAAAGCCTATACATAATGATGTTGTAATGGAAATTGAAGGGGGTATTGGCAGACCACCTATGGAAAAAACACCACGTAATCAGCTTTTATGGAAAATGGCAAAAAAACAGGGAAAACATTTGGGGCTGGATCTGGAAGAAGCAACTGCCGGGGGAGGTTCGGATGGCAATACAACCAGCCTTTATACTGCTACTCTCGATGGTCTTGGAACCCCCGGAGATGGT
>Ga0316198_10001598_pt1 | contig 13387 bp, 12 predicted proteins | sample OudBieAanoxic_MG_FD_204935 | JGI IMG/M metagenome (GOLD analysis project Ga0316198, IMG submission 204935) | Coastal sediment microbial communities from Oude Bieten Haven, Netherlands - site A anoxic | ecosystem: Environmental > Aquatic > Marine > Coastal > Sediment | place: Netherlands...
GCTGCGTTCGCCGGCGCACGCAGACCCTGGAGGTGGATGCAAAGCCCGGAATGTGGGATCTGATCGTCGAAGTTCCCGAACGTGCCGCGCGAGAGGGACAGATGCTGATCCTCATCACCCGCAACCCGCGCTTGAGATGACCGACGCCGAGCAGATACGAATTCACGAGATTTACGAATCGGTTCAAGGCGAATCGACCTTCGCCGGGCTTCCCTGCACCTTCGTCCGGCTCTCCCGCTGCAATCTGCGCTGCCGCTGGTGCGACACCCCGCAGGCATTCGAGGGCGGGACCGAAATGCCGCGCGCCGAGGTCCTGAAGAAGGCGCTTTCGTTTGGCACGCCCCTCGTCGAGCTCACGGGCGGCGAGCCGCTTCTGCAGCCAGGCGCGATTCCTTTGCTCAAAGAACTTTGCGATGCGGGGCGCACAATCCTTCTCGAAACCAGCGGAGAGCGCGATATCTCCAAGGTCGATCCACGCGTCCATCGAATCATGGATCTCAAAGCACCGGGAAGCGGAGAGTCGAAGCGCAACCGATGGGAGAACATCGCCGAGCTCAGCAAGCGTGACGAGGTGAAGCTCGTTCTTTCGGACCGCGCCGACTACGACTGGGCCAAAGCGGTCATCGAGGCGCATGGCCTCCCCGATCGGGTCAACGCGGTCCTACTCAGTTGCGTCTGGGGGGAGCTCGACCCTAAGGACCTGGTCAAGTGGGTTCTCGAGGACCAGCTGCCCGTTCGCGTGCAGATGCAGATGCACAAGGTCATTTGGGACGCGGACGCCCAGGGAGTTTAGATCATGCCATTAGATCCTGAATTCGTTGCTGATTGCCCGTATGGCCCGGGTGCCATCTGCATCGACGAGCTCCTCGAAGCCGACAAAGATTCTGGGATTGTGCGAGCGCGCATGACCACGCGCCCCGACCTTCCGCTGACTCGCGATCAGCGGGCCCACCCGGTGCGCCATCCACGGCACGTGAGCGGCGGCCTCATGGTGCACCTGACGGGAATCCTCGGCTTCATGCACACCTACTACTGCCTCGGGCTCCGCCACGCCGACGGCTGGATTGGCTATGGCGGCCGAATCTACGACGCCCGATTCGCCGCCCTCGCAAAGATGGGACCGCCGCTGAACATGGAGCTTCGTGCAACGAAGATCCGTCAGCGCGAAGCGCAGGTGTTTGGCCGCTACGAGTTCCGCTTCACCCAGGACGACATCTTGATCTACCAAGGTGACCAGGCCGCGATGTGGATGAGGGTATCGCCGTCATGACCGCAAAGTCACACACATTCACAGTCGAAACACGGGGGCGCGGCACCCGCGAAATCACGCGAGAGGTCCAAGACGCGGTCGCAGCTTCTGAGATTTCCGAAGGCCTCTGCACCGTCTTCGTGCACCACACCAGTGCGTCGTTGATCATCAACGAGAACGCCGACCCCGACGTTCAGCGCGACCTCGACGCTTTCCTTTCGAGGCTCGTCCCCGACGGCGATTCGCTCTACGTCCACATCATGGAGGGCCCCGACGACATGCCGGCCCACGTGAAGGCGGCGCTTACGCAGACTTCACTGGGCATCCCAGTCAGCCGCGGCCATTGCGCCCTCGGCACCTGGCAGGGCGTTTTCCTGTGGGAACACCGCCGCCGGGGACATCGGCGGCGGATCACCGTGACGGTCGTCGGTTAGACGCCGCCCGGGGCCGAATCGCCTATTGCTGACTGGCTCAGGCGCGTGTCTGGGGCTGTGCGCCGCCTTCGTCGTACATCGCTTCGATGTCTTGGGCGAAGTGATCGTTCACCTTGGCGCGCTTCACCTTCAATGTCGGCGTAAGCTCGCCGTCCTCGACGGTGAAGTTCCGCTTCAGAATGGTGAACTTCTTGATCTGCTCCACACGCGCGAACTCCTTGTTCATCTCCTCGATGTGCGCTTGGATGCTCGCCCTGAGCTTTGCGCTCTTGTGAAGCGCGTTTGCATCTTCGCCATTGGCCGAGGCCCAGGCCGGGCCCGCTTCGGCGTCGATCGTGACGAGCGCGCTGAGGTACTTGCGTCGGTCCCCAATCACGACCGCCTCATCGACCAGCGGATGGTTCTTGATTCCCGACTCGAGATTCTTCGGCGTGATGTTCTTGCCACCGGCGGTGATGATGATGTCTTTTTTGCGGCCCGTGATGTTCAAAAAGCCTTCGCGATCAAAGGCGCCCAAGTCGCCCGAATGCAACCAGCCATCGGAGAGCGTGGCGTCGGTGGCTTCCTTATCCTTGTAGTAACCCAGAAAGACATTGGGGCCCTTGACCAGGATCTCGTCGTCTTCGGCGATCTTGACCTCGACGCCCGGAAGCGCAGGGCCGACGCTGCCGAGACGATACCGGGTCGGGGTGTTGAAGCTGGTCGGTCCGCTGTCCTCCGATTGGCCGTAGACCTCGAGAACGACGAGGTTCAAGCTGGCAAAAAACTCCAGCACCTCGCGAGCGATCGGCGCGGCGCCGGTGACGCAGACGCGGGCGTTCCCCATGCCGATCGCCGGCAAGAGCTTGGAGTAGATGAGCTTGTTGGCGAGCTGATATTGTAGGCCTTTGTTGCCGTCGGGGGTCTGGTTGGCCTCCCAGCCAACCTTCATGGCCCATTTCACGAGCTTGGCCTTCACGCCGGTGGCTTCCTTGAGCTTGGCCGAGATACCGGCATGGAACTTCTCCCAAATGCGCGGCACGCCGAAGAAGATGGTGGGTTGAACCTCTTTGAGGTTCTCGGGCACCGCCTCGATCGATTCGGCGAAGTACACGCGGGCCCCCGTGGTGATCGGGATGTGCAGCGTGAACATCTGCTCGGCAATGTGCGAAAGCGGCAGATACGAAAGCGAGCAATCCTTGGCGCTGATGGTCGTGATGCTGATTGCCACGTTCGACGTCCAGGCGAGGTTCTCGTTGCTCAGCATCACGCCCTTGGGCGGTCCCGTCGTGCCTGAGGTGTAGATCAGGGTGGCAAGGGCCTTGGGCTTCAGGCTCTCGACCCGGTCCAGGTACGCTCGCGTCTCGACGCCATCGCCTTTGGCCATGAACTCTTCCCAACTCATCACCATGTCGTCCGCGATTGCCGAGCAGCCCTTCATCGTGACGACGTGTTTTAGGTTGGGCATGTTCGCGCGCTCCGCCAACACCTTGCGCCACTGCTCCTCGTTCTCGACGAGGATGACGGGCGCTTCGGCGTGAGCGACGATATAGCGAACCTCGACCGGAGAGCAGGTGGTGTAGATACCTGCAGGGGCGCCGCCGGCACCCATCGCCGCGATGTCCATCACCGCCCATTCCGGCCGGTTGAACCCGAGGATGCAGACCGTCTGCCCGGGCTCGAGGCCAAGCGCGATCAGCGCGCGGCCGGCTTGCGTCACCTGGTCGGAGTAGGTGCCCCAATTGGTTGGCTTCCAGCTGCCGCCTTCGCGCACGTAGTACGCAGGGTCGTTAGGGGTCTTCTTCGCACGTTGCAGAAGTCGATTGGGAATGGTGTCAGTAGCCACAGCTTTACCTCATCAGTTGCCGGCCGCCCACGGGCCGGGGACCGGCTAATATAGGACGAGATCCGGATAAATGGGAAGGGCCAGGGCGCCATCCATGTGCTAAATCCGCCCGTCCACGGAGGAGTGGCCGAGCGGTCGAAGGCGGCGGATTTGAAATCCGTTGTAGGGGCGACTCTACCGGGGGTTCGAATCCCTCCTCCTCCGCTAATTTTCAGCGTCAGCGTCACCGCCAGTGCCAGCGTCAGCGCCAGTGTCGGTGCCAGTGCCAGTGCCAGTGCCAGCGCCGGCGTTGGTGTCCGCGATCCCCGCTAGAATCCCTGCCTCCGATCGAGTAGCTTAGCCCCCTCTCAATGGAGGCCAGATGACGCTGCAAGGAACAATGCTCTCGCGGATCGAAGGTTGGGCGGGGTCCAGCGGAAACGAGCCTGCCATTCACGACCGCAACTCGGACGGCACCTGGGCGACTTCGACCTGGGGCCAGTACTGGGACAGCGTGCGACGGGTGGGGAAGGGGCTCATCGCTTTGGGTCTCCAGCCCAAGGAGTGCGTGGCCATCGTCGGTGCGAATCGGCGCGATTGGGTGATCTGCCAGCACGGCATCAATGCGGCCCGGGGGGTTCCGGCGCCTCTCTACACGACGCTCTTGCCCGAGCAGATGGACTACATCGTGAGCAATGCTCAATCGAGGATCGTGATTTGCGACGACGAGACGCAGCTTAACAAGTACATCTCGATCGCCAAGGGCGAGAACCCGATCGAGCACATCGTGACGATGGACGACCTGGGATCGAGCGATCCTCGGGTGATCACCCTCGAAGCGCTCATGGCGAAGGGCGATTCGATGAGCGATGCTGAGCTCGATGCGCAGCTCGATGCCGTGAAGATGGATGACGTCGCGCTCCTGATCTACACGTCCGGTACGACGGGGCTGCCCAAGGGAGCGATGCTGACGCACGACGGGATCGACCTCATCGCCAATGCGGTGGCGGAGGTGTTCCCGTCGCTGATGAAGACGAAGACGCGAAGCGTCAGCTACCTGCCGCTCTGTCACGCGGCAGAGCAGGGGATGACCAATTTCGCAGGGCTGATCATTCAGGGCGAGACCTTCTACTGCCGCGACCTCACCCAGATCAAAGACTACCTGGTCGATGTGCACCCCACGATCTTCCTTGCGGTCCCACGGGTTTGGGAGAAATTCGAAGCGGCGCTTCGGGGCAAGCTGGCGGAAGCCACCGGCATCAAGGCCAAGCTGGCGAGCTGGGCTCGGAAGACCGAGCTCGAGGCGTTCAAGCAGGAGGTCGCAACGGGCCGTCCGGTATCGAGCTTGTCGCGCAATCTCGCCAACAAGCTCGTGATCTCGAAAATCAAGGAGGCCCTTGGCTTGGATCAGCTTCAAGTCGCGCTGAGCGGCGCCGCCCCGATTTCGGTTTCGACGCTCGAGTTCTTTGCGTCGATCGGCCTTCCGGTCCACGAGGGCTACGGGATGACCGAGACCACGGCCTTCGCCTCCGTCCAACCGCATGGGAGGCCTAAACTGGGCACCATCGGCAGGCCCTTGCCGGGCGTTCAGGCGAAAATCGCCGAGGACGGCGAGATCATGCTCAAGGGCATCAACATGGTGAAGGGCTACCACCGACTGCCCGACAAGACGGCCGAGCTCTACGACAGCGATGGCTGGATGCACACCGGCGACCTCGGCGCGATCGACCAGGACGGCTACATCTCGATCACCGGGCGCAAGAAGGACCTGATCATCACGGCCGGTGGCAAGAATGTCGCACCGGCCGAAATGGAGGGCTATTTGCAGTCGATCCCGGGCGTGGGGCAGGCCGTCGTAGTGGGTGACCGGCAGCCCTACCTTTCGGCGTTGATCGTGTTGGACCCGGAGGCTCTCCCGGAGCTGGAGGTCGCTTCGCAGATTTCCGGCCTGAGCGATATCCAAACCGCCGCCCGAAACGAGGAAGTGAAGCGTTACATCGAGCAGGAGATGCAGGAAGTCTGCAACAAGAAGGTGGCTCGCTACCAGACGATCAAGAAAATCAAGATTCTACCGTCCGTCTTCAGCGTGGATGGGGGCGAACTGACCCCGACCCTCAAAGTGAAGCGGAACATCGTGAGCGAGAAGTACGCCTCTGAAATCGCAGCGTTTTATGCCGAAGGGACGCCGGCTACCCAGTCCGTTCGGGCCTGAGTCTCGCCTAGTCTTGGACTTGCCCCTAGGGAGCGGTCGCTTGTGCATGACCAGGTTCGATCTCTGAGCTAAGGTCAGCGCCTCAAAGCTGAAAAACGGAGGCCAGTGGCATGAGCGAAAGAGTCGAAAAAATCCTCGCGAACTACGCAGGTGAAAATCCTGGCGTCATCGGAAATCTCAGGCGACTGATGAACACCGGGCGCCTTGCTGGAACGGGCAAAATCGTGATCTTGCCGGTCGACCAGGGCTTCGAGCATGGGCCGGCCCGCTCGTTCGCGCCGAACCCTCCCGGCTACGACCCGGCCTACCATCCCGCACTTGCGGTCGAGGCAGGTTGCAACGGCTACGCAGCGCCGCTCGGCTTCATCGAGTCGATCGCGCATCGGTATGCCGGTGAGCTTCCGCTCATCTTGAAGGTGAACAACAGCGATTCGCTCGGTGGGCCCGACACGCCGTGCTCGGCGCTCACCTCCGCGGTCGATGACGCGGTTCGGCTCGGCTGTTCGGCGATCGGCTACACGATCTACCCCGGCAGCGGCCTGCGCAATCAAATGTATCAAGACCTTCGCGACCTCATCAACGAGGCGCGCGCCGCCGGGTTGCCGAGCATCGTTTGGTCGTACCCGCGTGGCAACCTGGCCAAGGAAGGGGAGACCGCCATCGACGTCGCGGCGTACGCGGCGCAGATCGCCTGCCAGCTTGGCGCACACGTCGTGAAGGTGAAGCCGCCCACCGAAGTGGTCTACCAAGACGCTGCGAAGAAGAGCTACGAGAACATCCCCATCGGCACGCTGGCCGAGCGCGTTCGGCACGTCGTGCAGGCTGCTTTTGGCGGCAAGCGCATCGTCATTTTCTCCGGGGGCGCTGCCAAGGGCACCGACGCGGTTCTCGAAGAGGTCGGTGAAATCGCCAAGGGCGGGGGCTACGGCTCGATCGTCGGCCGCAACGCGTTTCAGCGTTCAAATAAGGACGCCGTCAAGCTCCTGCACAACATCATGGATCTCTACGCGGCGCAGGCGTAAGAGTCGCCTCGCCACTCGTGACTGAGCCAGCTGTCCCACTCATCGTGACCGCAGCCTGGGATGCCTACGGGGATCATCGGGAAGTGGTCGAGGTGCGCGAGGTCAGCGCCAACGTTTCGACCAACTCGGTGTACCTCCTCGTCCTCGACGACGGGCACGCCGTGGTGGCCAAGCGATCGAGCTACGGCTCGTACGTGCATTTTCGTCAGGACCACTACCGCATCCACGAATGGATCCACCGGCTTCGCGGGACTCGCTACGCGTCGTTTCTCGCGCCGGTGCTTCTGAAGAACGACGAGGTCTTCACGTACTGCGAGGAGGACGAGTGGGTCGTCTTCTACGCACAGCAGCCTTTCTATGATTTCCTGCCCAAGGTGCTGACCGACGGGCAAATCGAGTCGTTCGGCCAGGAGATGGGGCTCTTCCATCGAGAGTGCTTAGACATCTCGGACCGCGTGAGGCCGACCTGGCAGTCGCTCGGCGCCGACGTGGCGAGCCTTCATGACGCGATCGGTAGCTCGGAGTGGCGCCGCGAGCGTGGCTTCTCGGACTCGTCGATCAGCTACGTTCGCGCCCACTGCGATGCCTTTCTCGGCAACGCCGATGACCTCGGCTACCACCAGTGGACGAAGATCCCGGTCTTGATCGACTGGAACCTCGGGAACTTCTCGGTCGGGATGGACGGGGATGGCTTCAAGTTCTTTTCCCGCTGGGACTACGACTGGTTCCGCATCGAGCCTCGGATGCTGGACCTCTACTTCTGCGCCCGAGTCGTCCGCGCCGAGGGTGACCAAACCGCCTTCAGCTACACGGTCGACCCGTTCTTCGACGACCGTTTCATGAAATTCCTACGCGCCTACCACGAGGTGCACCGCCTCACGAAAGAAGAACTCCTCTTCCTCAAAGAATCCTACCGCTTTTTCATCTTGAACTACGTCCTAAGGGTCGGAGAGCACTTCTTCCGGCCGGACATTTGCCACCGCTTGCAGCAGGAGGCGATCCACGAGTATCTGCCCCAGCTAGAGCTGGCGGACTTTACGCCGCTGCTGGAGGTGCTGTAGACCGAAGATCGGGACGCCGGCGAACGCGATGCGGGGGTTCGGCGGCGAGTGAGTGACAATCGGCAAGACAGCAACCCGCCCCGATTGGCGCGAGCTCCGAGGGGCGCCTTGCGTGGCCTCAGGCTCCCAGCCCTTCCGGCCACCTTTGCAAGGCGCCCCGTCCGTCGAACCCCCGCATCGTGTTCGCCGGCGCCCCGATCTTACGTCGCGATCGAATCGCTGATGTACGTCGGGATGATCCCCGACGATTGAATCATCAAGTCGGCGGTTTCTGGCAAGGTGTTTCCGGAGAGCACCAGGGTGCTGTCGAAGCCGTAGGTGTTTGCGCCGATGATGTCAGTGCGGAGGGTGTCGCCGACGAAGAGGACGTCGCGTTTGCTGACGTTTGGGAGTGCCTGGCGCGCACGGGCCAGTGCGTACGCGAACATCATGGAGTCGGGTTTCCCAAAGCGGACGAACGTCTTTTCGGTTATTTGGGAGAGCAGATGGCCGAGGCTACCGACCGCGATCGCGATCTCGTTGCCCTTCATCGGGTAGGTGATGTCCGCGTTGGCTACGATGACCGGAACGTTCGTGTGCCGAATCAGATTGAGCGTCGCATTGACGTCCCGGAACCAGTCGAAACCCTCGTCGTCGAGCAGCACAATCGCGACGATGTGGTCCCGCGGGCTGCAGTCCACGATCTGAATAGGGATCTTTCCGGCGATCTCGATGTAGTGGGCCGACTCCGGTTTCCCGAGATAGGCAACCTTGCCGTATGGGATCTGGTGCTCGAGGTACTCGGCCGCCAACAACCCCGAGGAGATGTAGCGGTTGGCGGGCAAGAGCTCCCGTCCGGCCTGCTTCGAATAGCGTTCGGCCATCGATTCCGGTGAGCGAGACGAATCGTTGGTGACGACGAAGACCTCTTTGCCCGCGTCGATCAAGGAGGTGACGACCTCCAAGGCGCCGTCGATGAGCCCGCTCGCGCTCTTCAGAACGCCATAGGCATCGAGAAAAACGACGGAGTACCGCTCGGCCGTCTCTCGGAACGAAACCACATCCATAGGACGGACATATTCGTTCCGCGGCGCACGGTCAATCGTCGCTGCTGCGGCGTTTCCGAAGGACGACGAGCACCAGCAGGACGGTCAGAATCGTGGCCACGCCCACGACGGCGAGAACCTCGATGAGGCGAACGAAGAAGTGGTCGATCAGGCCCTTTCCGACGTCGTTGAGCTTGGCGGTGGCGGTGAGCAGCTGCGAGTCGAGCTTGTCCATCACCGACACACGCTCTTGCTCGATGGCCGTCAGAACCATGGCGCGCTCCTCGCCGATGGCTTCGAACACGGCGATGCGCTCGCTTTCCACGGCCTCTAAAAGCGTCGACACCTGACCGTCCACCGTCACTTCGAACTGATCGAGAAAGCCGTTGATGTTCGCCATGGTGACGACCAAGTCGTCGATTGGCGCCTCGAGTCGTTCCTCGAACAACGAGTTCGTCATATATTCGACTTGCCAGCGCGCCTCGACGGGCATCTGCGCGGTGAGTATCGCGAGCCGGTCGTTTAGGTCGCGAAAGGTGTCCTCGATGCTGCCGACCGCTTTGAGGCCGCCTTGCTTCTCCGCGGGCACCAGGGCCGCCAGATCTGCGCGCGCCGTGGGGCGTACAAAAAGCCGGCCCTCGATCGGATGCTTGTCGATCCACGCGTCGACTTTCGCGCTGAGGGTTTCGAAGGCTTCCGGTTCCATCACGTCCGAGGCGAGCTCCCGGATCTCCCGCTCCAGCCGCTCGGTGGTATGGATGGCGATGGCCTGCTGACCGGCGAACGCGTCTTTCCCCCCACCTTCGGTGAAGTGGGCGCGCTGCTGCCCGGCGAGCGTCCAAAGCTCGAGCATTCCGGCGAAAGGGTCTCGGTCGAACGAGGCGGCGCGCGCCTGTGCAGCCGCCCACATCTGCCATTGGTACGCGTAATCAAAAACCTCGAGCTGGTCGCTCGCTTCCACGATGTCCAGGACCGAGGTCGATACGAGTTGTCCAAAGCGGGCCGCGTACTCGTAGTCTTTGGCCCGCAGCTGCGCGACGGTCACGTCTTGCTGCGCCATGTTCGCCATGAGCGACGGCTTCGATGGCGTCGTGCTGCAGCCGAGGAGTGCCACGAACATCGCTGAAGCGAGCAGTAAGGATGTGGTGGCAGTCGGGCGCAAACTGGATCCTCCTAGATTGAGTTAAGCGACGCGTCGAATCACGAGGGTTGCGCCAGCGAAGAAGAGCAGCATCCAGCCGAGACCGCTGCGGCCGGCGGGGCCGGGGGATGCGCTGCAGTTGTCTCTTTTGCGGGCTTCGGCGTCTTTGGTCTTGCGGCTCGCGTCTGATTCGAACTCTCGCGAGGGCTTCCCGAGAAAGTCGAGGTCCACTTGCGCGCTGGCGACGAGCGCGGTCCGGCTGCAGAGGCTGACTCGCATGGGGTCGGCTTCGTCCCGGTCGGCATAGACCAGGTAGGTTTCACCTTTCACGAAGTTGTATCCGCATGCTGCGCTGCTGCCGGCGGTGCGGACCTGGACTCGCTCGCCAATGTCGCCTTTCCAAACCTTCTTCACACGCAGCGTGATTTCGATCCCACCAAACTTCGTCGCCGTATTCGGCTCGATCTCAGTGACCTCCCCGGTGAATACCGCGTAAGAAGCAGAGAGGCCTTCCGAGGGGGTGACCTTCATGCAGGAGCACGCGCGGGCCTCGCTGGTTTGGGTGAAGCTCGCAAGACCGATGAAGAACACCAAGAGCCAACGCATGCCGGCTCTTGTAGCACGGCCCGGACCCCTGTCCGAGGGGGCTTTGACAGTGCTTTGGGGTGCGGCTACATAGGCCGCCCGCGCGCAGCATACGCCGCGCCGGGCATTGAAATCTTTGCTTCTTGGAGAGGTGGCCGAGTGGTCGAAGGCAGCCGCTTGCTAAGCGGCCGTACGGTGTAGAGCCGTACCGGGGGTTCGAATCCCTTCCTCTCCGCCAGTCGGGGCTCCTGCCAAGGGCTCCGCCAACTGGGGCGCTTGACGCTCCAAACGGGGCGGCTACGTTGCCAGCCCCGTCGTGACGAAGTCACTTCACGGGGCGCGCCCCGGGGACTCATAGCTCAATTGGATAGAGCACCGGCCTACGGAGCCGGGGGTTGGAGGTTCGAGTCCTCCTGAGTCCGCCACGCAAAGCGACTTCGTCGCCACGTGGCTTCGACCCCTGCTTGACGGCGTAGACGCCACGCTGCTTTGCCTGTCTTCTTCGTTCGGTGCTGGACCGCCTGCTGGACCTATTCCCGCCGTAGAGCGGGCACGGTTCGATCCTGACGCTGAGCGGCGACATTCGACGTGCGACGAAGCTCAACGATGAGTGCGCGACTGCGGGCCTCGCGCGAACTGTCCCGGCAGCTGCGATGGGGCGGCATCCGCTACGCCGTGCACCCGCTGGGCGCGGGCGCCCAAGCCGAAGAGGAAGGCGCGACGTCTGAGCCGAATCTACAGGAACCCGCACCTCCGTCCGAGGCAGTACCCGAAGAACCTGCGCTGGAGCTGAAGCTGGACACTACCGGTGTGGACGTTGCGCCAAGCCCGCTACGGACACCCGACGGGTACACGCTTAAGGAGATGGAGCCTCGCGTGCGGCGAGCGAAAATTGGGCTCGGCAGCTCTGCTTCTGCTTTCTTCGCTGGTGGTATGTGTTTGGGGTGCGGCACATGAATGCGGAAAGAACAGAGTTCGAGCAGAAGGCGAGACAGCTTTGGGTGATGCGAAAGGAACTGCTCGAGGCGGTCGCGCTCGTCGCCGCTGGTATCGCCATCGGCTCGATTTTCGCCGCTGCCGTGTTGCTGTCGTAGACGGCGAGCTCTGCCCGAAAGTGACGGGCGGCAAGGGCTGGCCGTTACGGCTGCACCTCAACCTTCCGCTCGATGCTCGCCAAGTAGCTCGGCCATCACGATCGCGTGCCAGCATCGCCAGCGTCACGTGCTTGCGTCGAAGGCGGAATAATTACGTATGCCCAAGAATAGGATCCCCTGATAGCCTCCAACCTTCCCCGAAAAGGAGGGTGAAGCCATGCCCAAGATACGCAACAGCATCAACATCAGTGCACCTATCGAGAAGGTCTTTGCATACGTCGCCGATCCCACGACCGGCCCCGAGTGGTTTGTGGGGATGACAGAAGCGAAAGACGTGACCGGGTCTGGCGTAGGCCAGCATTATCACTGGAAATACTCGATGGTTGGGATTCCGCTTCACGGGGAAGGCACGATTACCGGGTATGTCCCCAACGAGCGCGTGGTCATTGAGACCAAAGGAGGCGTTACGGCCACTCTCACATACAAGTTCACATCGAATCAGGGCGGGACAAAGGTGGATGTCGAAACCGAGTACACCATTCCCGTTCCCGTGTTGGGGAGGCTAGCGGAAAAGCTCGTGCTCAAGCGCAACCAACGGGAGTCCGAGATGGGGCTTGCGAACCTCAAGGAACGATTGGAAGTCTAAAGGCCCCCGCGTGACCGTGACGGCAGCGGACCAATAGAAGAACTCGCACGTACTGCGCGGCGCGCTTGCGTCGGCGGGCAATAGCTCTTGCGGCACCATGTGCGACGTGGGTGCGCATGAGGTGCAGCCGTAGGTGCGGGGTGCACCGACAATGAGTCGAATGCGGCGCGGGACTTGAGCTGGAGCCGTAGCCCCAAGCAGAGATTCGTGACGCGAAGTTCCCTACTCCACCGGGCCTGCCCCGGGGTGACGGAGTCACTCTACGGGGTACACGGTGACGCTTGCTTCGTCGCTCTGGGCGGCCAGGACGGCGCCGGTGATGATCGAGCTGACGAAGAGGCCGACGCCTGTGTAGAACATCGGGGCGTAGCGGATTTGGTCGCCGTAGTACGGGTCGGCGCGGTAGTCGATCGAGGCGAACATGAGGGCCATTCCGGCGACGGAGCCTGCGACGAAGGTGATCCAGCCGGCTCTGCGCAGGTGCCTCTTGTCAACGTAGCGGCCTTCGACGACCGACTCGACTCTGAGGTCGATGGGTTGTGCAATGTCGAGGGGCCTGCCGCCGTCGAGCGAGAGCGCGAAACGATGCCTGCCCGAAAGGAGGGTCGCATCGCAGGGGGCTTCGCAGATCGGTTGATAGGCCTTGGTGACGACCTCTCCGTAATAGGGGGCGACGCCGTAGCCGACGCCATAGCCACCCCAGCCCCAGCCGGGCCCACCCCAGCCGTATCCGTACCCCATGCCGAAGCTGACGCCGCTGATCGCGGAGTAGCTCCCGCCGGTTCGAAGATGAAACGCGACGCCGTCGGTTGGCGATTGGAAGTGCAGAGGCACGGGAGTCCCGGACAGCACGACGCGGCCCGGTCGGCGGAGAATGACGCCGGTGGAGGGCTGCTGCGGCGGAGGCGCCTGCGGAGGGGAGTCGATGACGACGATCGACGACGGCTGGTCTTTTGGCTGGTTCGCAGGTGGTTGCGCGAAGGCATCCGCCGGCCCGAGGACCATGGCGAGCAAGAAGATTGCGATCGAATGACGCATGATTCGCTCCATCGCTAAGTAAGACGTCTTGCCCCGCTCCCAGCAATATAGCGCAAAAAAAGGCCCCGCCACACGT
>Ga0316198_10001600_pt1 | contig 13385 bp, 12 predicted proteins | sample OudBieAanoxic_MG_FD_204935 | JGI IMG/M metagenome (GOLD analysis project Ga0316198, IMG submission 204935) | Coastal sediment microbial communities from Oude Bieten Haven, Netherlands - site A anoxic | ecosystem: Environmental > Aquatic > Marine > Coastal > Sediment | place: Netherlands...
CATCGCCTTCGTGGTCGCGGTTGCGGCGAGTCAGGCAACCGCCGGGGCGGCACCGCGAACCACCGTCTTCAACGACATCGTGGTCAACGAGAAGGTCGTCGGTGATGTGGTCGCCTTCGAGGCGGACGTGCACCTCGGGCCCCTGGCCGACGTGGCCGGTGACGTGGTGGTCATCGGGGGAGATCTCCGTCTCGACGCGCGGGCACGGGTAGGCCGCCACGTCGTGGCGATCTTCGGTGAGGTCGAGGCCGAACCCGGGGCGGTGATCGAAGGCCGGACCCTGGCCTTTTCTTCGTTGTCCAAGGTTGCCCTCCGCCCCGGAGACGGGGCGCCGCTGCAGGTCACCCTGGCCGTCCGTCTGCTGACCTCGGGGGGCTGGTTGCTGGTCACCACGGCCCTCGCCTTCGGCCTGTCGACCCGCCTTCGGTACGGAGTCTGGGTTCTGCCGCGGCTCGGATTCAGGGTCCTGGTTCTGGGGCTGGCTGCGGGCATCACTTTTTTCGCCGCATTGGTCGCGGTGCTCGGGCTCGGGCCGACCATCGGCGTTCCACTGGCGGCGGCGATAACGGTGCTGTTCTTCGCCGTTCGCGCCACCGGGCTGACCGTCGTCGGCGGCTATGTCGGAGGTGTGTTGCTGCGGCGTTGGTGGAACCGACCTCTCCCGCTGACCGTTGAGGTCTTTGTCGGGGTCCTAGTGTTGTTGATCATTCGATTTCTTCCGCTTCTCGGCGGTGTGCTGTGGAGTCTGTGCTCGATTGCCGCGCTGGGAACGGGGATCATCATCGCCACCGGCGTGTCTGAGGGCGAACCAGCGGCGGGACTCACCTGAGAGAGCGTCGGTGATATGCGGCCCCGGCGGTCATTTGCGCCGAGATTCCGACACGAATGGGCCTTCACGGTACCCGTTGGGCGACGATGATGTTATTCCCCACCGGCTCCTAGCCAGTCGGTGGCCCGAGTGCTATACTTCCGCCCCTTGTGGGGAGAGGTGTGTGTGAAGATCGACCTTTCCAAGATCGAGGGTGAGCCGATACGCTTCAACGAAACCACCGGTTTCGATGCCGACCGGTTCGACCCGACCCGAGTCATTGGACCGATGAAGGTTCGGCTCGAGGGGAGCGTGCGTTCGGCGGGCGACAACTATTTCGTCGACGGTCACACCCACGCCGATGGTCGGTTGATCTGTTCGCGTTGTCTCGAGCCGGTGGAATGGCAGATGGAGTCGAGCTTCGATCTGGAGGTCGCTCTTTTCGAAGCGGCGCCTCGTGACCCTGATTTCGTACTCGACGCGGCCGATCTCGATGTTGTGTACCTCGAGGAGCCGCTGCTTGACCTCGATGAGCTGGCGATCGAGCAGGTCGAGCTTGAGATGCCGATCCGCGTGTTGTGTTCGGAAGAATGCGCCGGGTTGTGTCCGCGCTGCGGTTCCAATCGCAACCTGGAGGGCGCCTGCCGATGTGAACCGGAGGTCGATCCAAGATGGGCGGCCTTGGGCGAATTGGCGGGAAGGACCCCGAACGACGCATGAGACATCATACTCACGCAACGAAACCCCATGAATCGTCCGGGTCAGACCCGGTGAGACGAAACGGAGAACTCTGATGGCGAATCCAAAGCATAAAATATCGAGAACGCGTCGCGACAAACGACGCTCCCACCACGGGCTCGTGCCACCCGGCTGGAGCCTCTGCACATCCTGCTTCGAACCCAAGCCACCGCACCAGGTGTGCCCACATTGCGGAAGCTACAAAGGCCGCGAAGTCATCGAGGTCGAGGACCTAGACTGACGCTCGTGGAGCGACCGAATCTCAGTTGTGCGGGTGAGTGATGGCCACGCGGGCCATCGCACTCGATGCCATGGGAGGCGACGGCTCGCCCCAGATCCGGATCCAGGGGGCACTGGACGCCGTCTCTGAATTCGATCAAACCGTCTTTCTGGTTGGTCCCATCAAGCGGTTGCGCCGGGAGCTCGGACGATTTCGATCGATTCCCAGCGGTCTTGAACTGGTGGATGCCGCCGATGTCGTCGGGATGCAGGATCCTCCGATGACGGTGCTCCGAGGCAAGCGCAATTCGTCGCTCTCGGTGTGCGCCGATCTGGTTCGCAGCGGGCGCACATCGGCCATGGTGACTGCCGGCAACACGGGGGCGGCGTGGGTCGCAGCCAAATCCGCCCTCGGTATGATCGGTGGCGTCGACCGGCCCGCCCTTGCCGCGATCCTGCCCAAGCTGGACGGCCACACCCTGGTTCTCGATGTCGGCGCCAACGTAGAGGCCAAGCCTCAACAGCTGGTTCAGTTCGCGGTCATGGGCTCGTACTACGCTTCGGCGGTGCTCGGCGTGGAAGAACCACGGGTCGGGTTGATGTCGGTGGGCGAAGAGGAGACCAAGGGGGGGCCGCGGATTCGTCGGCAGTACCGAGTTCTCAAGGGGGCCGGGATCAACTTCATCGGCAATGTGGAAGGCCGGGATGTCTTCACCGGCAACGTGGATGTGGTCGTCTGTGACGGCTTTACCGGCAACGTCATCCTCAAGGTGGCTGAAGGACTCGGTGAGATGGTGGTCGGGATGCTCAAGGAGGAAGCCCGGCAGTCACCCCTCTATGGGGCCGGTCTGGTTCTGGCAAAAGGTGCTTTTCGCAACGTCAAACGGAAGGTCGACTACTCCGAGCACGGCGGCGCGCCCCTGCTCGGTGTCAACGGCGCCTGCCTCATCGGCCACGGCCGATCGACCGCCAAGGCCATTCGCAACGCGATCCGTTTTGCCGACTCCTACGGGTCGAGCGATGTCATCCAGAACATCGGCGACAAGATCCTCGAGGTCCTTGCCGTGCCCAACGAAGGCCAGGAGAGCTGAGATGCACGACCATTTCGTGAAGACCGCGAAGATCGTCGGTCTCGGTTCCTACCTGCCGGAACGGGTTCTCACCAACGCCGAACTCGAGGCGATGGTCGAAACCAGCGACGAGTGGATCAGGACCCGAACCGGGATCAAAGAGCGGCGTGTGGTTGCCGAGGGCGAGGCCCTGACCGACCTCGTGGTACGAGCCGGCAGGGAGGCACTGGCCGACGCCGGGGTCGAGCCGGAGGAGGTTGATCTATTGATCCTTGCCACGGCGACGCCGGAACAACCGATTCCGGCGACCTCGGCCATGGTCCAGCCGGTGCTGGGACTGGTCAACGCGGCCTGTTTCGACCTCTCGGCGGCGTGCTCGGGCTTTACCTACGCCCTGAACGTCGGTCGCCAGTTCATCGCCACCTCTGAAGCCAAGACGATCCTGGTGATCGGTGCGGAGTGCCTGACCCGCTATGTCGACTGGACCGACCGTACGACCTGTGTTCTCTTCGGTGACGGTGCGGGCGCGGTGGTGCTCAAGCCCGGAGAGCCCGGGGAGGGCATCCTCCACCTCAGGTGGCGGACGGACGGCAACTACGCGGATCTCATTTGCATGCCGGGCGGCGGATCCCGCTTCCCGCCGCACAGCACGGATTCCATCGACCGGAAGCTGCCCTTCATCAAGATGCGCGGCAACGAGACCTTCAAGGTGGCGGTTCGGTCTTTGACCGACATCAGTCGCGAGGTCATGGGGGCGGCCGGTATCGGTGTCGAAGACCTCGATCTCTTCATTCCCCACCAGGCGAACATGCGGATCATCCAGGCGGTGGGCAACCGTCTCGGGCTGACGGAGGACCAGGTCTTTACCAATGTCGAACGTGTAGGGAACACCTCGGCGGCCTCGATCCCCCTCGCCATGGTCGATGCCCGCAACGAGGGACGGCTCAAACCGGGCAGCCTTGTGCTCACGTCCGCCTTCGGCGGTGGCCTGACCTGGGCATCGTCCCTGATACGCTTCTAGCCCGCACTATTCATGAGGTTTCGGCGCCTCTTTGGTCGCAGCAGACAGCTCATGAATAGTCCGGGCAAGCTCGCGATCCAGCGAGAATCAAAGGAGTCGAGATGGCACGCATCGCAGCCTTGTTTCCGGGTCAGGGAAGTCAAAAAGTGGGAATGGGACACGATCTCGCCGACCGGTGGCCAACGGCCGCTTCGGTCTTTGCCGAGATCGACAGTGGTCTCGGGGCGGGTCTCTCCGAGTTGTGTTGGAACGGACCCGAGGAAGAGCTGAGACTGACAACCAACACCCAACCAGCGCTGCTCGCCCACTCGGTGGCAGCCTGGCAAGTGCTGGCAGAGAGTGGATTCAGGGCCGAAGCGGTGGCCGGTCACAGCCTCGGGGAGTACTCGGCGGTGGTGGCGGCCGGCGGGCTCGGTGCAGTGGACGCCGCTCGGACCGTGCGCGAGCGGGGCCGGCTCATGCAGCAGGCGGTCCCCGTCGGCGAGGGCGCCATGGCAGCGGTCCTCGGTCTCGATGATGAGGTCGTGGTCGGGATCTGTGATGAGATTTCCGCCGCCTTAGGTGAGGCCGTGGTCGCGGCCAACTTCAACTCTCCCGGTCAGGTCGTGATCGCCGGAACCGCGGGTGCGGTGGATCGAGCCATCGAGGTCTGCAAGGAGCGCGGAGCCCGACGGGCCTTACCGCTGCCGGTGTCGGCGCCCTTCCACTCGCCGCTCATGGCGCCCGCGCGCGAGGGCCTCGAGCCGACGCTTCGTGAATTGGCTTTCGCCGACCTCGCGGTTCCGGTCTACCGCAACGTCGATGCCTCGCCGGTGAGTTCGCCCGACGAGGTTCGTGATGGCCTGATCCGTCAGGTCGACGCGCCGGTCCTCTGGTCTCAGACCATCGCGCGGTTGCGCGCCGACGGTTTCGACACCTTTGTCGAGATCGGCGCGGGCAATGTTCTCTGCGGTCTCGTCAAGCGGATCGACCGCTCGGCGACCTCCTATCCCGCCGGAACCGTCGAATCGATCGAAAATGTGATTTCCGAGCTAGTGACCTGAGTTCCCGAATCTGAACGATTTTTCCAGGGGCGTTCGCGCTCCTGGGAAAATCGTTCAGATTCGGGAAGACTGGCAGATCGAAGAATGCAAGGAGGATGATATGGGTGACTTTGAAGGTCAGGTAGCGGTCATCACCGGTGGGGCGCGGGGCATCGGGGCTGAGATCGCGCGGAAGTTCGCCGGTGGAGGGGCCCATGTGGTCTGCGCCGATGTCCTCGACACGAACGAGATCGTGGAAGAGATCACGGCCGGCGGCGGTTCGGCCGAGGGCCGGTCGATGGATGTCACCGACGCCGCGGCGGCAGCCGAGGTGGTCAAGGCCATCCATACCGATCACGGTCACCTCGATATTCTCATCAACAACGCCGGGATCACCCGCGATCAGTTGCTCGTCCGGATGAAGCCCGAGGATTGGGACCTCGTCATGAGGATCAACCTCGACGGGGCCTTCAAGGTGACGCAGCCGACGGCCAAGATCATGATGAGGCAGAAGAGCGGCCGGATCGTCAATATCGCTTCGGTGGTCGGGCTCATGGGCAATGCCGGCCAGGCCAACTACTCGGCATCGAAGGCCGGTCTCATCGGGTTCACCAAATCGCTCGCCCGTGAGCTCGGGCCCCGCAACGTCACGGTCAACGCGGTGGCGCCGGGCTACATCCAGACGGCCATGACCGACGCCCTGACCGACGACCAGCGCGCCGCGCTGATGAAGACGGTCGCCATTCCCCGCCTCGGGACGCCCACCGATGTCGCGGACGCCGTCACCTTTCTTGCCGGCCCTCATGCCTCGTACATCACCGGCGTCGTGATCAACGTCTCGGGTGGTTTGTATATCTGACTGGAGCTCTCGGGCTCACCGGGTGGCTCGTGACTGGTTTCTCGTTCATCGCGCCCCCAGCGACGCAGGTCGATGATTCGCGGCGAGAAACGAACAACGAGAATCTCTACGGTACACTGGCTCATGGAGGTCCAGATGTCGAAGATCGAGATGACCGTAGCCGACATCATGTCCGCCGATGTGATCACCTTGATCGAGGACGAGACCCTGGCCCACGCCAAGAGATGCATGGATCGCGGTCGGATCCGCCATCTGCCCGTGCTTCGCGGGAAGAAGCTCGTCGGCCTGGTCACCCACCGGGATCTTCTGGCGGCGTCGTTCTCCATCTTTGCCGAGGTCGAACCGGCGGAGCAACGTCGGGTCTTCGTCACGGTGCCGGTGGCCGAGGCCATGCACCGTGACGTGATCACGGTGAGCCCGGATGAACCGGTCGCCGAAGCCGCACACACGCTCCTCGACAACAAGTGGGGCTGTTTGCCCGTGGTCAACGACGAAGGCGATCTCCTCGGCATCGTCACCGAGGCCGACTTTCTCAGATTGACCGTACGCTTGCTGGCATGACCATCCTCGACTGGGTGCTGGTCGTCGTGTGGGCCGGCATCACCCTGGGCGGGTTTTTCAAGGGGGCGATCCGAATTGTCTTCGGGCTCGGGGGCGTCGTGCTCGGACTCTGGTTGTCCCTGGTCGTGGGCCCGGATCTTGCGGTCAGTCTCACCGGGCTTGTGAACAGCGAGTGGCTCACCCTCGGCTTGGCCTATCTGCTCCCGCTCGTCGTGGTCGCACTGCTCTGCCTCCTCGCCGGTTGGGGAATGGAAAAGACCCTCGAAGCGCTCAAACTGGGTTGCCTCAACCGTCTTCTCGGCGCAGGTCTGGCCGGTGCGGCCGCGGCCGCGGTCCTGGCGGTGCTCCTGGTGACCGCGGTTCGACTCTCGCCCGAGCTGGCCGCCATCGAGGAGCGCTCGGTGCTTCTGGCGCGGGTCGAGACGGTCCTGGGTCTTTACGAGGGAGAGACTCAGGATGCCGAGGCGCCGGCGCCGACCGACGAAGGCGAAGCGGCTGAGGAGGAGCCGAGCGGCCGGTAAAGCGTGTCCCGCAGGACCGGAGTCCTCCCGGCTTCGCGGATCAGGTACTCGAGCCGTTGCCGTTCGAGCCCGGTGCCGGCGGTTCCGCCCGCGGCAGAGGTGATACGTTCGTCCACCACGGTCCCATCGAGGTCGTTGGCGCCGAAGTCAAGGGCGACCTGGGCGATCTTCTCACCGAGCATGATCCAGTAGGCCTTGATGTGTGGAACATTGTCGAGCATCAGGCGGCTGGTGGCGATGGTCTGGACATCGAGACGACCGCCGGTGGGCGGCAGGTGATCAAGCTCCGTGTTTTCGGGGTGGAAGGCCAGGGGAATCATGCACTGGAAGCCCCCGGTCTCGTCCTGGAGTTCGCGCAGCGAGAGGAGATGATCGATCCGCTCCTCGGCCCGCTCGACATGGCCGTAGAGCATGGTGCAATTCGAGCGGATACCGGCACGGTGGACCTCGCGGGCGATGTCGAGCCAGCGGTTACCGTCGGTCTTGTGGTCGCAGATCTGATTGCGGACGCGTTCGGCGAAGATCTCGGCGCCGCCCCCCGGGCAGGAGTCAAGGCCCGCTTCCTTGAGGCGTGAAATCAGCTCGGTGAGTTCCATCCGCGATGCGGTGGCGATGAAATCGAGCTCGATCATGGTGAGTGCCTTGAGGTGAATCCACGGGAAGCGCCGCTTGAGTTCGCGAAAAAGCTCTTCGTAATAGTCGGCGCGAAGCTGGGGGTGGAGTCCTCCGACGATGTGGAGCTCGGACACCGACTCGTCGACATCGCGGGCCGCGACCTCGACAGCCTGTTCGACGGAGTAGGTCCAACCGCGTTCACGGTCGCGCCACGGCACGTAGTACGCGCAGAGCTTGCATGAGGCGACACACACGTTGGTCGGATTGAGATGGCGGTTGATGTTGTAGTACGTGCGATCGCCGTGGAGCCGTTCGCGGACGATATTGGCCAATCGTCCGACACCGAGCAGGTCATCGCTGGTGGCGACGACAATGCCGTCCGCACGATCGAGGCGATCGCCCGCGAGCACCTTCTCGGCGATGGGCGCCAGATGCGGGTCGAGAAGACGAAGATCAGAGACTATGGACACGGCGACATTATTGTTGAGATTGATTCTCGAAACAAGCCCGGTCTATTTGAGTTGCAGAGACTGGAGGAAGAGTTCGTTGGACGAGAACTCGCGCACCTTCTGCAAGAGAAGCTCCATCGCTGCCTCGGGTGACAACGACGACAGGGCGCGGCGCATGAGATAGAGCTTTTCGACCTGTTCCTTGGGGTACAGCTTCTCCTCCTTCCGGGTTCCCGACTGGGGGATGTTGATCGTCGGGAAGATCCGTTTTTCGAAGAGCTTGCGATCGAGCACGATCTCCATGTTGCCGGTTCCCTTGAACTCCTGGAAGATCACCTCGTCCATCCGCGATCCGGTGTCGATGAGACAGGTGGCGACCACCGTCAGGCTGCCGCCGTCCTCGACATTCCGCGCCGAACCGAAAAAGCGTCGCGGCTTCTCCATGGTGCGGGAGTCGATTCCGCCGGACATGATCCGGCCGGAACCCTTCTGCAGGTTGTTGAAGGCGCGGGACATCCTGGTCAGCGAGTCCATGAACACGATCACATCCTCGCCCATCTCCACCAATCGACGGGCGCGCTCGAAGACCATCTCGGAGACCTGGATGTGCGACTCCAAGCTCTGGTCCGTCGACGAGGCGAAGACTTCACCGCGGGAGATGCTTCGCTTCCAGTCGGTGACCTCCTCTGGGCGTTCGTCGACCAGCAGCACGAAGATGGTCGTGTTGGGGTGGTTGATCGCGATCGCGTGCGCCATCTGCTGCAGCAAGGTGGTCTTGCCGGCCTTGGGAGGTGACACGATGAGACAGCGTTGGCCTTTCCCAAGCGGGGCGATGAGCTCCGCGACCCTGGGCTCAACGAGATCGGGCTCGGTCTCGAGGTTGAACCTCTCGAGGGGGTCGATGCTGATCAACTCCTGGAACGGAAGGGCCTTACCGCGATATTCCTCGGGCGACATACCCTCGATGGTGTCGATTTCGAAGACCCGTGGCCGGTCGGTGCCGCGCGCCTTGGCTTCGACAAAGAGCCCGCTTTCCAGGTGCAGCTTGTTGATCAGTTCCACGGGAACCAGTGGGTCCGTCTTTGACGCAACGAAGTTGTTCTTGGCTGCCACCAGCATCGGGCTGCCCTTTTCGCGGACCCAGAGATAGCCCTGGACCGGGGTCGGCGGACCCTTCGGGCCTCCGCGACGGCGGGGTCGCCGCCGGCGTCGACGTGGTTTTCGGTTGTGTGATTTCTGTTGCTGTTCCGTATTCTCAGTCATACCTTCCCTCAAACACAGGGAGAATTCGACAAGGGCTCCACATCACCGAGCCGGGGTCCGAGTCATGAGGCTCGTCGAGACCGCATGAGTTTCACGATCACGAGTCGTGGCTCGCCATTCAGAGAGCGGTCTTCGTCGAGCGGTGATCCGGGCGTCGGCGACCTCCCCGGTGGGTTTCGGCCGCGCGCAGGGTGACGCCCGACTGACAGCTTACGACGAATACGCGCAGTCTGCAAGATCTGCTTTGAAATTGCGGCTCCCGTGATCGAAGATCTCTCGACCAACGAAGGCTCGTTCTTTCAGCCGCTTGACCTTGTATACGAATTGTATACAATCCCTGTTATGGTCGATTCCCACACCACTGCGGCTCCTCCACGCCGAACCGCGGCCGAGGGGGTTTACCGATCTCTCAAGCGGGACATCATCACCCTGTGTCACAGGCCGGGCGCCGCCCTCGCCGAGCAGGCCCTCGCCGACACCTATGGGACCAGCAGAGTGCCCGTGCGCGAAGCGTGCCGGCGGCTCCAACAGGAAGGGCTCCTCACCGCCATTCCCTACAAGGGCTACTTTGTCAGCCCGATCTCGCCGAAAGAGATCTCCGACAGCTTCGAGCTCAGAATCGCCATCGAGACCCGCGCCGTGGCCCTGGCGGTCACCCGCGCCACCGACGAAGAGCTCGACCGCCTCGGAGAGCTCGCGGCCACCGAGTACACCTACTCGGACTGGGCGTCGTACGTCGACTTCCTCGACAAAAACCTCGGATTTCACCTCGAGGTCGCGTCGTTGTCGCGGAATGACCGTCTGTTCGCAGTACTCCGCAACCTGCTGGTTTCCATGCAGCGGTTCTTCTTCCTCGGCCTCGATCTCGGTGACTTCGGGCCGGAGATGCGCAACGAGCACGAGCTTCTGGTCAGCCACATGAGGCGTCGGGATGTCGCGGCCGCCGCCGCCTGCGCCGAGGAGCAGATCACTTCTTCATTCGAACGCATTCGGCGTGCTCTTGCCGCCGCAGACAACGTTGAAATTCCAATTTCCGAGGTGTGACATGAGCGATTTCGTTTACTTGGACAATGCGGCAACGACCTTCCCCAAACCGCCCGAGGTCATCAGGTTCATGTGCGACTTCTACGCCACCCGCGGCGTCAACCCCGGGAGAACCGGTTTTGATCTTGCCCTCGAGGCGGAGGACACCCTGCTCGAGGCTCGCCAGGCGCTGACTGATTTCTTCGGCGGGACCGATCGTAATCGCCTGGTCTTCTCGCTCAACGTCACCGATGCCCTCAATCTCCTGATCGGGAGCGTTCTCAAGCCGGGTGATCACGCCATCACCACCTGTCTCGAGCACAACTCCGTTCTCCGGCCGATGTATCAGTACAAGGGCATGGGCGTTGACGTCGATTTTGTCCCTTTCGACGCCGACGGGTTCGTTGATCCGGCCGACATCGAAGCGAGAATCCGACCCAACACCAAGCTGGTCGTCATGAACCATGGATCCAACGTCATCGGAACCATTCAGCCGGTCGCCGAGGTCGGCGCGATCTGCCGCCGCCATGGGGTTCTCTTTGCGGTGGACGCCGCCCAGACGGCCGGTCTGATCGATATCGACGTCGCCGAGATGAAGATCGACGTGCTCGGCTTCACCGGTCACAAGTCGCTCTTCGGACCGACCGGGACCGGCGGCATGTACATGGCCGAACACGTCGATCTCATGCCATGCCGATCGGGTGGAACCGGGGTGAAGAGCGCGCTCAAGACCCAGCCGCTCGATTACCCGTGGCGTTTCGAGTTCGGCACCCTCAACACCATGGGGATCGCCGGCCTCCTCGCCGGGCAGCGCTGGATAGCTTCCAGGGGTGGGGTCAAGGCCCTCTACGACGAGGAGATGGTCCACGCCACCCGGCTCTATGAGGGGCTTCGGGACATGGACGGCGTGACCTTGTACTGCGCGGATATGGCGCGGAATCACCTGCCGGTCTTTGTCTTCAACATCGACGGCCTGCCGGCGGACCAGGCCGGCCAGCTCCTCGATGTCGAACACGACGTCATCACCCGTACCGGTCTCCACTGTGCGCCGCAGGTCCACGAAGGAATCGGAACCGCCGAGATCGACGGAACCGTGCGTTTCTCGGTGGGTGCGTTCACCACCGATTCGGACATCGACCGGGCCATCGCCGCGGTCGCCGACATCGCGGCTTATGCCGGGCAGCGGAACGGGAAGAAAACGATGGCGATGGGCTGAGGGATCCGGAAATAGTCCGTGGCGCGAAGCTCGTTGACGTGCTATCAAGATCCCGGGGGATTTCATGAGACTGTTTCTCACACTGTGCGTGCTCGTTCTTCTTGTTCCTTGTACGGGGCTCGCCCTCGATGTCGAGACCATGGACAGGATCAACGATGCGTCAGATAGGCTCTACCCGGAGCTGGTCGAGTGTCGGCGCTGGTTCCACAGCCACCCTGAGCTCTCCAATCGAGAGGTTGCCACCTCGGCCGAGATCGCACGTCGCCTGCGCGAGATGGGCTATGAGCCACGGACCGGAATCGCCGGCCACGGAGTGGTCGCGGTGCTCGAGGGCGGCAGGCCCGGTCCCGTGGTGGCCTGGCGCTCCGACATCGATGCTCTGCCCATCGACGAGGCCGTGGATGTCCCCTGGAAGTCGCAAAACCCGGGTGTGATGCATGCCTGCGGCCACGATGTCCACATGACGGTCGGTCTCGGGACCGCAGAGCTGCTCATGGGCATGAAGGACGATGTCCCCGGCACGGTGATCTTCCTCTTCCAACCGGCCGAGGAAGGTGCGCCTCCCGGTGAGGAGGGCGGGGCGACGCTGATGCTCAAAGAGGGAGTCTTTGACGATCCGACACCGGTGGCCGTCTTCGGGTCCCACGTCATGCCGAACCACGAGGTCGGCACCATCGCATGGGGGAGCGGCGGGGTGATGGCCTCGGCCGATCGTTTCACCATTCGGGTGACCGGTCGCATGACCCACGGTTCGGCGCCCCAGGACGGAATCGACGCCGTTTGGGTCGGGTCCCAGATCGTCGACGGGCTGCAGGGCATCATCGCTCGTGAGGTCGATGCACGAAAGCCGGCTGTCGTCTCCGTGGGCACCTTCAAGGCGGGCAACCGTTTCAACATCATCGCCGGTTCCGCCGAGCTCACCGGCACCGTCAGAACCCTCGAACCCTCAGCGCGCGATCAGATCGAGGCCGCCATCTCCCGCATCGTCGAGGGTGTCTGCACCGCCCACCGGGCCACCTGTGAGGTGGACTACCGGCGGTTCACTCCAGTGCTGGTCAATGATCCGGCTCTGACCCGGTCATCGGTGGAGATCCTCCAATCGATGCTTGGCGAGGAGGCCGTTTTTGAGGCGGTCCCCATCATGGCGGCCGAGGACTTCGCCGAGTACGCCGAGGTGTTGCCGGGCTTCTTCTTCATGCTCGGCGTCGGCAACACCGAGAAGGGCTGGACGAGCTACGTCCACACCCCGACGTTCCAGCCCGACGAGGAGGCTCTCAAGGTCGGTGTCCGGGCCGCTTCGGCGCTGCTGCTCGGCAGGCTCGCCGCCCGGGAGTGATCAAACCGCGTTCGGGAAGAGCACCACGAACGCCAACCAGGCCATCGCCAGGGTCAGGACGAGGTTGAAGCTCTGGCCGACGACGTAGAGCAGCATGGGCTTGCCGCCCTCCATCTGGGCGGCCAGCTCCTTGAAGTTGGACTCGAGCCCGATGGCGACGAATGCGAGGCAGAAGAACCATCCCCTGAGTGGGTTGGTCACGGCCTTGAGGATGCTCGACTCGACGAGCTTGACGCCGTTGCCGTCGAAGAGCGAGCCGAAAAGCGGCGACAGCACGAAGCTGAAGAGCACCGACGCCGCGACAAAGCCGACGATGAACTTCGGAAAGCGCACCCAAATCTGACCGAGACCGGGCCGCGGGGCGTCGGCGTCGCGCTCGACCGACGTGATCCAGAACAGCGCGACGAAGAAACCGACGACGCCGATCAGGATGTTCTGGATCATCTTGACCACCGCGGCGACGGTCTCGGCGTCGGGGCCGAGAAAGGCGCCGGCGGCGACCACCGCGCCGGTCGAGTCGATGGTGCCGCCCATCCAGGCGCCCCCGAGCACCTCGGAGATGCCGACCCAGTGGATGAACATCGGCATGAAGATCATCATCAGCACGGTGAAGATCAGGGTCATGCCGACACCGAGAGTGAGCTCCTCCTTCTTCGCCCGGGTC
>Ga0316198_10001601_pt1 | contig 13382 bp, 14 predicted proteins | sample OudBieAanoxic_MG_FD_204935 | JGI IMG/M metagenome (GOLD analysis project Ga0316198, IMG submission 204935) | Coastal sediment microbial communities from Oude Bieten Haven, Netherlands - site A anoxic | ecosystem: Environmental > Aquatic > Marine > Coastal > Sediment | place: Netherlands...
CCCTTTTGAAGCCGCAATCTTTTGAACACAAAGGTTATTATGAGGAACTATCTATGATTTTAGGAAAGGCATTAAATTTATGTGTAACGGCAAACGTGTTTTTAATTTTTAGTCTTTTTCCACTGACAACCGTCCAGGCGCAACAGGGAAGATTTGAAGGCTGGAAAATGGGTTAAGGTATGATGAACGGTTGGGCAATCGGATGGTTTGGAGGTTTTTTATGATCGTCTTCTGGATTATTATAATTATAGGACTTATATTCATAATCAAATGGCTGAAACAAACAACGAAGAAAGTAAGAGAAGACGGCGAGAGGGGATCTTGCGCTATCGATATTTTGAAGGAACCCTATGCTAAAGGCGAAATTGACAAATACCAATTTGAGAATATGAAGGCTGATTTAGGGCATTAATCTAAACTATTTTCTTTTTGTTTCCATCGCGCAACACCTCTCTTTTCCACTATCCTTTTCTTAATTAGTTTCTGAGTCATCCATTTTCCACTATTGGTTTCATTTATATTTCTAATGTTAAAAACAAATGATCTATACTGGAGAAAAACATCATGTCTTTAATTAGTAGAAAGAACATGCATGCCTTTATGGGCATCTTTTTTTTGCTGTTTATTATTTTGATCTTCACATCACTGGCATTCAGCCATGGCGGCAAACATGCTCCAGGAGAATTTACGCACCTGCAAGCGCTGAAAAAGGCAACTGATCTATATGATCAATTGATCGGAAAAGGAAAATTGGATCAAAGCTGGGAAAATAAGCTATCCCAGGTTGGCGTATTCAAACGAGGAACGGACGATAAATATGAAATTGTGGTGTCATTTGCGCGGACAGAAGGAGATCCAAAAACCGTCTACATCTTCTTTGATACCAGTGGTAAGTATGTCGGATCAAATTTTACCGGAGAATAGATCGATAAAGAGATTATAAACTTGAAGAAAACTTTTCAGAGCATGGTCGGTTAGTAAGAATTTATCTGCTGGATTTGTGCGCTCTTAACTGATCAGGAGACTTATTATGAGTAAAAACAAGGTGTCGAGTGGAACTCAGCGGTGGCCCACCTTGGCCCAATTTCCTATGCCTGCAAAAGCATTGGTCAGCATAGTTATCTTAACGATGGCCATTGCCATGTCCGGTGCCTTGGGTCAAATCATTGTTCACGACATCATTCCCACATTTTTTTCTCCTGAATCAGCAGGACATCTCGATAAATCTGAAAAGTCTGACCAACACGCGTCAAAAGAGAGTGATCTTAACTCATCCGGCAGGGGGGATCTTTTCTCCGAAGAATCTGTCCAAGCTTTAACTCCCAAAGATAAACCCTTTTACCAAAACGAACAATTCGTCTGGACCTTAAAATGGACCCATATTCATCTTTTTGGGATGAACATGATCTTTATGTTTATGGGTGCCATAACTCTTTTTCTAAATTTCAGTATTAAGACACGAACTTGGCTGGTTATCTTGCCTTTTATCGGTGTTTTGGTAGATATCTCGGCCGTTTGGTTGAAAGGCTATATTTCACCAGTATTTTTTTGGCTCCATATTCCAAGCGGTGGTCTTTTTGTGGTCATATTCGCAATTGTAGCGGTCCGATCATTTTGGGAGATGTATGGTACTCGAAACAATTATGCGCAGCATTAACCGGATATTTCAAAAAAGCGAAAAATAAACTTACCCAATTTGATTGTTTAATTTTGTAAAGAAAAAGGTATTTCAACGATGAAGAAATTAAATCATAGAGCATACGCAATTTCTTTAATACCACTAATGTCCTTCCTTTTACTCGCTTGTGCGAGTGAACCGGTCAAAATCGATTTGCCGGCTAATCATCCGGCGAATCCACAATCCAAAGAAACTGCATTCATTCCTCCACCGAATCCATTTCAAGATAATATCCCAAGGGTCGAACATGAAGAGGATGGCAGTTCTTCAATGACTCATGAAAAACACCAACCCGCACATGAGCATCAGATGAATCCCCAAACGGGACATGATTCCATGCCAGCTCAAAGCTCTGAAGGACAAAATCTTCAACATCAACATAAGGAGCATAATTAATGATTTTCAGCGCTCGTTTCTTGATTTTTATCATATTTTTGGTCCTGTTGATTGCAGGATGTGCCCAGGTGCCAAAGGAAGCCGGCTTTAATGATGTGAAAGATCTTGTCGGGCAACGCATTGATTACAATCTCCACTGGAATCAGCAAACCGAAGCTGACCAGGAGGTTGAAAAAGCCATCGCAGAGCTGCTTAGAGAGGAGTTGACACCAGAGGCATCTGTTCAGATTGCTTTGCTCAACAACCCGAACCTACAGGCAATTTATGAGGAACTGGGAATTACTCAGGCGGATGTCGTCGAAGCCGGATTACTTGAAAATCCGGTGATCTTTGGACAGGCTCGCTTTCCGAATAAATCTGGAGAATCGACCAATTATGAATTCGGGATCACGCAAAATTTTTTAAACATATTGATGCAGCCTTCCCGCAAAAAACTTTCAGCTATCCACTTTGAGCAGGTCAAACTGCACGTTGCAGACGAGGTGATTCAGCTGGTCGCCAAAGTTCGCAGGTCTTATTTTCAAGCACTCGGTGCCAAGCAAGTCAGGAGTTTGAGAAAGGAGATAACCCTTGCAGCCGGCAATTCCTTTGAGCTGGCGCAACGTTTGCACTCAGCCGGCAACATCAGCGCTCTTGGATTGGCCACCGAAAATGCCCACTTTGAACAATCGCGATTGGATTTGGCAAACAGCGAAACGGCCTTGCTCGATGCTCGCGAGCAGTTGACGCGTTTAATGGGCCTGTGGGGATCTCAAACCAACTGGCGGTTGCCGGAGCAGCTACCCGATATTCCAGTTGCTAAAATTTCGCTTGAAAACCTGGAGTCGATGGCTATCGAAAACCGACTCGATATGGCTGCAGAAAAAAAAGCAGTCGAAGCCCTTGCACAGGCTCTTGGAATAACCATCGATTGGCGTTGGGTCGGACAAATAGAAGTTGGTTTAAGCACCGAGCGAGAAACCGACCGAACCTGGGTCACCGGGCCTTCATTGGCAATCGAGCTGCCGATATTTAATCAACGCCAGGCGGACATTGCCCGATTAGAGGCACAGCTCCGCCGCAGCCAAAAACGGCTGACAGCTCAGGCAATAGAGATTCGTTCAGAAGTGCGTTCCTTAAGGAATCGTCTAATTATGCAACGAAATATGGTTGATCATTACCGCAGCACTGTTTTACCGCTCAGAGAACAAATAGTCGATCTGACGCTTAAAAATTATAACTATATGCTTACTGGCGCTTTTGATTTGCTGATGGCCAAACAACAAGAGTTTGAAGCCTATCAAAAGTATCTGGAAGCCATTAGAGATTACTGGATTATCCGTGCTGACATGCAAAGATCTCTGGGTGGCCGCCTTCCGGGCCACATGCATAGCAGACAGACTATTCAAACGGAAGCAGTCGCTGGAAGTAAAATGAATTAAAATAGAAAAAAGCTGGTTTAAAAAAGGAGTAAACACACATGCTGACAAGACGTCAAATTCTTATTTCTGCTTTAACCTCTTTTGCCGGGGGCGCATTGCTGAAAAAGGCCAAGGCAGCCTCTACAAGAAATGAGGCCCATACGCATGCCAAGCCATCTTCCAAACATAAAAGCAGAACCCATTACACACCGGTGGTAACGCCTAATGGCAAAACTCTGCCGTATAAAATGAAAAACGGCGTAAAAGAGTTTCATCTGATTGCCGAGCCCGTCGAACGTGAATTTGCACCTGGCATGAAAGTCAAATGCTGGGGATACAATGGCCAGACGCCGGGCCCGACCATCGAGGCAGTTGAAGGAGACCGGGTTCGCATTTTAGTCACCAACAAACTGCCTGAACACACCACCATCCATTGGCACGGCATCTTTTTACCCAATGGCATGGATGGGGTTGGCGGACTAAATCAGCCCCACATTAATCCCGGTGAAACCTATGTATATGAATTTACACTCAAGCAAAATGGTACTTTTATGTACCATCCGCATGCAGATGAAATGGTTCAACTGGCTGTGGGCATGATGGGGTTTTTCATCGTTCATCCCCAAAAACCTGAAAATCCGCGAATTGATCGTGATTTTGCCATTATGCTGCATCAGTGGGCCATTCATCCCGGGACTTATCGTCCGGACCCTGCTGTGATGCTGGATTTCAACATTTTTTCGTTCAACAGCAAGGTTTTTCCGGCCATCGACCATCTGGTGGTAAAAACCAATGATCGTGTACGCATCCGGATAGCCAATCTCAGTATGAATGAACACCCGATTCATATCCATGGGCACGCATATCGTATCACCGCAACGGACGGCGGCAAGATACCAGAGGCCGGGCAGTGGCCGGAGACGACTGTGCTGGTTCCGGTCGGCTCGACCCGTGACGTTGAATTCATAGCTGATGCACCGGGGGATTGGGCCTTTCACTGCCACAAATCCCACCATACGATGAACGCGATGGGGCATGATATCCCCAATACACTCGGTGCAAATCAGAAGGGGTTGGAGGAGAAAATTCGCAAAATGATTCCAGGCTATATGGCCATGGGTGAGACTGGAATGGCCGAACATGCAGATCATGTCGATCACATGCCTGGTCCTAAAAATACCTTGCCGATGATGATGGGCAAGGGCCCGTTTGGTAATATCGAAATGGGCGGTATGTTTACAGTCGTCAAGGTCAGGGATCAGCTGCAGTCTTATGATAAAGACCCCGGCTGGTATAAACACCCCGAAGGGACAGTGGCTTATCTACTGGATAAAGCTTGATGCGCTGCTAACTCAAAATTATTTCTGTTATTAACCCTAAAAGCATTATAAGTAATCCAAGAGATTAAATAATGAATACTTCCAAGATGATAATGTTAATCCTCACTTTAGGATTGCTTGGCTACGCGAGTGCTTATGCCGAGCAGTCGATTCATTTGCAAGCAAAAGAAGTCTATCACCAATTTCCCTTTTTTGATACCAAAACACCGGTCTGGTCGTATAACGGCCAGATACCTGGCCCTTTGATCCGTGGCAAAGTTGGCACCACTATGGTAATTGATTTCTCTAACCGGTTAAAGGAACCATCAAGTATTCACTGGCATGGCTTGCGCATCGAAAATGCAATGGATGGCGTTCCGGGAGTTACCCAAGACCCCGTCGAACCTGGTGAAAATTTTAGATACCGATTGAAATTAGAGGATGCAGGAACTTTTTGGTATCATCCTCATTTTAATTCAAGTGAACAACTTGAAAGGGGCTTAAAAGGAGTGTTTATCGTTGAAGAATCCGAAAGACAGCCATGGTCGCAGGACTGGGTATGGCTTATGGATGATTGGCTCCTTCAAAAAGATGGAACAATCTACCCCCATTTCAATACGGGCCGCGATCTTATGCACGATGGCCGCTGGGGTAACGTGCCGACTATTAATGGTAAATTTCGGCCTGAGTATACTGCAAAACCAGGTGAACGTATCCGTCTTCGATTAATTAATGGCGCCAACGCCCGCATCTTTTCTCCACACATAAAGGGACTGTCAGCCACCGTTATTGCTGTTGACGGAAGACCTGTTACTAAATTTTTTACTCTTGATAAGTTCGTTTTGTCTCCGGGTAATCGAATTGACCTGGATGTCAGAATACCCGAACAGGTCGGCGGGAAAACATTCACCGTGGAGGACCGGTTTACCAGAAGAGCATTTCAACTTGCCTCGATTAAAGTAATCCCATCAGAGGCTGTCAAACCTCCAGACATAACGCCTCCAACGGCCACCGATTTCATACCCGCTCAGGTGTTTAAAAATATAAAAGTGGAAAAAACATGGGATTTAAATGCGATTCGCGGTGGTAAGTTTGGAATCGGATGGACTATGAACCAGAGGCTGTGGCCCGATGCTGACAAAGTTGTTTATCAATTAGGCACACCCCAGAAAATCATATTTAAAAACAGCAGCTCACGGCTTCATCCAATGCACATCCATGGGGTATTCTTCAGAGTATTGGAACGTAATGGCATAGAAGCAATCGAACAATTTACGCGTGATACGGTTTTGGTGGGTCCAAGGGAGAGTGTCACCATTGGCTTTGTACCGGAGCATTCCGGTATTTGGCTGACGCATTGCCACATTCAAGAGCATGCCGAGGCGGGCATGATGACTACAATCAAAGTGAAGAAGTAAAACATTGCCGTGATAATTTTTTGATCAAGCATGTTAAACACAGTTTTCCGATATTCTTGAAGGATTCCATCTATTATAAATTTCATAAGCTAATAGAAAAAATTTTGGCTTACCTAAAAGTTTATAAATCGTGCCTGCATCGAATCTTTGAAGCACCATTAAAATTATTGCACATTTCATAGTGCAATCCTAAAATCAACCCCATATGATGGTAGGATCCTAAGCCCAACAATAAATCAAAGGAGGTTTCAAATGAAATTATCACATGCAATAGAATCGTATCAAAAGTACCACAGCTTCAATTCGAAAAAAAAATACAATAAAAAACTATGATTTTTTATTTACTCGCTTCAACGACGAATTTGGTAAAAGAGATCTGGAATCCATCAACCCGGATGAGATTCTATCCTTTCTGACCCGACTAACCGATGGCAACTCTCAGACCACTAAGCGTAACCGTTTCTCCAGCCTCAAAGCCTTTTTCAATTACATTCGTAACACTATCGACTTTGAGATCAAAAACCCTTGCGACATGCCGATCCTGCGAAAAATATTCAGAGAAAAGCGCCCGCAGCAATGGAAAATCATTGAAAAAGACTTGATTGATGAAATTATTTACAAAACAGAAAATCCACGCAACCGAATCATGTTGGAGCTTATGGCCAAGGGTGGAATGCGCATTGGTGAGGTCTTAAAAATCAGACCTGTCGATGTCAAGGACCGCAAGATCACACTGCCGGACCCTAAAAGTGGCTTAGAAACCGAAATCGTGTACATTCCCCAGAAAATTGCGGACCGACTTCGAGAATATATCCAAGACAAAGGAATCGGACCTGAAAAGCGTATTTTCCCAATCACCTACAATGCTGCTCGGATTATGGTCAAAAAAGCCGGCGAATCAACCGGTGTGAATCTGCGACCTCATGATCTCAGACGCCATGCCGCAACTCATGCATCCAGATCCGGAACTCCAATCGAAATTGTCAGCAAGGTCATCCTGAGACACGCTCATTTAGCGACGACTCAGCGATATTTGGGAAAGGTGACAGACGTGGAAGCGATGAGGTGGATTGAAAATTTGTACGCATAACATTAACGGGGCAATGCAATTTTGGCATTGCCCCCATTAATGCTCTAATAATTCATACATTTGCTTCAATGTATATATCAAATTGGCATCATATCAGCTGAGGAGCTGAATTTATTACCTAATTGTCAGTTGTTTATCAGTAGACTTACCAGAAGACAAACTACGCCGATAAATCCTCAATCTTGGCGCTTGGAGCACTCTTTTTAACAGAGGCAAGGCCCTTTAACATAGAGGCTTTGCTTGAATACATTTCACTTTTACCAATAACCTGTTTATTGGCAGCCAGGAGAACAAAGTAAGGTTGTCCCTTCTTTGAGGCCTTTTGTTCAAAACGAGCATCCTTACTGCAATTGTTACAAACAGATTTTATACCGTTTTTTGCAGCCGCTTTGGTCTTGTATGCTTGGCTTGTAAGAATCACTCTGCCGTTAACAGCTTTTAGGTTAAACGTAAACTTCCCGCCTCTTGTCTTTTTCAACTCGAACTTACCCGGCATAATACCTCCTTTTGTTGGTGTTGATCGAATCACAGGTCGATGGAGGTTTATTAACCTGCAATGTTCAAAAATTCAAGATGTTAAATGTGTACCGATGTGAAAAAATGGGACATTTTGTGAAGTGTATAGCTAAAAGGAGGGTAAAACTATTACAGCATTGTTCCAGCTATCTATAATTTACTGACTTTTTATATTTCTTTTGCCAACCTGAAAAATTTCGGGTTTTTGAGATTGCACCAGCATAGCCGAAATCCACAGTTCTGCCAAATTGTGGGTTTCGTATGGCTAATATATAATCTTGGAAAGTCAGTTAGGCGATGGAATTTTACCGTCCGAGATATGAAAACGATATCCCAATAATCAGCAGGCACAGCGGGATAGTAGTACGTTGGAGTAATCTGCATCCTTAGAAACAGGTTCAATCGAAGATCCACACCATAAATAAACTTGTCAAAAAATAAAAAGGCAAATCCATTTTTGGAAGGATCTGCCAGACCTTCTACAACGTAAAATATTTCGATAATGTTTTGATGATATAATTATATTTATGGCATTCCATGGCAGTCGTCACAACGCACAAGATCTCCCTTGGCATAATTTACAGTTTTACCCTCAACCCGAAAACTTCTGGCAGTTGGCATCTTGGCCAGTGGGGTTCCTCGTAGATCCTGTCCATGACAGGCCTTGCAGTTGTTCTCGTTGTTTTCAAAAAAATCCTCATGGCCTTCATCGTACCAACGGGCATCATTGACGTTGTGCAAACCATGCGGGCCATTGGTTGTTCGCGGCAAACTGCCTGCTTTATGGCAGACATTACATTCTATTATTGTGCCAATGTAACCCTGCAGTCGCATTGCTGCCTGATTATCGTTGGCGTTGGCATCGGCATTGGGCCATATCGCATGAGTACTGCCATGGCACCCTTCGCATGAGATTTCTCCATGCCCTTTGCTAAATCGGAAGAGTGTGTTTGAATCTTCCGCAAAGCGTTTATTCGAAGCAAGTAATGGAGATGCGGAATCATCTCCAGTTCGATAGGCCTGCCTTAGGCGGAAAGGCCAATTCTGGTCAGCTTCCAAATTTGCTCCTGATAAATAATTAACAGCATCCCCTGTATGACAAGATTGGCAACGGGGCAGGTCTAACCAAGGTCTTCGGGAATTTCCATCATTAGTTCCGTCTATGCTTCCACCTGCCAAAAGGTCAAAAGTACCACCAACAGCCAGCATGTCACTGTGGCAATCATTGCAGTTCATACCCCCCGTTTTCATGGCACCCCGTTGACACTGAGTAATGTTGCCCGGGTGGCATTGGTAACAGGTGTCACTTACAGGCGCATTCGGTGGAAATACTGGGGCTCCGTTATCAACAAGTTCACCATGATATTCATGCATGACATTAGAAAAATTAGGGTTACCGACCTGGTCACCGGCTGGTCCTGTGCCGTTTAAATCCAGTGCCGGCGAATAATGACATTGGGCACATAAAACAGGTTGTGACAGTTCCAAATCAAGGGGACGATTGGCATCATGCAGTTTCAATATGTTTATTTTGCTCTGGATCTCCAAATCAGGGTTCTGAGACCAGACAATACCCGGATCATCAGCTGCTATATCTCCTGTTTTGTGACAGTTTTGGCAATCGGTTTCAGTCGCAACCGGTATAACGACATCCAAATGACCTATATTTGTTCCATTCTGCAGGTTGAAAGCGGAAATACGTATCAAAGGATATGTATTGTTAAAAAAGGTGTCATCGGTAGGCGTTATTGGCACACCTTCGGCAGAAAATAGACCTTTTTGAGGATTAAACTCCATTGGCTGAGGGCCCCGGCTCTGAGGGTCATCCCCTGGCATATAGAGACCGGTTAGGCCTTGGCCATTCTGAAGATTTGCTCCGAAAAGAGAGTTTGCAAACTGCCAGAAGTCTGTTTTCCCTTTGCTGTAACTGTTAATGGAGCCGGTTGTATCGGCCACTGCATTATAAAATACGTCCACCTCAAAGTCATCTGCAATATATGGCCGTCCATTGCTATCGCGTTTCACGACTTGGGCGGTGATCACATTGAAAGGCGGCAGAATTGAAAAAACTGAAAATTCCAGGTCCATACAGTGCATGCCCAGATCGTTTGCAGCAAGCACAGTTGCCTCAGTAACAGCTGGTGGTTGGGTACCATCACCGCCACTGCCATCACTATTTCCACCACCTCCACCCCCACCACACGCAGTAAGGAAAAAGAGTACCAACAATATTGCTCCTCCGGTTTTCATAGCATTTCCCTTTTTTCTTGCCTAATTTTTTCTTTGAAGATTGACTAATGCCAAATCAATAAAATTCGCACCCCTCCAGAACGGATAGCCCCACCCACGGTTTTAAAGGTTGTTATTTCTAAAGAATCGGTACAAAATTTAGTGCAACTTTTAAGGCTGGATATTTCTCTAAATCCAACTCTGTAGAAAGTATATGTTTCAAAGAGATATCGCGCGTTTTTGGACAATAAAAAAGTATAATTCGATCCAGGGGGGAAACCCTGGTTCAGTCTTATCAATAATTTTGCAGATTAGCCATGGCAAATATACACTTTTTTCAGCCAATTTTTTTGTTGGACTTCGTGCCTGAATCGAATCTTTGGAATCCCATTCAATTTATTGTACATTTCATCTTGCAATCCCAAAATTTTCAATCTGGATCTTGAATTTAGTTCGAAAAAAAAGGAGCGAATCCCTATTTTTCTTCGCCCCTTTTTCACGTAATTGATAATGATGTGTTGTTTTAACCGGACTATAAACCCTTTTTCTTGCCTGAGAATACCTGGCCCATAGAAATAATTATTGAATCCGCTTTAGAAGCCAAGCCATGTTCTGTCCCAGTGTTCGCATAGTGCCCTGGGCCTCTTCGTCCTTTTCGACGTCACCTTTTTCGAGACCAAAGCCCATATTCCAATAATTCGAGCCGGGAACGATCATCTGGCTGATGAAGAAAAAGTTGTTCAATGAGGCGAAGGTGTGGCTGGCACCGCCTCGGCGGGCAACCACCACTGAAGCCCCAAGCTTGCGGCGAAACATGGCATTATTGGCGATAGCTGTCATCCCTGCGCGATCGATTAAAGCCTTGATTTGAGACGTTACATCCGAAAAGTAAACCGGGGAAGCCAGGATGATCGCTTCTGCGGCAAGCATCTTCTCGATACATTCGTTTAAATCATCTTTTTTCACTGCGCAGCGCTGATCTTTATTTTCAAAACACTTGTAACAGGCAATGCAGCCGTTGATCTGCTTGCCTTTCATTTGGTAGAGCTCGGTTTCGATGCCTTCCTTTTCCAACTCATCAAAAACCCAGCGAGTCATTATGGCTGTATTGCCGTCTTTACGAGCACTGCCGTTGAATGCGATAGCTTTCATCTTTTTCCTTTCCTGATATATTCATATTTCCAACAATATTTTTTCCCAGCTGTTCTACATAAAAACTAAATGGTTGGGCAAGAACTTTCTTCTATATTCTCGGCATTATTCCCAGGCCTATCGTGGCATTCCAGATTTGAATGAAACTGCAATCATCGACATATTTTAATGCTACAAGCAGCTTAACCGGCTGGGAAACAAAGACATGACCTACGTGGTAGCGATAAAATGAATTGAAAATTTGGGTACCTAACGTTGACGAGGTAATGCAATTTTCAAAATTAGTGTGTAGCGTTAGCTAATCTTAACCAGTTCGATACCCTCTATTGAAGAGTTTAAAGAATAAAAAGGCCGGGTGCGTATGCCCCGGCCATATTTTATCAGTTCATTTTTTTCAAGACTTCCACAATTTCCGACGGCTCCGGACGGTGGGTGTAATCGGGATTGGCCTCGGCACTGACCACCTTCCCATTTTGGTCTAAAACAAACCGGCCCGGCATGGGCAGGGACCACAGATCGTTGTCATTATATCTGACCAAGTCTATTCCGAATTGACTGTACAGTCTGGCCAGGTCGTCTGGTAGCTTAAAAGCCAGACCGAATTGTAAGGCCAGTTGGTTGTCTTCATCCCTTAAAAGCGGGAAGGTCAAATTGTGTTTTTTAACCATCGATTTGGAGTATTTTTCAAGCTGGGGCGAGATGACCAATAGTGAAGCGCCCTGGGCCTTGATGTCTGCCGCTGTTTCTTGCAGAGCTTCCAGCTCCATATTGCAGTAAGGTCACCATACCCCCCGGTAAAAACTGATAACCACCGGCCCTTGGGCCAGCAAGCCCTTTAGCTCCACCAGGTTCCCGTTTTCATCTGGCAGGGAAAACTCCGGCGCAGACTCCTCGACCTTTAAGACCTTGTCAAGAATCCCGGAATTTTTAAGGTCTTCCGTGGCCCTTTGCATAACTTCCACCGCTTCCGGAGGGGCTTTTGCCAAAAAACTTTTTTTGTATTCATCCAATTTGTCCTGCAATCCCATTACCCGGCCTCCTTTTTTGCGCTTTAACTCGAATTATACGACAAGTGCTGCGATTTCAGTGTTCTCATCCCTCAATTTCAGAGATCCTAACTCCTATTAGATTCAAATGCAGCAGGTTCAGCACTGGTGATGCTTTTCGAGATGTATTTCGTTTAGGAGTCAGGAGCCAGGATCCTTGAATGTATGTATCTGGGTTTGAAATCAGCCCAAAACTTCTTTTGCACACGCTTTGGTGTTTGCCACGTCTTCTTCGTTGGGGTATCTGATGGATATATCAGACAGGCGCTATAAGCTGATATTCCAAATACGTTGGAGATACAACAGGCTTCAAAGTTGTTAAGAAGCCCGTTGTTAGAGCATCTTTTTAACAACACATATCAAATTTAAGCAACCAAATAGTAGGCGGTTTCAAATGCATAATTCGGCTGTATAAAACCGGTCTTCTCAGATTGGCGTTAAAGCTTTTGAGGATCACAAAGATTTTCAGAGCTATTTGCCACACGTCCACAACCGCCACAAAAATATTGTCCATCTGATACCAATTTTTTCCACTCCTCTATATTATCTTTTAAAAATCCTTCGCCGTGAAGATAACATAGATGTTTTTCATGTCCCTCATGTGGCATTTCATCCTTGCTCATAATTACATCCTGTTCATGCATCTCAAATATCCATTTGATGGTGTATTTGAGATTAGATTTAGAGTAGATAGGGTTACTATCGATATCTGACTAAATTCGCCCGGTTTTTGATAACGACTCATTGGAGATTAAACATATATTGCAATTACCAACAAGTGGTCAAATTATTTTTTAGAATGTGAGATATTCAAAAGAGTAAAATATCACCTTACTACTTGATATTCTTGCAGTATCTCCAAATACGTCCTACGAATCCCAATACAGAAATCGTCAATATGTGGAAAACCAGGAAATTTGTGATGAGAATACATGGAAAATCGCAAAATTTCATATATAAAAGCGATATCCAAAGAAAATTAGGGTATGCTCAACCTGGCATATGTTGGAGCTCAGGTTTGAGAATCGCAAAGAAAAGCGGAATCTAAACAAATATGAATTGCAATTTGAAATGAGGACCAGCCTGAGCTTTTTAAGTTCTCGGACAATATATATGGGTGAAATCAGCACGTCTGATC